>Ga0335070_10003511_pt1 | contig 18297 bp, 16 predicted proteins | sample Lox_Sample_13_FD_206722 | JGI IMG/M metagenome (GOLD analysis project Ga0335070, IMG submission 206722) | Soil microbial communities from Loxahatchee National Wildlife Refuge, Florida, United States - Lox_Sample_1.3 | ecosystem: Environmental > Terrestrial > Soil > Wetlands | place: USA...
CTGAGCAAGTACGCCTCAGGTCCGAGCCCCTGTGGTTGCCCGGTGGCACGACCATCTCCGCGATCTCGGTCCGGCGTCTCGTGCATAATGCGGATTAAGGCGAAGAGGGGAGTGACTGAGCCGGCCGCCTGAACCTCGCCGTTTTGTGCTCCTTGCGTGGGGCTGCGGAAAGAGCCTGTTTCTCGTGGCCCTCCTCCTGCTTGCCATTCCCACCGTTTGCCTCCAAGACCGACACTAGCACCACGATCAGGAAAGCCTGACTGAGGAGGAGACACGCCATGAACGGAGGGGCGTAGCGAAGGAGGAGTGCGTTCAGACCCAGGCAGACGGCCAGGACATAGATGAAGAGAACGCTCTGGGTGGGCCCGCCGAGGACCCGAGCCATGCGGTGGTGGAGATGGTCATGGCCCACGTATTCGATCCACTGGCGGAAGGTGCGGGTCTTCCCTCTCACGACCCTGAATATGGTGATGTAGGTCATGTCGAAGATGAAGATCCAGAAGATGAGGAGGGGTGAGAAGATCGAGACCACCGGCTTCAGGTCGGCCCAGTCGCCGTAGATCGCGAGGGAAGCCAAGACGAAGCCGATGAAGGTGCTTCCGGCATCGCCAAGGAAGATCTCCCCTCGCCGCCAAGGACGAAAGTTATGGGGGAGGAAGCCGAGGCAGGCGCCGATCATGGCGACCGCCGCCCAGCCCACGAAGGGACTATGCATCTGCATGGCCACAAGGGCGAGAAAGAAGGCGACAATGGCGGCGAGCCCAGCAGCGAGCCCGTCCATCCCGTCGAAGAAATTCGTGGCGTTGGTAATGCCCACGATCCAGATGACGGAGAGGCATCTGTTGACGATACCCGCCGCAGGCAGGGCCTGCGGAAGGAGATTGAGGCACACGCCATAAAAGGTGAGACCGAAGGCGAGAAGGAGCTGGACAACCAGTTTCCAGTGGGCCTTCAAGTTTCGGGAGTCATCGGCCACTCCCACCATAAACAGAACCAAGGCGGACACCAAGATGGCGATGAACTGCTCACTGTAGATGCCGTTCACGACGAGGGGCAGGGTGAAACCCAGGAACACTGCCGCTCCGCCGAGAAGCGGGGTGGGTTCCTGGTGGATCTTGTGCCCGCCGGGTCGATCAACTAACCCCCACCGCAGGGCGAGCTTCCGGCAAAACGGTGTGGTCAGGGTGCTCAGGGTGAAGGCGAGGAGAAGGATGTAGAGCCACCGCGGGCCATTCTGGAAGAAGAACTCGCGGGTCTCACGGAGGAGCGAGATTCCAAGGGTCAGAACCATGATCCCATAGTACCAGGCGGGGAGACGTGGGGAAGCGCCGCTCATCGACTCGTCTCCTCCGTCGTCTCCTGGAACGCCCGACACACCTCGAGGATCTCCTCTGGTCCAAGGGACGGGTGGAGAGGAAGGGAGAGGTGAGCGCTCCATGCCTCGTCAGCGCCTGGATACCCCTCCTGCTCCAGGTAGTGGTGAAGGGGCCGATACACCGGCCGCGCCGCCTCCACGCCCCGGTCGAAGAGCCTCGGGATAAGAACGGCTGGGCTCTGCGGCACGGAGACGACATAGCGGTAGTAGATTCTTCCCTGAGTGTGGGGAGGGAGGATGCACCGCGATGAGGCCGCCAGGCGCGCCGTGTACACCTCAGCCAGTGCTTCCCGCCTCGAGAGAAATCTCCCGAGTTTTCTGAGCTGTACCCTACCCATGGCCGCCTGAATGTCGGTCATCTTGTAGTTGAACCGCACCGCGAAGGTATCTTTCTTGTCATACTCCCTCAGGTCCCTTGCCCGCTGAAGAAGGGACGGATCCCTGCCGAGAAGCATCCCGCCTTCTCCAGTCGTTATGAGCTTGGTGGCGTAAAAAGAGCACACCGCGAGATCCCCGAAGGTCCCGACCTTTCTCTCCTGCTGCCAGGCCCCCAGAGCCTGGGCGCAGTCCTCGATCACCGGAAGACCCGGCGCCAAAGACTCTTTCACTGCAGCAGGCATGCCAAAGAGGTGGACGACGATAATCGCTTTCGACCTCCGGGTCAGCCGCTTTTTCAAATCAAGCGGGTCCATGTTTCCGGTGACAGGTTCCACATCGACGAGCACCGGGACGGCTCCCGCGTGGGAGACGGCGAGGAGCGGCGCGCTACAGACGTAAGCGGGGAGCAACACCTCGTCCCCCGGGCCGACCCCGAGGGAGAGAAGCGCCAGGTGGAGAGCGGCGGTGCCCGACGAGGTGGCTACGCCGGGAGGCACGGTCAAGAAGCGCCCGACCTCCTCCTCGAAGGCGGCCACCTGGGGGCCCTGGACCAGATGTCCAGAAGCGAGGACCCCCCGGAGGGCCTGGTTCTCCGCCTCATCGAGAGCAGGGCGGGAGTGACGAACCAGGCCGCATTCCGTCGAAGATCGGGGAGACACGTCGTCGGACGAGCAGTTGGCGACTTCTATGGCCGGTGCAGAGGACATGGACTCAGATGTTGATGAAGAGCCTGAGGGGCGTGAAGGCCTCGGCGTACTTCACCCGCCCCTGGATGCCCCGGAACACGGCGTTGGCCCGGGCGAGCTCCACGATGGAGAGATCCTTGATGTTGGTCTTCATGACCTGGGAGGTGTGGGCCTCAAGGGCCTGGACTTTCTGATCTAGGGTGTCGGAGATGTCGACAAAGATCTGGGGGTTGAAATTCTGGGTGGTGGGAACCTCGAAGAAGAGCACGTTTCGTACGTAACGGGTGGCGGACTGAGTGGCCTGAGTGAGAATCCGGTGGTCCTGGTGGGTGTCGTCACCGTGGTTGACAAGGATGAGATCCGGTTCGACCTCTCGGATCGCGTCCTCGATCCGTTCGATCAGGGCTTTTCCCAGGGGAATACGGGTGTCCCGGTAGCCGCCCCAAAAAATCTTCTCCACCCGCATGAGACTCGCCGCGGCGATCTGTTCCTGGCGCCGCGCGTTGCCGTTCCCGCCTTGCTCTCCCCTGGTAAGAATCATGAGAAAGATGCGGTGCTTTCGCTCCGCATACTTTACCAGCGTCCCGGCGCAGCCGTACTCCACATCATCGGGGTGGGCGCCGATCGCCAGGATGTTCATGCTCTTGATCATCTATGCCGCCTCTCTCAGGATGACCAGACTGTCCGGGCCGCAGTTGAAGAGGAGGTCCAAGGCGGACAAATTGGGTTCAAAGGGACCGTAGGGCTGGGGATAAACGGGGTGATTGAAGTGCTGGAAGAGCACCTGGATATCCCGGGCGCGAAAGACGTCGAGATCCATGTACTTGGCGCCATCTTTGCCGCTGAGATAGACACCGCCTCCCACGATCCCGCAGATGTCGGCAAGGCGGCCGGTCGGGTGGTCGTTGTCAACCGGGAGCGAGGACGCCAGGACGAGGTCGCAGTCGATTTGAAGGAGTTTCATGAGCAACCGGATGGAGGCCACATTCGCCTCCACGAGGTGGGTGAAAGGCTGCGCGTAGAACTCCTCGAAGTCGTCCATATAAGTCCGGGAAAAGGGCGTCTTGCGGTAGTGAGTTCTCAGGGCCTGGAGGTGCTTGCGCTGCCAGTCCACCGTCTGATTGACGCCGACCTCGTTGATCCTCTGAGGATAATGATAGGTAACTGGAACGGTGAGCCACTGCCAGCCCTGAGCGGTCTTGATTCGGTTGCGGTTCTGAAACTCGTTCTTCTTATACTGGACCGTGTCGAGAAGGCAAAAGGTGTGGCAACGCCGGAGTTTGTCCACATAGCCCAGCCAGGGGAGGAATTGGGGCTGATGGATGGCTACGACCTTCATATCGTCGAGCGAGGTGTTCCTAGTAAGAGAGCCGTCGATTTTCCCTGAATTAACATCCTAATTTGGTGCAAGAATTGCGCCTGACGGTCGATGGAGCCAGAGCCTCTCCTGGAGTACGGAGTAGAGGTTGCTGATTTGCTCCACCATGTCTTGGGCGCTGTACTGACCACACACCTTCTTTCCCTTTGCCGCCATTCGGCGTCGCCCCGGCTCGTCTCGAAAGAGTTGGGAGATCGCTTGTTCCAGAGCCCCGGAGTCCGCCGGCGGGACGAGGAGGCCGTTTTGACCGTCCCACACCAGGTCGGGGACCCCTCCGGTGCGACTGGCGACGATGGGCACCCCCGCAGCCATGGCCTCCACCAAGACTCTTCCCATCCCCTCGTTCAGGGAGGGGAGAACAAGGAGATCGAGGCAGGGGAGGATCTCGTCCACATCGGGACGCCAGCCTAGAAAAAGGACCCTGCCGTTCAAACCAAGCGAGTCGGCGAGGCTCCGGAGCCTGACCTCCTCGTCTCCCTTACCGACCACTACCAGGAAGCTCTCGGGGTGCCTCGCAAGAATGCCTGGCATGGCCCGCACGAGAAAGGATAGTCCTTTTATCGGGAGGAGCCAGCCCACGAAACCGACTGCAAGAGCCGAGGGTGGGAGTCCCAACTCTCGCCGCTTCCTGAGTCGATCAACCCTAGCGGCGGCAAAACGACGGAGGTCAATGCCGCTTGGGATCACCGAGATCTTGTGCGGCGGCATCACCGCAAGCTCCATGTAGTCCTCGGCCTCGCCTGGGCTCAGGGCGACGAGATGGTCGGTTATTCGGCTGAGCATGCGCTCTACCAGGAGAAAGAACCGGGAGAGGGTCGAGCCGAAATGTCCATAGAATACGTGACCGTGAGGGGTGTGGACGACAACCGGAACCCGTGCCAGCCAGGCCGCGAGACGGCCGAGGAGGCCGGCCTTGGAGGTGTGAGTGTGGATGATGTCGGGTCTCAGCCTGCGGAGGTGCCGCAGGATACCGAGGAAGGCCCTCAGGTCGTTCCAGAGAGAGATGCGCCTTACAAGGGTCGGGACGGTAATCGTCGTGACGCCCTGCCTGCGAGCGGAGGCGAGGTACCGCTCCAAACGCTCCTCCTCCTCCCGGGTCATGTTCGACTCTTCTGTTGAACCCTTGACGAGAGTCACCGAGTACAGCGCCGGGTCCAACCCCAGGCAACTGAGAAGGGTGTTCTGGGCGGAGCCGCCCATGTCCAGCCGGGTGATAATATGGACGACTTTGGTTCTTCTCGACATGAGAGTCGCTCCTCAGCTCAGCGCGTCTCGGTACCGGAAATGCCGCGTCTGGGGACGGCGAAATGCGAGAGGAAACCCGAGGTGTACTGGCGCATCTCGCAATGTCCTCCCTTCAGGTTTCTAACGTCCGTCTTCTTTTACACAAGTTCGAGGTCGATCATCTTCTCAGTAGCTTCAAGACCGTCCAGGAGCCTGGATACCATTTGACAAAGTAGGGTTCCAGCTTCCGGAGCGTGGCGACGGCCAGAGGCTTTTTTCCGCCTCCCTGGGTAAGTCTTCTCAAGCCATCCTTCGCGCCTGCGAGAAAAGATGGAAGCTCCGCCGTACGACCCCGTTTCAAGCGGCACGCCACGCCCTCTGCTACCATGATTGCGGCGAAGGCGGCACCTTGGGCCGGCCTGAACATCGCCGCTGCGAACCAGAGCATGTTTCTCGTTGCATAGTAAGCCCGGCGCGCTTGCGATCGGTGCGCCGGCGCAACGCGATGGAATGCCTGGAGCTCCGGGAAGTGCCGAGAGGAATACCCCAGGTCGAGGATGCGGGCAGTGAGATAGAGCTCGTTCAGGTAGAGGAAGTAGCCGGAATCGAAATACCCGGCCCTCTCTACCGCATCGAGTCGGAGCCCCGCCCCGCACCCGACGAAGGTAGGGGCAGAGCCATCGGCATCGAGGTCCTTAGGATCGGGCCAGTCTACCCTCTTCGAAACGGGGTTGATGATGGTGAAGGCGGCGATACCCAAACCTGGGTCGGCCTCGAAGCGATCGACCATCCTTTCCACTGTCGGGCCGCCAACATGGGAGTCGTCGTCGAGGAGGATGACATACTTGCCATAGGCGGCGCGCATCCCTGTGTTGAGCCCGGCGATGCCGGTATTCTCGGTCAGGCGTATGAGGCTTACACGGGGAAAGTCCCGGGCGACCATCTCCGGAGAACCGTCGGTGGAGGCGTTGTCCACCACGATTGTCTCCAGCGCGGGATAGGTGCTAGATGCCAGGTGTCCCAGGGTCAGACGGAGCTCTTCCCGTCTCATCCAACTCAGGATTACCACTGAAACCATAGGTGGGTGTGATCTGCCGTGCATCAAGGAACCTGGAAAACGCTCTCCTCTCTCTTGAAGAGAATCCGCTCCACCGCCTCGGCTCCCTGCATGAAGGAGTGGTCCATATTGCCGACCTCGTATCTGAAAGCGCCGAACCTTCCCCGCGACAGTACTCCCAAGGGCTCGAGAAACTGAACTACGGCCCTGAGGCGCCGATCCCGGTCGGTGGTCGGCACCGGATAGGCATACTTGAGGAACCTCTTCGAGACGGAAATGATCTCACTGAGGTCTCCCTTGGAAAGAATGTCCGCAGCGCAGAGACCCTCGATGACTCGCTCCTCGATGTTGTCATCGGGAGGTGGGCTGAGGGCTGAAAGGGAGATCTCGCACATGAGGGAGAGGTAAGGTCCCCCCGTGCTTGGGACCAAGGCAGGAGAGTAACGGGATAGATAGGTCAGGCGATAAAAGGGGAAGCGATCCTCCGGGAAATAGAGCCAGTGCCGGTCCGACGGCGAGTCTCCCCGCAGCCCTACCCCCACCACGATGGAGCTATTGTGGACGAGTCCGGCAGCAGCGTCTCTGACCGCCGCAGGGGCGCGTGTCATCATGGAGACCAGTCTATCGAGGGGAATAGTGGAGATAAGCCTATCGTAAGCCGTTTCTGTGCCGTCGGCGAACCGCACTCGACCTTTGGCGGGATTCACCGAGACAAGTCTCTTTCCCAGTCTGAGCCTGTCACCCGTCATTTCGGCGAGGCGGGCGAAGAGGAGCCCCGTTCCCCCTTCTTTGGGATAACGGAAGATGGTGTTGGGACCCCAGCCGTCGCTGCCATCGTCCGAGAGGACGGCCCGGAGGGTCTCTTCCAAAGCAGTCACCGCAACCCGCTCGCCCAGCCAGGAAAAGGACATCTGCTCCAGAGGGTAGGCCCAGACCTTCCGGTTGTATGGCTCCATGAAGAGCCTCACAACTCCTTTGCCGAAGACGCCTGTCATCCACTCGAGGAAGTTCTTGGGAGTAGCGGAGCGGAGGTATGTTGCCTCAGCTATCCCCAAGAGACACTCGAGTGCCGACTCCATGGGGAGATCCTTCAGGTGGTGCTGGAAGGGGTAGCGAACGAGTCGGTCCATGACCTGAATGAAACTCTTTCTCACGTGGGTGAGAAAGCCTTCCGCGCCGAGCGCCTGCCGGCAGGCTTCATCGTAGTAGGGATAGTGACTGAAATGGACGTGTCCTCCGAGGTCCCAGGTAAACCCAGCCTCGTCGGTATAGCTGGAAGAAAGACCTCCGGCAGAGCTCTCCGCCTCGTAGATGTCGTAGTCGTCGTAGCCCACCTCTCCGAGGCGGTATGCTGCGCCGAGCCCGGTAGGACCGGCACCGATGATCACGATCCGCCCCTCACGCCTCATTGCAAAAGCCCATGGTAGAGATCCATGAGGGTTTCCGTGTGGCCTTCCATGCTCGGCACGGTGCCTCGGGTCCCTCTGGAAAGTTCGACAATCCGCCCGGGGTCCTCGAGGAGAAACCTGATCTTTTCGCCTAGCGCCGCCGCATCTCTCGGTCTGAACAGGAGTCCGTTGACGCCATCGTGGACGATGTCGGGGATGCCCCCGATACGCGCTGCCAGAACAGGGACTCCGGCCGCCAGTCCCTCCATCGCGACCAAGCCCAGCGTTTCCTCCCATAATGACGGCACGATCAGCACATCAAACTCCTCCAAGATCGACTGGAGTTCTTGGCGCTGATAGGGACCGTGATAGCGGATATGGGGGAGCGTTCGTGAAAGCTGAGAGAACTCTCTCTCTGCGTAGGCGTCGCCGCCTCCATGGAGCAGAAACAGGGCTTGCTCCGAATTGATAGCCCTCGCCGCTTCGACGATGAGGTGGCTTCCTTTGCCCGGACCGAGATGACCCAGAAAACCGAACCTGATCGGCTTTCGGGGCTCCCGGACTCTAAAGGCAAGTGCTGTTGACGACGGGAGTCCCAGATTCAGCGGCCTGATCCGCTCACCTTTGACCCCGTGGCGAACAAATATCTCGCCAACTCTACGGGAGACGGGAAGGATGAGGTCAGCGGCGTTGAGCGCTTCCAGCATGAATCTCTCGCGAAGGCCCAGCTTCCCGATAAGATCCGTACGTTTGAGATTCTGGTAGTGTTTGCGGAACCCCCTCTCCGGCCGCTGGCCCAAAGGCTCGTGTTTGAGCCGCTTCCAGAGGTCCCGGAACCTTCTCACCACGGGACGGCACCGCCAGTCCCGGGCCAAAAGGGATCGATAGATCCTCGAGGGCAGGCTGCCGCCGAGGCAGTTGATGACGCAATTCATGCCGCCTCTTGGCCCTTCGCAAACCTGTTCGTCTGGGGTAAAGAGCAGGAGCTTTGGGCAGATGAGCCAGTAGTCATGGAGCGTCACTACAACTTTCGCTCCGAACTCTTTGGCCATGAGGATACAGGAAGCGGGAGTGCGGACGAATTCGTGAAAGTGGACAATCCTGGGCTGATAGTCCTGGAGGGTTTGATGGAACGCGGCTTCGGTCTTCGGTTCGGTGCAGCCGGGAAGAGGCTCGGCCACAGCGTTCTGATAAAGGATCGGAGAACTCAGCAGGAGATAGCGGCGAAATCCGGCGTCCTCTTCCACCTGGAGTCTGGTTCTTCCCCTGGCCTTCTTTTGGCAGAAGAGGGCAAGCTTTAATCCCTTACTCTGCAGGCCGCGGCGGAGCAGGTCGTCGAGATATAGGGACACCCCGTTCACCGTCCGGGGATAGGGCAGATCAGCAACAGCGAGGAGAGGCACAGGTGGCCGCTGGGCCGCCGCCATTGGCGATCCGCGAGGAGCCGTTAACGCCAATTTAAGGCTAATCGACATGGCGTTTCGCCCTTCACCCACACCTCTGGAGCGAAAAGACAACAAATGAGTATGCAAGGTCGTATTCACTCCAGCGGACGACCTTCTCCCCCGCCGTCAGATCAAGGGGGGACATCAACGTAAAGCCATACGAGCGCGCCAAGTCCAGAGCCGAAGCGATCTCTTCTTCCGTGAATATATGAATCGGGACGCCGTACGCAATTCGGCCGCTGGTATCGATGGCTGCGTCATAATAATCAGTCGAGGTTATAAGATTGCCGCCAGGCCTTATTACCCTGCTCATTTCTCTAAAATAGGCCTTCAAGTCTACTCCGTGCTCGATCACGCTGAGACACACGACGGCATCGAACATATTGTCGGGATAATTTGTCTCCGTGATATCTGCATATTCATAGACGATAGGACCGCGTCTCATTTTTTTTGCGAATACCAGGTTTCCTGCAATAAGATGCGTATATCCATACAAGGATAACCAGGGTAGGATCATTGAATAGAGCTCGCCGCCAGCATCAAATATTGTGGATTTCGCGGTCGTTGTCCTCAGAAGCAGACTCAAAGCGGCAAGACTGTCCCAGTTCTTCGCCGCGGGGTTCACGAGAGGTAATCCCAGCCTTCTCACTTGCGCGACGCTCGACCTGATCTCGTCTTCCGTTTTCAAGACAGAGTTTACCCACGGGGCGTCGGGATACCCGTGCGGACCCCTGATCCCGTGCTCCCTCTTCAGGAGGAACCGGTACCCGAAGTTCGTTCTCTGTAATATGGAACGCAACGTACGTTTCGCCAGCTTGGAAACCATCGGTGCGATTCTACGGCATTCGGCTTGAGTTTGTTTGAAACACTGCCCCGCCTGGGAGGACCTTGATCATTTCCTTTGGGTTTAGTCTTCCCTCGCCGATAATCTCACGTGCAAAATAAAGATCCAATTTGCTCAATTCGGTCTTGGTGCGGAAGAGGTTTCGTGGAGGGCGACCTCTATCTTGCGACCGCTTCCTGCGAGATTTCTCAGAGGAGACCGTCGAGGATTTCTGCCGCCAGACTCCCGATAGTGCTCCACGTGTAGCGAGCACAAACCGCCTCCCGCGCCTTCAGGCCGACCGCGCGGCGCAGTGCGGGCTCCCTCAGGAGCTCGACGCACCGTGCCGCGAAACCTCGTGGCTCTTCTTCCACAAAGAGATGGTCTCCCGTCGTGAGTTCAAGCCCCTCCGCCCCGACCGGAGTGGAAACCACCGGCTTCTCCATGGCGCAGGCCTCGAGGATCTTGATCCTGGTCCCGCTGCCGACCCAGAGGGGGACGATAAGAACCCAGCCCCCCGCCATGTACGGCCGAATGTCCTCAACCATCTCGGCGAGCGACACCGAGCTGTCCCGCGCGACGGCCTGCCGCACCTCAGGAATAACATAGCCCCCGACGAGATGGAGCTTGACCTGAGGAATCCGTTTCCGGATGAGGGGATAGACCTCGCGCATGAATCTCAGCACGCCCTGTCCCCCTTGGGAGCCCAGACCACCGGTGTAGACGAGCGATGGCTCGGGCCACTCCGGGTACTTTCCCGCAGTGAATCGCTCGGGGTCTACCCCATTGGGAATGATCTCTACCGGGACACCGGTGCCGAGCTCGATCACCCTCCTCTTATCTGTATCGGAGCAGGTGAAGGCCAGATTGACGCTCCTCAACATGCGCCTTTCGAATCTTTTCACCTTCGCCGGCTCCAGGAGATAGCCGAGCTTTTTCTTTCCCCAGGGAAGCTCACTCACAGCCCGCCGCATTCTCACGAACTGGAGATCGTCCAGGTCCAGCGCTCGTTTGATCCGCGGGGGGATCAGGCTGATATACGAGGCGAGGAATGTTGTCCAGATGAGAACTCCGTCGACAGGACGAGTGGCAAGTATCTCCGAAAACGCGTGGGCCACCCTCGGGTCTTCATGGTTAAGGTCGGCTGGATGAGGAGAGAGAAGGTTTTTTACCTTCTTGGCGAAGGAGGGCTTCGATTTCTGGAAGGGAACCACCCTAACCTCGCGGCACCAGCCGCGGAGATGCTCCGCATGGACTTGCTCTGCAGAACTGTCTGCCAACGACAAAAGGTAAAGATCGAATCGGTCAGCGAGATGGCGAAGGAGATGACAGTACCGGATCCTTCCACCGCTCATGAGGGGGTAGGGAACCGTGTGGGTAAAGACCAGCAGTGATTTCCTACCGTTTGTCATCCTGGATGCCGATGGAGACGGCTGGAGGAGCCCAGCCAAGGTAGGGCCGCAACGTCCAACGACCTTGACTTCTCCATCCTCGGAGAACCCTGCTACAGCCAAGGGGAGATCGCCTCCGCCAGTCTGCGCTTACTCATCTCCCAGGTGTATTCCCGCTCCACCCTCGATCGGGCCAGCTTCCCCATCTCTTCGGCCTTGACTCTATTCGAGAGAAGTTCAATGGTCTTGCGGACGAACTCTTCTTCATTGTCCGCGATCTCAATCTCGATCCCGGGTATGAACCTGAGCCCCTCCGCGCCGATGCTTGTAGATACCACCGGCCTTCCGGCAGCTGCGGCCTCCAAGATCTTGATTCTGGTGCCTCCGCCCATGGTGATGGGGACAACGACTACCCTGGAATTATAGAGGTATGGCCTTACGTCGGGCACATTTCGAGCTAATTCGATTCCCGGACCAGTCAACGACTGCACCAATCTCGACGGGTTGCGGCCCACGAGGTGTAATTTTGCCTGAGGTATGTGTCTTCTGATCTTCGGAAAGATCGACCTACACAACCACATCACGGCGAATTCGTTCGGTTCATAATCCAGGGCACCCAGGAAGAGGATCAGATTGTCCTTGGATGACTCAACATCGTTACGAGAAAAGCGTTCAGTATTCACGCCATTAGGTACGATATGGAGTGGCAGCTTACGGTTCCATCGGTGAAGCCTCTGAAAATCTTCGTCGCTTGCTACCAGGATCACGTCAAATTTGGCGATTCCCTTGAGCTCGTAGAGGAATGTCTTGAAGAATTCGAGCGTGTAACCCAGCCGGCGCTTCAGCGCGGTCATTTTCTTAAGTCTTCTGTAAAGCATGATGTACGCGAGGTCATCTGCATCCAGAACATGTACCTCGCTGCGGGAGCAGTGTCGCAAAGATAACAGCCTACCGGAGTCGACAAATACCATGTCGCACTCTGCACTCCGTTCATAGACGAGCCGCTCCAGCTGCACTGACCGGAGAGAAACCTCCCAGGGCTCAGGCGTCAGGATATTTCTGATCTTCTGGCGTCGAGAAAGGTGGGGGGGTGACGGAGCAGGGATGACGAACATGCGGTCAACCCTCGCTCCGAGTTCTTGAACCGTGGCCGAATCATCCTCTGGGTTGGTGAGTATCGCCAGCTCGACGCGGAAGTGCTCGCGTAGAAGTTCGAGCAGGTGAAAACACCGAATCCTCCCGCCAAAGTCCGGTGGATAGGGAACGTAGGGATAGACAGCCAAGAGTCTTCGTGCGCTCACGCCAACCCCTGGCTACCTTCACCACTCATCACGGTACCACCGAGGCGGAGAGCCAGTTCCTCATCCGTGAGGGTTTCCTTGCCTCGTTCGTGAACGAGCCGCCGACGGGCTGCCGGGAACTTGGGCAGGGCGCTCCACCACGCTCGGAGCAGGAAACTTCTTCTATTCATGGCCAGCCAGACGACATGCTTCAGGAGCCAGGCGAGGTGCTCTCTGAGCATCCGGTTGCTCGAGAGGTTGCGCCACTGGAACAGAAGCTTGTTCCTCTCCCAAATCCGTCCGACCCGAGCCTCCGGCGCGACCTTCCTTATTGTCTGACTCGGCCGGTGCCAGACCAGAGCTTCTCTGCAGAACGTACTCGCCAGTCCTCTCTTCCACGCCCGGTAGGAGAGGTCGGTGTCCTCCCAGTAATAGGGCGCGTAGATGGTTTCGAAGCCGCCGAGTTCCAGGCACTTATCCCTCTTGTACGCGGCGGCACCGCCGCAGGCATAGAAGATTTCGCCGCCGTCCGGGAAGGTGGATACAGCATCCGGAGGAGGCCAGAGGGTCACCATGAACCCCAATTCCCAGCGCAACCTGGTTATGGACTGGACGAAGGATGGATTATCCGGGTCGCGCATGCACGCGGCTGCAGCGAATACTTCCTCTTTCGTCACCCGGTCGAGGAGGGGAGCCATGAAGTCAGGCTCAACTCGAACGTCATTGTTCAGGAGGATGACAAATGGAAAGCTCGCGGACTGAATGCCGACATTCGCGGCACGGGCGAATCCCGCGTTGCGCGGAAGCCTTACCGCTCTGATTTGTCGAAAGGTCTGTCTCAGCCAACTCACCGTCCGGTCCGAAGACCCGTCATCGACGACGATGATCTCCGATCGCCCCCTGAAAGCGTCGCACGCCGCCGTGACCGAAGGTATGTTCGCCTTCAACAGTTCCACCCCATTGAAGCTTGGTATCACTATCGATACTGAAAGGCGTTTTGTCATCGCGCTTGTGGTACGGCTTTGACTAGGAACTGAAATGCAAAAAGTCTCGGGAATCTCGGTCCCAGCTTGCGAATAGTCGGTTTGAGGAGTCTCAACCTCGTTAGAGGAGCAAAATACCAGCGGTGGTAGTTATGCGAGTCGAGCCAGAAGGCGTATCTCACTTCCGTTACTCTGAGCCGCGCTTCATCCAGCAAAGTGGTGAGGCTGGCCCAGGTGAAGAATCTAAGATGATTTCTGTCCAGGATCCCATAGTCCTCGTAGCAGAAGCTTCCCCTAACGACCATTTTCCTGACCGTCCAATGGGCGGCGTTGGGAACGGAGATGATGAATTTTCCGCCATCTCCAAGATACTTCCGCAGGTTCGTAAGAACGAGAAGCGGTTCAGGGACGTGCTCCAACGTATCAAGCAGCATGATCGTATCGAAGGTGTTGACGAGTTCTTTTCGATGAAAGGACTCCGCGCGCTCCGGGATGACCTCATCCAGTACCGCTCTGGCCAAGGTGGCAGCCTGCGGGTCTGGCTCCACTCCAACAACGTGACAGCCCCTTTTCTTGAGCTGAGATCCTACATGACCAGCCCCGCAACCCACATCCATGACCCTAGCAGAATTCTCCGCCATCTCAACGGCCATCTGGTGCACACCCTGGGGATCTATGGCGAAACGGCCGTACTCCGACGCCTCCCAGGCAAGATTCTTTTCGTCGATCTCGTCCCGCCACCTTTCAAGGCGGGCGTTACCGTCAATCAGGTGCTCGTAATACCCCCTAGTATACGCGTCGGGATCGTTTTTCCTGTAGAAATGGTACTTTTTCATCCTCAGTTCAGGGTCAAGGTAGCCGTAATGTTTCAGCGCAACACCAATCTTCTTGACCCTGCCGATGATCCCTCTGGGAACCGAGCCGCAGTGGAATCCGGCCCCGTGGTCCTTGTGGTATTCGAAGCGGAGTGAGGGGAGGTCCTGATTCCAGGTCGTGAAGAGCCTTGGTCTCCAGATGTCGGCGTACGGACCGTCCGGACGATAGGTGTCAACGGTATCCCAAAAGTATATGTGTTTGAAGCTCAGTACAGCATACTGAGGGTTGTGATAATTAATCTTCCCAATCTCTGTATAGATATGCTTCTCGGATTTAGAGCCGAGTTCCTCATCACCATCCATGGCCAGAATCCAGTCCGGCTGGTGCTCGAGGGTCCAGGAGAGGAGCAGATTCTTGTCACGTACCTCATCCACGTTCGTGTTCTTGAGGTATTCATATCTAAGCACCTTGGGAAAGGATCTGGCGATCTCCGGAGTCCTATCAGCCGAGCCGTCATCGAGGATCACAATCCCATCCACTAGATCTAGGAAACTTGTCAGGCACCTCTCAATCCAGCGCTCCTCGTTCTTTATGCGGAGCATGGCCACAATACGCGGTTTCATGGTATTTTTATTTCTTCCACTCTCTCTACTCACAGCCCCCTCTCAACCAACATCCGGATTCAATTTCGATGGTGTCGCACGTGGCGCACAATGCTACCCGGCGCGGCCTTCCGGAAAGATGAAGCCGCCTGAGCATCTCGAGTTTTTGGGCCTTACGCACCGCAAGAACGTTCTGGCTTTTCGCATGGCCGACTTCCAGGGTGCCGTTCCAATCCCGACAGCAGGGAACCACTGTGCCGTCCCATAGGATATTTATGTCCGTCCAGAGGACCCGACAGGGGAGATTCCGTGGCTGAGGAGTGCCAGCCAGATAGCCGGCCCAATTCGAAGGTCGGAGGATAGTCAACTGATCAGCAAAACCTTCAAACAGCTCCCTGATGAACCATAGTGATTCGAAGTTCTGCTCAAGCTCAATGCAGTTTATGCGTATGAAAGGTTTCCCTGTTCCCCGCCTTTGCCTTTCCATGAAAAGACTTGATACGTTAACCAGGCTTTTTTCGAAATCAAGCCCCATAACTTTATGGTACGAATGCTCATTTCCGCCGTTAAAAGACACAATAATTTCATCAACATCTAGGTCAAGTATCGAATTAATTGTATGTCTTTTCATAAGATTCGCATTAGTAACGAAAGACAGCTTGCGAATTAGCAGATTCTTATCTCTCCGTATTTCCGCAACGCGATTGAGGAAATGCGGATCATGAAACGGTTCACCAAGGAGATTTAGTGAAAGTATTTTTATGGGTACCCCCTCCAAATCGTTAAGTATCTTACCAAAGAGTTCCATGGACATATGCCCCTTTTGTCGCTTCATATCTTTGTGTGGGCACATGACGCATCGTGCGTTGCAGTGATTTGTTGTCTCGATATGAATCACAGGCGGTGCCGCCAGAAGCTTGGCGGCCTTTTTTGCCAGCAGGGACCGATAGGGGGGGCTCTCCATGAGTTTCAAATGGATGCGCCTCGCCACACCGCTATTGAGCGTGTGCCTGATCCGGCCAAGGATCCTATTCTTCCCTCTCGAGGCTCTCCTCCTCACTCTAAAGAACCTAAGGGCGGCCTCGATATCGCCACCCGGAAGCCCGCTGGTTCTCAACGCCCGTTTCATCCCCAGCTCATGGGAGAGGTCCTCGAATCGATTAATGTGCCAGAGAAGCCTCTTGGGTGAAACCGCCCCCAACGTCACCTTGCTTTCGTGGTTGCTTCTGTAGGCCCAGGGGTCAAGGATGTAGTAACGGTGGGACCATCTGTCGGTTATCTTGCCCGAAGCCACGCTGTCGCCCCAGAGCTTCGTACCCGGAAACGGGGTACAAATGGTAAGCCCGAAATCATCCACGTCCAACCTTCTCAACATCTGATAGGTGGATTCGATCTCCCGCGACGTCTCTCCCGGGGATGCGAGCATGACCGATACCACGACCTCTATACCCACTTCCTTGAGAAGCCTTGTTGCACGAGCGATGATGTCGTGGCTGAGCCCGCTTCCTTTGTGGTAAGCAAGAAGCCTGGGACTGCCCGATTCGAGTCCCATGCTGAGGCGATAGACGTTCATATCTTTGAGGTGGGCCACCACCTCCTCGTCAACCAGGTTGCCCCTTCCCAGACACTCGAACCTGACTCGCCGGTGGAGTCCCCTGTTCTTGGTCAGTTCCGCTATCTCTGCTAGCCTTCTCCGATCGGCAATAAACAAATCGTCATAGATCAGGATCTCGCTCACCCCGTAGGCGTCGGCCAGGTGCGAGAATTCGGCCACAACCCGTTCGGCGGAATGAAACCTGACCCTGTTTCGCCAGAATACCGTGGAGATGCAGAAGGAACAGGAGTAAGGACAGCCGCGGGAGGTCATGACCGCGGCACGGTTTTGCGAGCTCCACTCCACCTGGAGGAGATCTAGATCCGGCGGCGGTATGGAGTCGAGGTGGTCGATAACGGGTGAGGGGGGATTGACAATCAGATTGCCCTCGGCATCATGGAAGGCAGTGGAGCTCAGGTTGTGGCCGACGAGCGTGCCGCTCTTTTTGTAGTGATCCAGAAGAGCCACGAGCGTGGTCTCACCTTCGCCGAGGACGCCCACGTGGCCGACGGGCAAGTCCTGGGGGACGATGGAGATATGCACTCCACCCCATAACACCGGGATCTTGAATTCTTTTACAATCGCCTGGGAAAGGATTCGAAGGAGAGGAAACCAACGGGACGTGGACGAGATCGCCACGACATCGGGTTGCTCCTCAGCTATCTCCGCGAGGATGGAAGGGGAGCGGTAAGAGAGAGAGACCTTGAGATCCGGCCTCGCCCTCCTCAGATAAGCGGCGAGATAGCCTATCCCGAGGGGCGGACAAAATCGGCTCATTTTATGGTCTATGTCCGAGATGAAGTGGATTTTCATCACGATTCCTGAACGTTAAAGGCATCAACGGCCCGGAGCCGGCCCCGTTTTTTGGGCCAGATACCAATAGTGCCCTGCTGGCGTTCGCCCCTTTTTGGCTGTCTCGAAGCGGCACTTTCTGAACATCTCCATCATCTGACTCTCGGTGAGTACAGAGAAATGGGAGTGGTGCTTAAGCCATCGCTCATCCGGTATGTTGATCAACAGATAGCCATTGGTACAGAGAACACGATTCATCTCACACATCGCTATATAGGGCGCTATAGAATGCTCGTACGTCTCGCGACAATAGACGGTATCAAACTCTCCATCTCCAAACGGCAATGCATGCATATCTCCGAACCTGATTTTAACTCCCGGATAGTGACATCTGGCGAACCTCAGTTCCCGCGGATTGCAGGTGAACCCGACCACGTCTTTCCCTAGGGTTTTCATGATGTAGTTCAGGCTCCAGCCGTCCCCACACCCGAGATCCAGGATCCGTGAACAGTTTGATGGGAGGTTCTTGAGAAGCTCTGTGTGCTGCGCCTGTGCATCGGGCCAGACGGTGGTCGCGTTGTATTCATTGATTGCGTGACGGTAATACCTGCGCCATTTTCGCGATGGGAACACGAGCGCAAGGTAAAGCCCATATGGAAAATCACGTATCATGACCAAACTGTTCTTTATTACACGCTCCAGGGGATTCCTTGGATTTCTGAGCCTTTTCTTCAAGTATCCAAGAAAGCTTCTATTACACCCGCAAGAGTCAACGTACTGTGACATCACTAGTTTCACCTATCTAGTATGGGGAAATATCATATATTAATTCTGGCATTCTTGATTATGGTCGAGTTCAGATGAGTAGAACTTTGCGACTGTGTGGCGCCCACATCATGCCGTCGTTGTACCCTGATCTGCTTTTTGATGTCTTTCGACTTTGCTCGCAGAAAAATGAGGCCTTAGTTTACCCTAACGTTGCAAAGAAGTTGGTGGGGTAAGAAGGCGTCTAGGCGGCTGTCTTGGTGACGGCATCGAGGAAATGCAGGAGGTCTTTGCGAACCGAAGGATTGGCGCTCATGATG
>Ga0335070_10003512_pt1 | contig 18289 bp, 16 predicted proteins | sample Lox_Sample_13_FD_206722 | JGI IMG/M metagenome (GOLD analysis project Ga0335070, IMG submission 206722) | Soil microbial communities from Loxahatchee National Wildlife Refuge, Florida, United States - Lox_Sample_1.3 | ecosystem: Environmental > Terrestrial > Soil > Wetlands | place: USA...
TCCTTAAGCTTAACGCTGTTTTCATTCAACCTCAAGTTTAGTGTTCCAATAAACGGAGTAAACCCGAGTTTTTGTTCTATTTGTTCTTTGACCCATGGAAGTTTTATGAACTTTGCTCCTTCACTTTTTCCAGAGAAAACTTTGCCTTTGATGAGCAACGTATTCATGTTAAGAGTTGCCAGCTGAACATAAAGAGAAGGTTTATTTTTGGTCTTTCAGCCATGTTGCGACTTTTCGGAGCAACGGGTTTGTAGACATGTCGATGACGGGCACGATTATCTTCTCTCTAGTTTCGATGATGGGTTGATACTTGGGCATGAGCGAATAGCCGACATACGTCCAGTAGACTCGTTTTTCTTCTACGAGCGCTTTTGCAGTGGTTTCCGTTGACGCGGGAAGAGGAAAATACAAGAAGACTACGCCTTCAGCCCAGTACAAGCCTGCAGTCTTGCCTCCTGCGATGATTGACGTGAACCTTGCAATGTCATCTGGGGTGGAGAACATAGCGCGTTCCATTATCACAATTTCCCTGAAAGGCTCAAATCTAACTACAACGTCGCCTGCATCCATGACAGTTCGCCTTTATCAAACATAGATGTGTATCACAGTTCCCTTTTAATCTTGTCATAATCCCAGAAAAAGTTAAAGAGCAACACGATATAATGCGTTAACCGAACATGCAAAGGGAGAGTTCGTGAATGCCTGAGATTCGAGTGGCGTTGGTAGGCGTGGGCAACAGTGCGTCAGCACTTGTTCAGGGAACACAATACTATAAAGATGCCAAAGAAGACGCCGCCGTGCCGGGGCTTATGCACGTGAACTTCGGCGGCTACCACATCAGGGATGTGCGGTTTGTTGCCGCTTTTGAGGTGAACGAGAACAAGATTGGAAAAGACTTGTCTGAGGCTATCTTTACAGAACCGAATTGTTGCGCCAAGTTCGCAGAAGTGCCTTGTTTAGGCGTGAAGGTTTCCGCTGCTCCTGTCATGGATGGTGTGGCACCGCACATGAAGGAGACTTTTCACGTTTATAAGGAAGATGAGGTTAAGCCTTCAAACCTCGTTGAGGTTTTGAAGAAGTCTAAGGCGGACATTCTTGTCAATTACTTGCCAGTAGGCAGTCATGAGGCAGCGCGGTTTTATGCGCAGGCGGCTTTGGATGCGGGTTGCGCGTTCGTGAATTGTATGCCCGAGTTTATCGCTTCTGATCAGGCTTGGGCTAGGCGGTTTGAGGAGAAAGGTTTGCCGATTGCTGGTGATGACATTAAGAGTCAGGTGGGAGCGACGATTTTGCATAGGAACATCGCTAGGTTGTGTGTGGATCGTGGGGTGATTATTGATGAAACTTATCAGCTTAACTTGGGTGGGGACACGGATTTTCAGAACATGACGGTTGAGGAGCGGTTGAAGACTAAGCGGATTAGCAAGACTGAGGCGGTTACGAGCATGGTTCCGTATGATTTGCCCACGCGAATCGGTCCTAGCGATTACGTGCCGTTTCTGGGTAACAAGAAGATTTGTTATTTGTGGCTGAAAGGGAGGAAGTTTGGTGATAGACCGTTGACGATTACGGTGAAGTTGGAGGTTGAAGATTCGCCTAACAGTGCAGGTGTGGTCATAGACATTATAAGGGCGGTTAAGATTGCGTTAGACCGTAAGATAGCGGGTCAGTTGTTGAGTATTAGTTCGTATGCGTTTAAGCATCCTCCGATTCAGGTGCCTGATTCTTTGGCGAAACAGTCGGTGGAAGAGTTTATTCAAGGCAAAAGAGAAAGATAACTGCAGTTTTCAAAGCAATACGGATTTACTCTTCCAAATTTCGCAGTGTGATTAAAATGTAAAAGCGAATGTTTAATAGGGCATTGGAAAGATTTTGTGCATATCGGATGGTTTGTTTATGGCGAAAGATGAGATGGTTTGGGATCTTTCGCAGCTTGTTGAAAACACTAATTCTGTGTCTGTTCAAGGGCTGCTTGGGCGTGTAGTGGCTGAGACTGAAGAGTTTCGTGATAGGTATCATGGTAAGGTTGGAGGTTTGGATGCGAAGGGTTTGTTGGAGTTTTTGAAGTTGAAGGATGTGCTTGCTCTGAAGTTTGAGGGAGTGGCTGAGTATTGTATTCTCATGTATTCGGCGGATTCGACTGATGATGTTGCTAAGCAGCTTAATGATGCGGCGCGTAAGGCGGTTATGAAGGTTGGGCAGGCTTTGGCTTTTGTGGAGATCGAGTTGGGAAGGCTGCTTGGTGCGAAGCCTTCGTTGGTTGAGGATTCTGTGCTTGCTGAGTATAGACATTATTTGGAGAGGGTTTTGAGGAAGACTCCGCATTTGCTTTCGGAGACGGAGGAGCGTTTAACGATTGTTAAGGACAGGAATGGTGTGAGGGCGTGGGAGTTGTTGCAGAAGGATTGGTTGTCGACGCGGACTTTTGACATTGAGGTTGAGGGTGTTAGGAAGACGTTGCCGTATGGGCAGATTGTGGGTTTGTATCAGAGTCCTGATCGTGATTTGCGTAGGCGTGCGAATCAGACGGTTTATGAGGGGTTGGGTGGGGATGAGATTGTTTGGGCTAGTGCTTTGCGTGCGGTTTGTGAGGATCATTTGGAGATGTGTGGGCTTAGGAAGTGGGGTTCTCCGATGGTGCAGAGTTTGATTGATAATGATGTGGATGAGCAGGCGATTGATGGTTTGATGGGGGCGATTGAGAAGAATGTGGGCTTGTATAGGAGATATTTGAAGTTGAAGGCGAAGTTGATGGGTTTGGGTAAGCTGGCTAACTATGATATTATGGCTCCTTTGCCTAACATGCCAGAGGTGAATTACAGTTGGGGGGATTCGCGTGAGGAGGTGGTTGGGGCTTATCGTGGGTTTGATGAAGAAATTGGTGGTTGGGTTGTGGAGATGTTTGATAGGCGGCATATTGATGGTGAAGTGCGGAAGGGTAAGGAGTCTGGGGCTTTTTGTGCTCAGTGGTTGGCTGGTAAGAGTGCGTATGTTTTGCAGAGTTTTCATGGGCGGCGGGGTGATGTGTATACTCAGGCGCATGAGTTGGGGCATGCGGTGCATGATTATTTGATGGTGCGTGCGCAGAATGTTACGAATTGTGATGTTGGAAGTTGTGTGGCGGAGACTGGGAGCACGTTTGGGGAGTTGTTGTTGACGGAGCGGTTGTTGGGTAAGGCGAAGTCGAAGGAGGAGAAGCGGGCGATTTTGACTTTTATTTTGGATGAGTTTGGGATGGCGGCGTTTCAGGTTTCGGCTAGGGTGTTTTTTGAAAAGAGCTTGTATGATGCTATTAAGAAGGGGCAGTTCTTGGATGGAGAGACTGTGGCAAAGTTGTGGGTGGCTGCGCGTGATAAGATCTATGGTGATGCGATGGAGTGGTTGGATGTGATGCGTTGGGAGTGGACGATGAAGCCACATTATTACATGGCGAATTATAGGTTTTATAATTATCCGTATGTGTATGCGCAGTTGTTCGTGTTTGCTCTATACCGACTTTACAAGGAGCAGGGGAAGGCTTTTGTGCCGAAGTTGAAGTCGTTGTTGGCTGCGGGTTCGAGTAAGTCGCCGCGTGAGCTTGCTGGTGAGTTGGGGTTTGATATTTCGGATGAGGCGTTTTGGGAGAAGGGGATGAAGCAGGCGGAAGAGTTCATCAGGATGTTGGAAGAGACGCTGTGATTGTTGTTTGAGAATGGGAAGGAGTGATAGAGGCTCTCTCGGAGAGACCCTACCCCCCCTTATATATAGATTGAATTCTGGGTTACCGTTTTGGGTTTTGTGGATTTTACTGTTCTAAACGTCTCGTCTATCTATCCAAAAGAAACCTATCTATAGGCTTATTTAAAGACTGATAGAACGATAGAACAGAAGAATTGGAGACGTGAGGGAATTGATAAGCGAAACACCTGAAGATAAGGCTCTGAAAGAAACCTATCCTTCATTTAAAGACAGGCTCAGTTTTGAGGACTTCAAGAAGAAATTCTATTCGCTGAAGATTTCAGATAAATGGAATTTTGTCAGAGCAACATCGTTATATCAACATTCATATAAATGCGAAAGTTGCAACCCAAATATCAAAATGGTTCTCTTATGTTCCTGTGCAGATGCTTTGCAACTTGTTGGAGAGGAATGCTCTTTGAAGAATTGTATGGAATTCTATGGAAAATATTGTCCATCTGAATTCAGAACTCCACCTATAGAGTATTATGCTGATGGAAAATTACCTATCGCAACTGCTCCCTTTGATAAAGCGATCCGTTTCATTTATAAAGCGTTCAGATGTTCTTATGTTCACGAAGGAATTCAACATCTACGTGAAATTCCCAATGGGATTGAATGGCACGCATTTATGGATAGAATAGATGACGAAAAGGACATTTACGTGGTTGACCTGCTTAAAATATCTGAATGGTTTGGGAAAATCACGTTCGAAAGTCTTTTCGCAATGTTAGAACAGTAGAGTAGAAGAATAGAAAAACCGTTCTACCCATCTCCATTTTGTTTTTATAGAGAGATAGGTTTTGCGTTCAGAACGTCAGAACCCACAGAAAGATTAAACGCTCAAAACAGCCTTTCCGTTTATAGATTGAATTGATATTAGGATGTGTTATAGAGTTTGGTAGTAACGTGCGAACCTGACGCGCGTATCTTGTGTATCGGAGCAGATTAACATGCAATTTCAGATAATCACATACAGACCTGAATTCATGAATGAGGTAGTTAGCCTGTGGAAGAAGTGCAATCTTGTTGTTCCACAAAATGACCCAGTCGTAGACATTCAGAAGAAAGTCGAGTTTCAGCCAGAACTCTTTTTCATAGGCTTGCTGGATGGCAAAGTGGTTGGCTCTATCATGGTTGGATACGAGGGACACAGAGGCTGGATAAATTACCTAGCTGTCACGCCTGAATGTCAGAGACGAGGCTACGGGAGACAACTCGTTCAAAAAGGCATTGATGAACTGGAAAAAATAGGTTGCTTAAAAGTTAATTTGCAAGTCAGAAATACGAATAAGTCGGTGATTGATTTTTACAAGAATCTCGGGTTCAAAGACGACAACGTCACGAGCTTGGGCTTGAGACTGAAAACAACAAATGCTGACCCCTCTCTCTAATACGAGAGTAGCCTCTGGAGCGAATCTTTCCAGAGCTTAGTCATCAGAAGCACACAAAAATTTTCTTTTGAAAGAAAAATGGACAAAAAAAGCTTTTACCTTAAAAATCTGAATAAGTAATTGTGCTTTGTTAAAATCACAGCAACCAAACTAGAACATTCGTTCGGGTTAGCTGTGCTTTTTAATTTTGTTTTCAGATGATGAGATGAGCAGGGATTAGAACATCCGGCTGTGATGATAGCAAAACAATCCTGATGAAACCTTACACATTTTTTCTTAACTTCTAAACTATCAAATTTTGTGCAGAAAAGGTGCGGGCGCCGGGATTTGAACCCAGGTCGTCAGCGTGGGAGGCTGATGTCCTACCAAACTAGACTACGCCCGCCTATGCCAAGCTACAGTAGCATTTGAACTGTGAAACTAACATAAACCTTGCGTCACAAAACGAGAAACTAAAAAAAGAAAAGGGAAGTGAACTATTTGGATTTTGTCATGTGCACGTCTTTAACCAGCACGTACGGACTTAACGATGGCGGGTCAGCCTCACCCCACCAATGCACATGCTGGCGTTCCTTCGAAATCGCCGCAATGTTGCCAAGCATAGTCAAAACGTTGTCGCTTATCCTCAAATCCTTCAACGACTGCGTTATCTCACCCTTCTCAACTAGGAATATGCCGTCTCTTGGTATGGTTGAAAAGTCACCCTTCGCATAATTCTGGAAACGCGTGTACCACGTGTTAGTCAAGTACAACCCCCTCTTAGTCTCCTTGAAAACCTCATCCTTGCTCATTTTGCCAGCGTCCAACTCCAAGCTCCAAGCGTTCGGTGCTACTAAGCCCGCGTTGCCCGTGGTTTCAGTCTTGAAAATCTTCGCCGTAGACGTGTTATGCAGAAAACCTTTAAGCACACCACGATCGATGAGAACGTTCTCCTTAGTCGGATAACCCTCGTCGTCAAAGACCCTGTTAGACACAGAATACGCAGCTGGATTGTCGCGCATCGTAACGATTTCAGGAGCCACCTTCTTGCCAAGCTTGTCCACGAAAACCGACATCTGAACCAATATCGAGTAAGCAGAGAACATCATAGCATAAACGCCGAGTGAAGAACCATAGATCAACGGGTCAAAGATCACGTCGTAAACGCCTTCGTCGCCAATCTTCGGGTTCTTAGCCAGCTTCGCAATCATTCCAGCCTTCGTTCCAGCCTTTGCAGGCTTGAAATCCTTCAGTGTAGAACTGCATTCGACACCGTGTCCTGAGGCTTCTCGCTGCGCAAACGCTCTAATAGAGAACTCCACAGCCGACCTGCTGTCTGCGCCTACGGCTCCTTCAGAAGACGCCAAGTAAATGTCCTCAAACTTCGTGAAGAGTATGCCGCCGCTGTCAATGTCGCTGCCTGCTTCTTTTTTCGCTGCCTCCACCGCTTCAAAAACGTATTCCGTCGGGTTCTCCAGCTCCGCAAGCTTCTTGTCCGCTTTGCTCGTTGCGTACTTGAACTTGCCCTTCGCAAACCCTCCAAACATCGGGTTCTCCTGCGAAACTTTCGCTAAGCCAAAAAGCTTCTTGACTGAGCCGTCAACGTCTTCAAAATTGTGTATCCTAGTGCCCACCACACGTTTCTGCCAAGCCAACGCCACATCCGTCACGTAATCATCCCAAGCAACCGTGATGTCCACCTGATTACCGCTGAAACGCACTTGTCGGTACTTGCCAAACGTTGTAGTTGCTAAGACTTCGTCAGCGCCTAAAGCCTTCGCCTTCTTCACAATCTCCTCTGTCTTCGCTAACACGTCGCTCATTTAACATACACTCCTCTCAACCTGATACATGGACCACCAGTAAACACCGGAATCCCCTGACCTGGGTCGCCCTTGCCGCATGTGGCAGCCTCAAACTCAACTTTCTTAGACACTGCATCCACAGCCGTCCAGAACTTCGGCGTCGTAGTCTCAATCACAGGTCTCGCAATAGGATGCTTCAGCTCGCCGTTCTCAATCAAGTAAGCCTCTCTACCCACGTAACGCTGGTTGAAACGCTTGTCGTCAATGTTCCATTCCGTAAAGGATTTCATGAAAACTCCGTACTTAACGTCCTCGATGAGCTCCTCCTCAGTCAGGTTGCCTGGTAAAACAAACGTGTTTGCCATTCTGACAATTGCTTCTCTGTCATAGTTAACCGATCGCGAAGAGGCGTTACTCTTTGTATCTAGTTTTGCTGCGGACTCTCGGTTCTGCAAGAACTCGTTGATAACACCGTTCTTGTACAAGTGTCGACGCCTTGCCTTTAGCCCCTCGTCATCATACGCGTAGTAGCCGTAGCTGTGCTCCACTGTCGGGTCGTCAACCACCGTGACAACGTCGCTTCCGATCTTTGTGCCGATCCAGTATTGTCCGCCTTTGAATATGAAAGACCTTCCCGCCTGACTCATCTCACGACCTAGAATTCGGTCAGCTTCCATCGGATGCCCGCAAGACTCGTGAGCGGCAATCCCGGTAACGTCGGGACCGCATACTAAATCCATGTTGCCAGGCTTCACTGCTTGTCCCTTGGTTATGACGTCTCTAAGGACTTTAGCGTCGTGAATTATTCTTTCTGTGGCTTTCCACTCGTCAAACGCTTCCCAGCCTCCGCTGTAGCCGAACTGTTTGTATGCCTGTTCCGTTTTCCCCTGTTCCGCGACGGTGATGAAGAAGAAACCAGCGATTTTTGGCACGAACGAGGAAATCTTCGAGCCTTCAGAGTTTACAAAGTATTTAGTTATCAAGTCTATCGTGCACTGCGACATTGTTGCGGGCATTTTCACTCCGCATGAAGCCAATGCCTTGTCTATATCCACGAACGTGGATATTTTTTCCTCAGGAGAAATGTTCTCCATCTTCTTTTTCTGTTCAACCGTCCACTTGGTTTCAACGCCTTTTTCCTTTGCAAAGACAATCTTGTCCTTTCGCCCAGCAGCTTTTGCATATTTGAACGCCAAATCTACCATTCTTTTTGCTTCTTCCTTAGACCACTTGTTAGTTGATGCAAAACCGATTCCGCCGTTGGCGAGGATGCGCACGCAGAAACCGTCGTCAACTGCTGATGTGAAAGCTTCTAGTATGCCGCTTCTGAGGATCAGCTGGTCTCGTTGTTGGCTTTGTGCTCTGACTTCTGCATATTCGACTTTCTTGTCTTCAGCGTACTTTAGTGCAAAATCAACAATATCTTCTTCCATTTTTTTCCAACCTTTTCTAGAACAAACATTTGGGTCAACAAAAGGATAAAACCTTTTAGGTTTAAAGTTTCAACGCTTAAGCTGAACACTAAAAGAGGATATTGAAATTGAGTAAGAAAGAAGCGAACACTTATTTTTGGCAGGGAAACGAAGCATGCGCCCAAGCCGCAGTAACCGCTGGATGCCGCTTCTTCGCAGGCTACCCAATAACACCAGCAAGCGAAATCGCCGAACTCCTCTCTGAAAAACTTCCAAAAACAGGCGGAATCGCCATCCAAATGGAAGACGAACTCGCCTCAATAGGCGCAGTAGTCGGCGCCAGCTGGGCAGGAGCAAAATCCATGACCGCAACCTCAGGCCCAGGCTTCAGCCTAATGCAAGAAACAATAGGCTACGCCTTCATGACTGAAACACCATGCGTAATAGTTGACGTTCAAAGACTCGGACCAAGCACGGGACAAGCAACCAAATGCGGACAAGGCGACGTGATGCAAGCCCGATGGGGCACACACGGAGATTACACCGCTATAACGTTATCGCCTAACTCGGTGCAAGAACTCTTCGAGCTGACAATTAAGGCTTTTAACTTAGCCGAAAAATACCGCACCCCCGTCATCCTTCTCGCAGACGAGACTATTGCTCATATGAGAGAACGCGCAACCATACAACCAACAGAAAACATAGAAATAATCAACCGAAGAAAACCCAAACCAAACGAAAAAGCATTCTTCGGACTCGAAGAAATCCCACCCATGCCCTCCGTCGGCGAAGGCTACAACATCGCCGTAACAGGATCAACACACAACGAATACGGAATACGCTACACCGCCGACCCAAAAGTACACAGACAACTCGTGGAAAGACTCAACAGCAAAATCCAAAACCACGCCGAAGAAATCGCAGAAACAGAAACACACAACATCAACGACTGCCAAATAGGCATCGTCTCATTCGGCTGCACATCAAGAGCAATATACGAAGCCGTCGAAAACGCAAAAACAAAAGGCCTAGCCGTCGGATACGTGCGTTTGAAAACAATCTGGCCCTTCCCAGAAAAAACCGTGAAAGAACTGGCAGAAACCGCCGAAAAAATCATAGTGCCCGAAATGAACCTAAGACAAATATTCTACGAAGTTCAGCGAATCGCAGACGGCTCAGCGGATGTACTCTCCTTAAACAAGATCGGCGGCGGCGAACTCATAACCCCCGAAGAGCTTACAGAAAAAATCATGGAGAGCGCCAAAAATTGACTGAAACCTTCTCCATCAAAAAATACCTAAGAGACCTACCCCTGCCTTTCTGCCCAGGCTGCGGCGCAATGACCGTTATGAGCGAGTTTCTACGAGCTGTCCATGAGCTTGGGCATGAGGATTTGAGCAAGTTTGTTTTCTGCAGCGGAATCGGCTGCTCAGCATGGATACCCTCACCACATTTCATGGCAGACTCCGTTCATACACTGCACGGAAGAAGCATCCCAGCCGCCACTGGCATAAAACTCATCAAGCCAAACGTGAACGTCGTCATCTTCGGCGGAGACGGAGACATAGTAGGCATAGGCCTAAGCCACTTCATCCACGCAGCCAGAAGAAACCTAGACATCCTAGTCATAATGGTCAACAACATGATCTACGGAATGACAGGCGGACAAGTCGCGCCTACCACACCGTTCAAATCAAAAACCACCACAACACCCTACGGAAGCTTCGAACACCCGTTAGACGCGGCAAGACTAGCAGTAACGGCAGGAGCAAGCTACGTTGCACGCTGGACCACAGCCCAGCCGAATGAGCTTAGAGAATCCATTAAAAAAGCGCTCCAACTGCAAGGCTTCAGGTTCATTGAAGCCACAAGCCAATGCCCAACAGCCTTCGGCAGAAGAGCAGGGTTCAAAGACGCAGGCGAGATGCTAAGATGGTTCAAAGCTAACACGATTCCGTTCGAAGAAGCAAAAAACATGACGGAAGAAGACTTGACTAGAAAAATTGTTGTAGGCGAGTTTACCCAAAGAAAACGGTTGACACTCGTCGAAACCATGTACAGAATGATCGAGGAGGCAAAGACGAAAGTTGAAGAAGATGGAGATTAGAATAAGCGGACTCGGTGGACAAGGCGTAGTCTTGGCAGGGCAAATACTCGGCAGAGCAGCCGTTTACAGCGGAAAAAACGCAGTTCAAACACAGAGCTACGGGGCAGAAGCAAGAGGAAGCGCAGCCAAAAGCGAAGTAATAATCTCGGACGGCAAAATCGGCTTCCCAATGGTCAGAAAATGCGACGTGCTAATCGCCATGAACCAAGAAGCAGCGGAAAAAAACATCAGCGACCTGAAAGAAGACGGCAGACTAATAATCGACAACAGCGTAGCCAAGAACATTCCTGAAACCAGAGCAAAAACCTTCAAAATCCCAGCCACCCAAACAGCCGAAACAGAACTAGGCGAAAAACTCTACGCCAACATCCTTATGCTAGGCGCTTTCACAAAAATCACGAAAATCATAGACAAGGAATCGATGATAAAAGCAATCGAAGACACGTTCCCCAAAAAAAAGCTTGAAAAAAACATCGCAGCGTTCAACAAGGGTACCCAATTAGCTGATGCTCTTTAAAACAAAACTTCTGACGAACCCACTTCTACTGTACAAGCAAACGTGTTTTAACGTAGAAACGCAATAGCAGAACAGAAGCAAAGAAGACAACTGCTATTCTTCTTTTTTCCTGATCTTTCCATTCTTGCCAGCATGCGCCTGCTTCGACAAATACACAGTGATTACTATGAATAACGCAGCTGTGACCGCAAAGATGTACAGCAGGTTTTGCAGGTTCTGCGCTTGATTAGAATAATCTTTCAGATGATCCGCAAAAGACGAATTCAACGCTAGAAGATTCTGTTGCAGCAGACTGTAATTGCCTAAGAGCAGAGTGTAATCGTGAAGAAGCGCATAATGCGTAGCGTTCAACCCCTTCAACGTCTGATAAGAAGTGTCTAAAATAGTGAAGTTCTTCTGAAGTTGAGCAAAACTATCCAGGAGAGAGTTATAGTTGCCGAGAAGAATGGTGTAGGTCGTGTTTAACGCCTCAAAGTTTTCTTGAGCCTGACTCAGGTTGCCTAAAACAAGACCATAGTCGTAAAGAAGAGCATAATACGTGCTGTTCAATGCTAGAAAAGCCGATTGCAATTCGTTAAAACTGTCAAGCAATTCATAATACAGATGTAACGCTTCAGAATAGATTATCGCGATAGTTTGGTTCCTATTTGGATAGGTGAAATACAGCCGACTAAAAGCTCCATTTGAAGCATTGAGCACTTTTGGAATGATTTCCTCACTATCAATGAGCACGATATAAGGAGAAGGCATAAGACCCACAGGAATCGCTATTCTACAAAAACCACTAGTGTTTGTATTGTCTGACACCATGAAACGTACTATTTTGTTTGCCGTCTCTGCTCCTAACTCGAGCCTGAAATAAGAGATTGAAGAATTGCTGATGATAAAAACTTCATAGGATGTGTTTTCAAAGATAGTGGAAAAATCAGAAAACAGTCCCATCAATGGATAACTGTCTTGGTTTTGTGTGTCGTTTGTGTTCGGATAGTAAGAAACATCTCCAATGCCATCTTCATTCAGGTCATATCCACTGTAATCACTCCAGTAATTGCCTTCGCCACCAGAATCCCATGTATTTTTCAGATCAGCTTGCAGAATCACAGCATTGTGTGTATTGTCAAGATTGTTGTGGTAGATAGTGTTGTTGCTACTATTATCAATGATTATTCCTCCATCATAGTTGGAGAACATTGTGTTGCCAGAAATAATGTTGTTGCTAGAAGATTGAAGTCGAATCCCAGCTTTGTTGAAAATCATCTTGTTGTTTGAAATCACATTGTTACTGGATGAAAAAGAGTAAATCGCGTTATAATAGCTGAAATTGAAAATATTATTTGAGATTATGTTATTGCTGGAAAAGTAAAGACCAATCCCGTTGGTGCTTGTTATGATGTTTTGGGTTATGTTGTTGCCGTTTGAACGGTCTACGTCTATGGCGTTTTGAAGCACTCCACTATTTACTATAGTAAAATTACAAACCTCTACTTCACTCGCATTTACGAAAATCACAGTACCGTTGTTGCTTCCATCAATAATTGTTGAATTTCGGTCCTTGCCAATCAACGAAACAGTTTTGTTTACCACAACATTCTCCATGTATCTTCCTTCACGCACGGAAATAATGTCTCTTTCTTCTGCGTTGTTGATAGCTTCCTGAATGGTCGTATAGTTTCCACTTCCATCTTTAGCAACGATTATTGTTTTGGGATTTGCTCTTACAATCAGTCTTCCATTTAACGCAGGAAACAGCAAAGATAAACATAAGATTAAGAGTGGGATTAAAGCCCTTCTTTTCAATTCAATCGCAACTCCATTTTTTATATGTAAATTTATTAAATATTAGGAGAAACATGTCAATCATCTCCTTGAAAGGAATCTTCCGAGAACAAGTGAGCATACCACAGCTATCGAGAAGGCAGGAATGAACACGACGATCTCGATGATTTTCAACGATAACGCCCACAAACTCAAAGCGTAAGCTGTAATTACCATGCACACCAATGTTAAGGCTTTAACTCTAAAAAATGCAGGGCTAGCTTTTGGCGACTCTATCTGGCTCAACGATGAGTTCAGCAGATATTGTGCTTGCGCAATCTGTTCATCCGTAGCAAAAATCACAAGGTTCCTATCAACGTCTTCAAACTTAAAGCTTAAGAGAGCGTATCTCTGCAAATCCCAAGGCTTCTTTTTCGGCAAGATACTGACTATATTTCTCCTCTCCATTTTTTTCAATATTGTTTGTATTTTGCGGATGAATTGGATGTCCTCTGTCATTGCTTCTCCATAAAGTCTCTTTATTAGATCTTTGACGTCGGGAAAATTGAGTTCTAACTGGAAAGAAGCAATTGCTTTTGCGAGACTATACTGATATTCGCCTTCGCGTAAACGTATGTCGACTATTTTAGAAACCGCGTCCAACGATTGTTGTAGAACTTGGGCTTCGCTTGGTGTTAATCGCCGCTGAGACACGTTGCTATCTCCTATTCAATAGTTTCAATAGAAACAAGATAAAAACGCTTTCGCTTTTTGCTCGAATTTTCAATCGATTCTATGGAAAAAAAACCTATTAACGCTCAAGATAAGGTTAATTCAAGGAAGGAAGCATGAGGTGGGAAAATGAGAGGGTTTAATCTGTATTCTCCGATGCTATCTCAGAAATACGCCACCTCAAAGTTTTGCAATCTACGCATGAAATACAGAAGCAGTTTTGAAATCATAGCTTCAATACTTGAAACTGTGAAGCATGGCGATGCAGGTCAATACGCAATTATAACACAAACAGGCATCAGCCATTTACAGTTCAAGAAATATCTAGAGTCACTTGCCGAGATAGGCTTCATCGAAACGATCCAAGAAAAGGACCGAGTCTTTTATCGAACCAGCATGAAAGGCCGTGATTATCTTGATCAATATTACGTATTGCTCGAGATGCTATCAAACACACAAGGTCCCAACGACACGACGAGCATTCCGATCATTCTTGAAAACAGGACTCAAGATCACTCTACGAAGGGTGCTTCAACACGTTGGATGAGGTGATTACGACACAATCTTGATTACTTGGTAGAGCGGAAAGGCAGGCGGAGGGATGAGTCGTACGTGTTCATTTTCCCTTCTCCAAATGGCTCACACTTAAACCGCCTGCCCCGCAAATAAATCAGGAATTTTTAACATAATTTCTTTTTATCCAGCCGAGAAAAAGTTGGTTTGCGCACGCGCATTATCTATAGTGTTTTCTCCCTAGAATTCTTAATTATTGGTCAAATAAAACTCGAAAGGATAAAATCTTTATTGCTGTAGAAGGATTACATGCCATTTTAAGCAATAACAGAATAGAGTTATGTTAGGAGAAATAGGGTTGTCGCGAAAAATCACCTATGCTGAAGCAGGCGTTGACAGAAAATTAAGAGCCAAGTCAAAAAAAGAATTACAGGTTTTGAAGAATACCTACAAGTTTAGTCGTTTTGGAAAAATCGTCAAGCTTCCTTACGGCAACATTTTTCCCTTCGGAAAAAATCGCTGTTTGGACTTTCAAATCGAAGGCGTGGGCACAAAAGTGCTTCTTGCACAATTAGCCCAAAAGTACGATACCATAGGAATTGACGGCGTAGCCATGGTTGTTAACGATGTAATACGTTCTGGAGCCAGACCGTTTGCGTTAGTAGACAACATTCATGCACAGGTTTCTGACCCAAATCTGGTTAAAGAATGGTTGAAAGGCATAGCGAAAGGTGCAGAAGAATCAGAATGCGTTGTGCCTGGCGGCGAAATAGGCGACGTGGCTGAATTGATTAAAGGACTGGTTGAAGGAAAAGGATTCGACATGATAGTTGCCGCCGTAGGCGAAGTTGACAGCGAAAAAGTGATCTCTGGAAGAAACATAGAAGCAGGAGATGCCATAGTCGGTTTAAGAAGCTCTGGAATTCATAGCAATGGCATAACGCTTGCAAGGAAAGTTCTCTTCAAACAGTGGGGCGGAAAATATGAGCCGCACGACATCCCAGAAACCTTACAGAAGGAAGTAATCTTTGAAGCTTTGGAACCAACGAGAATTTATGTCAAGTCTTTCTTGAAAGCGACTGAAAAGTTCGAAGTAAAAGCGGCTGTTCACGTTACTGGCGATGCCTACTTGAAATTCGAGCGTTTGACAAGATTCTCGAAAGGCATAGGCTTCGAGTTTGACAATTTCAAACCTCAACCAATCTTTGAACTGATTCAAAGAACGGCAGCTGATCTTGGCGGCGCGGTGACTGATGAAGAAATGTTCAAGACGTTTAACATGGGATGGGGTTTCGCAATCATAGTTAACAAGGCAAACGTGGATAACGTGATAGAAGCTCTGGAGAAAAGCGGAACACACGCCGAACAAATAGGTCGAATAACAAGAACAGAGGGAATCAGGATACTCAAAAAGAACAAAAAACTCATTTTAACATAGTTTGTTGCTTTGTTAATGATAAAAGCGTTTAAATTTCATGAAACTCAAACGTAGCATATGAAATACCGTTTGAAAATTGAAGTCAGCTTAAAGCCGGGACACAGTGACCCCGAGGGAGAGACTACTGCACGTTTGTTAAAGGAGCTTGGCTACAAAGTTGACTCGGTAAACGTCAGTAAGGCCTATACCGTAATTCTTGAAGCAAAAACAAAGGTTGAAGCAAAGAACAATGCTGACGAAATATGCAAGAGACTTCTAGCAAACCCGACTAAGGACAATTACACTGTCGCTGTTGAGGAAGAAAAATGACGCGAAGCCTCTATGCCCGCAGAAAAACACTGTTCACGCTGTTTGACATAAACATAGTTGATGCCAATGACCAACAGCTTTCGGAAGTAAGCCGTGAACTAGGCTTGGGGCTAAGCTTGCAGGAAATGAAAAGCGTCCAAGACTATTTCGAAAAGAAAAAACGAAACCCCACGGATGTTGAACTTCAAACCATAGGACAAACATGGTCAGAACACTGCTTCCACAAAACCTTCAAACACAAAATAAGTTTTAACGGAAAAGAAATCAACAGCCTTTTCAAAACCTACATCGCCAAAGCCACAAAAAAAATCAACCCACAATGGTGTTTTTCTGTTTTCGAAGATAACGCGGGCATAGTCAAGTTTGACAAAGGCTACGGGATAGCCATCAAGGTTGAAACACATAATCACCCGTCAGCGGTGGAACCTTTCGGCGGCGCAGCCACTGGCACAGGCGGCGTTATCCGCGACATCCTCGGTGTCTGGGCAGACCCGATCGCGTGTACAGATGTTTTAGGGTTTGGACCGTTGGATTTTGACTATAAGCTTCCATCTGGGGTTAAGCATCCGAAGTATGTTTACATGGGAGTAGTGGCGGGAATCGGAAGCTACGGAAACAACATGGGAATTCCAACGGTGAACGGAGCCGTGTATTTTGATGAGAGCTATGTTGGAAACGTCATCGTTTACTGCGGATGCATAGGACTGCTTCCTCTAGGAAAGTTTAGGAAGAATGCCGAGGCAGGCGACATGATTGTTTTGGCTGGAGGAAAAACGGGTCGCGATGGCATTCACGGGGTGACTTTTGCATCGGCGGAGTTGACGGAAAAGTCCGAAGAGGTTTCCAGACCAGCCGTGCAGATTGCCAACCCAATCGAGGAGGAGAAGCTGAAACGAGCCATAATCGAAATTCGCAACCTTGAACTGGCGTCGCACATAACCGACTTGGGCGGCGGCGGACTGTCGTCAGCCCTAGGTGAGACTGCACAGAAATACGGTTGCGGTGCCATTGTTGAGCTTGAAAAGGTTCCGTTAAAAAACGCTGATTTGTCTCCTTGGGAAATTTACGTGTCTGAATCTCAGGAAAGAATGCTTTTAACCGTGCCTGCCGAGAACCTTGAACGAGTTTTGAAGATTTTTGAAGATGAAGATGTTGAGGCTACAGCCGTTGGAAAGCTTACTGCAGACGGGTTCTTGCGGATTTATTATGGAGGCGAGAGAGTTGCGGATATGGACATGCCGTTCCTTTTTGAACCTCCAAAAACCGTGAAAAACGCCGAATACGCATCTACAAACCTTGAAGAACCACGTTTTGATGAGCCTGAAGACCTTAACGAGACACTCTTGCAGCTCTTGTCCTCGCCGAACGTTGCTAGCAAAGAAAGTGTAGTGCGCAATTATGACCATGAAGTTAAGGGAAACACGGTGCTAAAACCGTTACAAGGCGATCTTGCTGGTCCGAATGATGCGGCGGTGCTTAAGCCTCTGGATGTTTCTTGGAAGGGCATTACAGTCTCATGCGGAATGAACCCGAACTATGGAAAAATTGACGCGTACTGGATGGCTGCTTCGGCGATAGACGAGGCAGTGAGAAACAACGTTGCCGTAGGCGGCAGAAGAATAGCATTGCTTGACAATTTCACGTGGGGCAACCCAGAAAAGCCTGAAAGACTCGGCAGCCTCGTGAAAGCCTGCGAAGCCTGCTACGACATTGCGATTGCTCTTAGAACACCGTTTATCTCGGGAAAAGACAGCCTCTACAACGAATCACCGCTCGGACCCGTTACTCCAACTCTTCTAATCACCGCCTTAGGCATCTTGCCAGACATTCGCTCAACGGTTTCGATGGATGCGAAAACGCCGAACGACCTGATTTATGTTGTTGGGCAAACGTTGAAAGAGCTTGGCGGCTCAGAATACTACAAACTGAAAGGGTTCCTCGGAAAAACCGTGCCAAAAGTATATCCTAACCAAGCTCGCAGAACCTTCAAAGCCATGAACCGAGCTGTAGACGCTGGACTGGTTAAAGCATGTCATGACTTGTCTGAGGGCGGTTTGGCTGTTTCTGCGACAGAGATGGCTTTTGCTGGCGGTTATGGTTTGGAGTTGGATTTGCGAAGAGTTCCGCGAAAGGACTTGGCTCGTGATGATTTTGTCTTGTTCTCAGAGTCAAACAGCCGTTTCTTAGTGGAGGTTTCTGAGAAGACGAGAGAAGATTTTGAGACTCTGATGAAGAACGAGACGTACGCTAAGGTAGGCAGAGTGGTGAAGACGCCAAGATTAAGCGTCATAGGTTTAGATGGAAAGCAAGTCATCAACGTTTCACTCGGTGATTTGCAGAGGAGTTGGAGGCAAACCCTCAGCAGAGAGGCTTGACCTATGAAACGAGAAGAAATCAAGGTTTGCGTCTTGCGCGTAGGTGGCACAAACTGCGATGCCGAAACAAAACGAGCGTTCGAAGAACTAGGCGTTCATGCGCAAGTCATACACGCAAAAGAGATAGCAGAACGAGGAAAACTCTTGGAATATGATGCTCTGGTTTTTCCAGGCGGTTTCTCTTACGGAGACTACGTGCGGGCAGGAGCGATCTGGGCGAAGTGGATACTTGCCAA
>Ga0335070_10003513_pt1 | contig 18289 bp, 19 predicted proteins | sample Lox_Sample_13_FD_206722 | JGI IMG/M metagenome (GOLD analysis project Ga0335070, IMG submission 206722) | Soil microbial communities from Loxahatchee National Wildlife Refuge, Florida, United States - Lox_Sample_1.3 | ecosystem: Environmental > Terrestrial > Soil > Wetlands | place: USA...
GAACGTCGGCCTGTCACGCCGAAGGTCGCGGGTTCGAGCCCCGTCCACCCCGCCATACCTTCTTTATTAATTCAATTACTTACCTTTCAATTTATCCCGCCCTTCCCTTCTACTAAAAAGAGTACCTCTTTCTTCCAGCAATTAGCATGACAGCTTGCTTCCTGAAATCAAACCTGTGTGTTTTTTGCCAGATGCAACGTGTTCAATCGGAAACACTCATATGGTCAAGGGTGATGCACTGAGCCATTCGTGTAGTTATCCGCAGAAGCCCTATTGAAATATCGTGGGCATTCTGGCTGTGTGTAACACTTACAAATAACCGAATTTCAAAAAGGTGAAACAGTGGCGATTTGCGAGAAAAAGACACAGGGTCCTTGGTAAATTATATGACACTTCTGAGAAAGTGTGGTATTGCGAAATGTCATCTGGAAATACGAGCATCTTCCATGATTACGCTAAACTTGTAGCCACTGCCGAAATCCTTGTCCTTGTACAGGGTACCTCTTGCTGTCACAGTTTCCCCCACCGCTGGGAGCTCAAGGGATGTGAGAACTAAATCATCGCTTTTTTCCGCCGGGTTTCCGCTTCCATCCCGCAGGTGTATCCAGTTTTTCCCCATGATCGCGGCCGAAACCTTCACTACTTTGCCTCTAACCACGACGCTTTTCTTGTCAAGTAAGTCCTTGTTCTTATAAAGCTCACTAACGGTATAGGCGTCAAAACCGGATGCCTTCTCAACCTTGATTTCTCCATCTGGAGAGACTTTTGTACCCTCGACCATACTTCCTTTTTGGACTGCCTTATCTTCATTCGCCACCTCCCGGATAGGCCCTGAGGAAAAAATGATATTATCAAAGGTCCTATTGAGGCTTTTACTCGTGAAAGTCCCCATCTCGGTTCCTGGGGATAGAGAAATCTCCTGCCCAACTTTCACATCCATCTTTGGAACGGCGACCCATGTTTTTTTACCGTTCCTTTCAAGGCTGATATAGGTGTAACTCCCGCTATTCATGGTTTCGACAATTTTTCCCGATAGCGCATATTCTGTCTGCGGGTTTATTGCCACCTCGACCCCAGTTGTGGATGGAACCGGTTTTTCTTCTGAATTGCCGTCCAAAGAATAACCGGCAATTGGTAACAAAAGTAAAAAGCTAATCGTATAAAATCCCAAAAGTCCTTTCATTGTAACTCCTTTTTTTGTTATTCGGCTGCCTCAGCCTTCCCGGCCAAAACGCTGTGTACATTTAGTCTACTATTTCTCACACGATAGTAACAAGTCTATTACAGCGACGAGTGCTGCAACTCTTAATTTATTGAGACCTGTATAAGAGTCTCCGTTGTCAGGCCATTCTTCGAAGATTTTCGTTTGAAGTCTATGACTAAATGGGGAATATCATGAGTGCAGACTTCATGAAGTTATTGAGTTCGGCCTAACTGATCTATCTCATGTGCGTATTACGACATGTACTATGCACTCTCTTTTCCATCAGTAGAGGATAGGTTTCAAGCGGTAACTGTGATACCACCAAAAAAGGTGGCTGTGTGATGTTGTCGGAGCTGAGAGAAAGTCTATGCATATTTCGGGGCGTAATGTGCAAATGTTCCCTGCTGCTCCAATCACTCAGAGCGTTGCTTCAGGAGAGAACTATTTCCTGCATAGAAGGAGTTATGCAATCGTGCTAAAAATCTCTTTTTGAACATGCTTGACGTCTGCAGTACCTGTCAGCAGCATTGCCTGGATAAGCCCATCCTTCATTTTATTGAAAAGAAATATCACCCCCTCCGAGCCACCGCCAAAAGCGCCGGTTACCAATGGTCTGCCAATGAGAACGGCATCGGCTCCCAATGCCAGAAACTTGAGCACGTCCGCACCGGCGCGCACGCCTCCGTCTGCAAAAATAATTAACTTGCCTTTCACCCGTTTCGCGATCTCCGGAAGGACATCTGCTGTCCCGGGAGTGTGATCCAGTACCCGTCCTCCGTGGTTTGAGACGACGATCGCCGCTGCGCCGGCTTCTACGGACAGTTCCGCCTCAACGGGGGTCATGATGCCTTTCAGGATAAAGGGCAACCTCGTTGTTGAAATCACCCCCTTCAGTTCCTGAACGGTTTTTGGACTTACCGGTTGGCCTTTTAACGCCATCGTGATCAATCCGGCCCCGTCAATGTCAATTCCGACTGCTGCGGCCCCGGCCTTTTCCGCGTCTCTGATGCGGCTAATAATCTCTTTTTGCTCTCTCGGCTTAATGATCGCAATGCCCCTGCCCCGGCTGGATGCGATGGCCTTCATGGCACTCACCCAAAGTGCGGGATCCGCGGCATCACCTGTCATGCCCAGCGTTCCTGCATGCAGGGAACCTGCCATTATTGCCTCAAGGAACTCGTCTTCGCTCATTTCGCCGCCCATGTTATAGGGTGTCCCGGTCACGGGTGCCGCCAAAACAGGGATGGACAATTTCATTCCCCAGAGGTCTATTGAGGTATCCACTGTCTTGACCTCATGAATAGTCCTCATATTAAAGCGATAGTTAGCCAAAGCCTCCAGGTTGGCGATAAAGGAGCTCCCGGTTCCGACGCCTCCCATGCCAGGCACCTCCCCCGCGCATACCCTGCCGTCACAGACAGGGCAAACCCTACAATAGCCTTTCAGTCTTTCCCTTGCATTTTTTCTCAGTACCGCCAAATCCATATTTCGCTCCTTCTATCCTTTAAATTCCCAGTTGCATTTTGGACACTTTATACTGACGGTAAAACCCAATCTATTTTTCTTTATGATTTCGTGCTCTAAGATTCCGTCGCAGTTGTTTATGCATCGTATGCTATGAGTGAAGTTTCCCGTTCTATGCTGGTTTTTAACCTTCGCAACCATCTGATAAATAACTTTTTCATGCAATATTATACTGCAGCATCCCATAAAGCTACCTCCAATACCTGTCTTCTTATTCTCCCGAGAGCGGCATTCAACTTTCTTCAGGCACGATTGTGTGAGCTGAGTTTAGGAATGTTGCCCTAGAGCGCACGTGTCAATACATGTAGAGAGTGGCAACATCCTTTTCACCCTGCTCTCGGGGGACGAGGATGAATCTCATAAGGGTTGGGAATTTACCCCGGACCCTCTGTTTCAAAGCCTGATCTCTCCTCCGCTACACAACCTGGGGTCCATACTTTCGGTCATCTCTTCTCGTGGCGCCACAATGAGTACCGGGCGTCGGGATTCCTTCATTATTTTGTCTGCTATACTGCCTGTAGTTCCCAGGATAATCAAGTCTATTTTGTTGTCCCTCTTAAACTTCAGTATCTCTTCGTGGGGCACCCCCTTCAACAACCGGTATTCAAGATCTTTGTACCCCCCAAATTCTTTTACGTATCTTTCAAGCTCTTTCAAAGCCTTCGCTTCCATAGTCTTATGGAGTTCGTCCATGTTCACCTTTGGGGCGTACCATTCCGTTATCTTTTCTATATCCTGTATTACATGGACAATGTAAAGCTTCGCTTCATAGCGCTTTGTCATGTCAGCCACATAGGGAACCGCCTTCGAAGCCGTCGCCGAAAAGTCTGTAGCAAATAGAATTCGTTTTATCTCCATGGTAAGCCTCCTTTACTCTTCTACCACATCGAGAACAAGATCCCCGTACCTGTCGGTAACCGGTTGTCTAATCTGGAGAAGCTTATACCACCGCTGAAATGCGGTGACAAAGACTATAGCCATGAGGGCCATAATGATCACGGATAGTGAAGCGAGGAGATACTTCTCCTTCGGGAGATAGTTCATAGTTATGTTCAGATAACCTGCGTACATAGTGACAAAGGACATGAAGATGCCGGGTACTGCAGTGATCCATATGTATTTAACCTTTCCCATCCTGATCAGCATTGTCGTTCCTATTATCAGGGCGCTCGAAGCAAGAAGCTGGTTGCTCATGCCGAACAGAGGCCAGATTGTCGCAATGTCGCCGGTGTAGACGAGATAACCCCAGGAGCCGGTGAAGAGGAAGCTGGTTATGATGATCCCGGGCATCCATCTCTTTTCCAGGAATTTCGGAAATGCCTTACCGATCATCTCCTGGAGCAGGAATCTCCCCACCCTTGTGCCGGTATCTACCGCGGTCAGTATGAAGACTGCCTCAAACATGATCGCAAAATGATACCAGTAGGACATCAGCCCCTTCATGAAGGGGACGGCTGAGAAGATGTAAGCCATGCCAACTGCAAGGGAAACAGCGCCTCCCGGCCTTCCCTGGATCTTTTCGCCCACCTGCTGAGAGAGTTCGGGGAGATTGACCGTGGCCATCCCAAGTTTTTCGAATACCGCAGGTGCAGTGTTTATCGCAAAGTAGTCTGCTGGGACCAGGACGCATGCGGCAACGAGGGCCATGATAGCTACAAAGCCTTCCACGAGCATAGCACCATACCCGATAAAGAGGATATCCTTTTCGCTGCCGACCATCTTGGGTGTCGTGCCTGAGCCGATGATGGCGTGGAATCCTGACAAGGCCCCGCAGGCGATGGTGATGAAGACGAAGGGGAAGACCTTGCCGGGGATAACGGGTCCGCCACCACTCACATACTTGGTGATGGCGGCCATCTGGAATTCAGGCTGGACAATGAATATCCCTCCGGCAAGCATTGCAATGGTCCCAACCTTAAGGTAGGTCGAAAGGTAATCCCTTGGGCAGAGGAGAAGCCAGACAGGGAGCACTGATGCTGCAAAGCCATATATTGGAATGATGACAGATATCTGTTTCTTGGAAAAGGTAAACATCGAGGATAAGGTTGGATTTGCGGCAACGTGAGGCCCTGCCAGTATCGCAAGGAAGAGAAGGACAACACCGATTATGCTCGCCCCCTTCACATCCCCTGGCCTTATCTTATACATCCATATGCCCATCAGGAATGCGATGGGAATGGTGGCAAAGACGGTAAATGTCCCCCATGCGCTTTCGAACATGGCATTCACTACCGCGATGGATAGCCCCGCGAGGGTGAGGATGAGGATAAAGAGAAAGGCAATAGAGGCAACTGCACCGGAGTTTTTCCCAATCTCGCTTTCCGCAATCTTGGACAGGCTCTGGCCTTTATGCCTCACCGAGGCAAAGAGCACCACCATGTCATGGACACCGCCTGCCACTACCGCTCCTATTAATATCCAGAGAGCGCCGGGGAGATATCCAAACTGCGCAGCCAAAACAGGCCCTAAGAGCGGCCCTGCCGCGGCGATCGCTGCAAAGTGGTGTCCGAACAATACGTACTTATTGGTCTTATGGTAGTCATGGCCGTCTGCCAAGGTGATGGCGGGTGTTTCCCTCTCCGCCTTCAGACTGAGTACCCTGTTGGCGATGAACAGACCGTAGAACCTGTAAGCCATCGCAAATAACAACAGTGCAACGAAAACGAGAGTTAAGGCGTTCATGTGAAATCCTCCTTAAGTTTGTTTGTTGCCGATGTTAAAAGGGCAATCCCGGGTTTGTGATGACCCTCCCCAATCTTTTTTATGAGCTGGAATTCTTGGATTTATAATCAGTTCGTTATCAATCTGTCATTGGGATCTCTGATTATTTCCATGAAAAATCAATATCATTATAACAGATTTACACACTGTTCAAATGAATAATCAGGCAATTATTTTCGACCCCAAGGGCGCACAGTTTTAGATGGAAGCAGGGGTTTGATAGTATGTCAATGCAGACTTCAGACAGTATATCTTTATGACTATTTTCGAGACAAGGTGATAAGACTCTGCTTATTCTCGTCCCGTCCAGCCCGTCAGTTTCTCCATATTTATCAAGGTTATCTCTCCGAAAGGTGCCTCTGTCGATATCCTCATCTCTGTTCGGGGAATTGGGGAGGAGTCTGCGACGAATTTTCTCTTTGAACTGGGAGGCGATAGTACAACCCCGGCGCTCGATTAGACCTTATAAAAGACGCAAAAAGGTCATAGCCATGGTGGGACTGTACCCCTCTTAAGCAGCGACAGCTTTATAGGGAGGTTTATGTAACCAGGCAGGGATACCTTTCCCTGCCTGGTTTTTTGTTTAGTTCAGTTTAAGGAGTTGGAATAGAAACACCGACTAACTGCAAAAATACAGAATGAGCACTTGGATCATCGCCAGCATCAGGATTGGGACAGTTGAAAGTCCAGTCATGAATATTTTCAGCCGCGTGGGGGGCTGCTAATGTGGGAGGAGAAGCCATTGTAATGGGGTTAAGTATGTCCAACAATCCGGTTGTGTCGAGCAAGGACTGATTGATGTAAAACTCAGCCTGTGCATACAATGTTTGCTCGGTTAATACTATAGGCGCCTTGACCAGCGCGTGATTCGCTATCGGAGTGGCTGTGGAGTGCAGGGCATGACTCATCAAGGGTAAAGATGTGTTAAGAAATAAGTTCCAACCTGGTTGCAGCGGAGTCGGCTGCAATGTAAAAGTAGCAGTTATACCGAGCGGGGCATTGGAATAGGCCGGAGTAGGTATGTCATTGATGCAAGCAGTTATAGTGTTTATGGTTAAGTCCACCGTGGCGCCATCCGGCGTGATGTTCACGGGGACTGGTGTTTTTGCATGTTGCACCATTCTGTTGATTGGTACGGTACCCAATGGTTGAACATGGTCAGGCGCATACGTTATTAGTTCAAAAGTATAACCGGTTGCTACCGGAAATTTGAGACCGGTTATATGACCACCGGGGTTAAGGCCATCCACAATCAGCTTGTAAACAGAACCGTTAATTCTAAGGTTGGGATTGGTAACCACGAGCCGTACATGGTCATCAGGTGGTATGGCAGCGGATGTTTTTGCATCGCCCTCGACGATATTCACGACAACATTTCCCGTCGGCGTCGAAGGCCCAACCTCAATAATGCCCCCCGGCTGACTTCCCCCCGGCTGAGAATTGGAGACATTACTACCTCCACCACTGCCGCAACCGGCCAACAACAACATTGCAATCAATAACCAAACCCTTTTCATACAAATCTTCCTCCTTTTCCCGTTGCCTCAATTAGAGAAATAAAAAGGCCGAGTTGAGCCTAGGGTTACTACCCTTAACTAACTCGGCCATCTTTGCAAGACCCGCCGACTCCTGTCCTGTTTCTTCCGGAAAGATATCAAAGAATAGGTGGACAAAGCAAATTAAAAAAAATTATAAATTCATGAACTGGCCTTATTAATTAAGGCACACAACGATGCCTTTGTCAACGACAAAAAATGGAGACAAGAGGAGGCCTTATCTTATTGATTCCATTAGAAAGTTTAAGTAATGAGAAACATATGAGAAGTGTGGAGTGCGGAAGAACTTGAGCATAATGGGCTTACCAACTTACTGACAAATATTGAAGACCAAAAGAATAAAGATTTAAAGGAGAAATGGCTACGTGCGTGGAGGGGGGGGTCCTGCAGCAGGCACCACAAGAATGAAATCCCCCAGCCCCTTGTATTCATCTTGAAACTCAAAGCTCTCCTCTTCTACTGCGCAGAGAGCGAGCACATTGAGTTCCGGAGCCACCTTCTTCAGATACCAGTAAATTCCTCCGTAATTCTGGGAATGATATACCCCATTGAAATGAAGAAAAAGTTGCTTTGACGCACGGTTTTTCAAAATAAAATACGCCATTGTAGCATCCTTTACCGCCTGTGCTGCCACAAGATTTTCCGGATTCATCTGCATCCCGTGTCCCATATCAAGGTTCATCTCCATCATTTCCCGGTAGCCAGGAGTCGCGAGAGCAACAGCTATCGGCAAGGGCGCAATATACTGTTTCGCTTCTCCGGACAGACCGTCCAATGCCTTAATACCCTCGCGTGATACGAGACCGGCATATCTCCTCGGAATACTTGTTGCAATGAATTTAAGCCCGTGCTTCTTTGCAAAATCCACCAGAACGCGGTAATCCGTCTCATAGTTGTCCCAGACCTTGGCCTCAGCAACAAGGTGCCTGTGCAGGATCAATCCGGCAAGATATTCATCAAGGATAAGCTGATTATCGGCCTCGAACATTTCTGCGCCCAGGATCAACTCACCCTTTCTTTTTTTATAGAGATCTTCTGTCATCGAAATCTGTGTCTGGTGAATGAGGGTATTGTCATGCAATTCACCAAACAAAACCACTTCTGCCCCTGCGAGACGGTCTATTGCCTCGTCATACGCGATTTCTGTTCCTTCTCTGTCATAAAGTCTATAAACCGGACTGCCGTGAGTTTCGAAGTTTAATCCATGCATCGCATCAACCCCTTTACATAGAATAGAACCATGCTTCACCCCTGACCTATATTGTATCGTATTCTATCGGCCGCAGCCTTACGCAACAAGTTTTTAATAAGAACTATCGTTTTTTGCTAGCTCGCACTATTCACTCTGCTCTACCCTCACAAAATGCTTGACATGCTGTCCTTAACAGGATAATATTTGTCCTGTATATGGAAATCACCCGTGAAACCGACTATGCGATACGGTGCGTACTCTACCTTTCGGGAACAAAGGAAGCCGTTATTATGGCGGACGAGATATCGCGGGCAATGTCCATCCCTAAAAGTTTCCTCGCAAAGATCCTCCAAAAGCTTACCAAAGCGGGTGTCGTAACGTCATTCAGGGGGGTAAAGGGAGGATTTCGGCTTGCAAAGAAGCCTCAGCAGATAAGCCTGCTTGATATCATTGAGGCGATAGAAGGACCGGCTGCCATGAACCGGTGTGCGGTGGACGCTTCGATCTGCAACCTTAGCGGCACCTGTACTGTTCATCCTGTGTGGGTCAAGCTGCGAAAGCTGGTGGAGAACTCCTTAAGAAAAACTAACTTCAGGGGATTGAGTTCCTCCACCTCTTTAAAAAGAAAACAAAGGGCCTATAATGCAAGAAAGGACTCTGTAAGAGTCCGCAATAATCATTAAGGAGGAGTTTTATGAGTGATTATCACTATGATAATCAGACGGTAAAGGGTTTTATCGTCTCCTCGATCTTTTGGGGTGTGGTCGGGATACTCATCGGCCTCTGGATCTCTGTCCAGATGTGGAAGCCTGAGTGGAATATCCCTCCCTTCTTCACCTTTGGAAGAATGAGAGTTGTGCACACCAATGGTCTTGCCTTTGGTTTGGGAATAGGCGCAATTTTTGGCATTTCCTATTATGTCGTGATGCGGCTCACCAGAAGGCCCCTGCTTTTCCCAAAGCTGGCGCGTTTTCATCTTTATCTGTTCAATGTAGCCATCACACTTGCTGCCCTGAGTCTCTTTGCAGGAATGAACCAGTCACTTGAGTATGCAGAGCTGGAATGGCCGCTTGATATCGTTGTCGTTATCCTCTGGGTCATATTTGCGGTGAATATCTTCGGGACAATCATCAAAAGGAAAGAGGAGCAGATGTATGTATCGCTCTGGTATATCATCGCAACAGTGATCGCCGTTGCGGTGCTTTACATAGTCAACAATCTCTCTATCCCTGCCGGATTGTTTAAGTCCTATCATCTCTTTGCAGGGGTGAACAGCGCGAATGTGGAATGGTGGTATGGTCATAATGCCGTGGGCTTTATATTCACCACACCCATACTCGCGATGTTCTATTATTTTCTTCCCAAAGCCACCGGAATTCCCATATACAGCCACAGGCTCTCTATTATCGCATTCTGGTCCCTGGTCTTTGCGTACCTCTGGACAGGGGCTCACCATCTTGTGTACACCCCCCTTCCCGACTGGATACAGACTCTCGCAATAGTGTTCACCATATTCCTTATCGCGCCTTCATGGGGCTCTGTGGTGAACGGCTACTACACGGTAGGGAGCGACTGGTCCAAGATGCAGACAAACTACCTGACCAAGTTTTTCATCCTTGGCATCACCTTCTACGGACTCCAGACCGTACAGGGCCCTACTCAGGGGTTGAGGGTCGTGAGCCAGCTTATCCATTACACCGACTGGGTCCCCGGTCATGTGCATATGGGGACTATGGGCTGGGTAACTATGACCGTTGCAGCTTCTATCTATTACATCATTCCGAAGATCTACGATACCGAGATTTATAGCATCAAGATCGCAAATACCCATTTCTGGCTCGTGCTGATCGGCCAATTGATGTTCTCAATCACCATGTGGATCACAGGAATTCAGCAGGGCACACTCTGGAAAGCGGTCACCCCTGACGGCAGTCTCAAATACACCTTTATCGAGACCCTGGTAAGGAATTACCCCTTCTGGAAATTAAGGACAGTTGCAGGGCTGATCTTTACCATAGGGATGCTCTTTTTCATCTACAACATCTACATGACGATGCGCAAGGGCAAGGCCCTGGCAGCGGCAAAGGCATAGGGGGGTGCGCAATGGCGAATGAACTCCATCATAAGCTGCATACAAGCCCTATTCTGTTCGCTGTGCTGGCGACTGTCGCGATCCTTGTGGGGACGGTCGTGACCATGTTTTTCCCAATGCTCACTCAACAGATGCACCCTAAGCTCGAAAATTTGAAACCCTATGCCGCACTCCAGCTCGCGGGCAAAGATATTTATCAGCGTGAGGGCTGCAACAACTGTCATACACAGACTGTCAGGCCTCTCAAGACAGAGGTGATGAGATACGGTGAATATTCCAAGGCCGGCGAGTTTGCTTATGACCGTCCGTTCCTCTGGGGGTCCAAGAGAACAGGTCCTGATCTTGCGAGGATTGGGGAAAAGTACCCTGATGCGTGGCATTACGGCCATTTCGAAAATCCCCAGGCATTCTTTGCAGAGTCCAATATGCCGGCTTACGGATGGCTAAGAAACAACAAGCTCGACCCATCAGACATTGAGGCACATATGAAGGCATTGGGACTTCCCTATGCCCCTGCAGACATCACGGCATTGGGCAAGAGAACAGAGATGGATGCGCTCGTTGCCTATATGCAGGTGATCGGCACCTCGGTCAAGAAAAAGCCCGAGGCTGTTGCCGGGCCAGCAGTCAAAGAAACTCACATACCAAACCCCCTTGCAGGTGACCCCAAGGCAATCGCGCTCGGAAAGGAAATCTTCAAGGCCAATTGTGCGGTGTGCCATGGGGAAAATGCCAAAGGTAGCATAGGCCCGAGCCTTGTGGATAATGAATTTCTTTATGTTGCCGGTGACGTGCCTGATGATGACTATTTCGAGGTCATCCACAACGGCACACAACCCGGTATGATAGAAGATGGCCGGGCAGCAAAGGGCGGCATGCCGCCGTTTAAAGGAACGCTCGATAAAGACAGGATCTGGTCTGTGGTGGCCTATATCAGGTCTTTACAGGGAAAGTAGGAGGGAACAATGTCAATGGACGATAAACTTGATGAGCTGAGTGAATTTCTCGTAGAGGAAAGTGTTGACGCAAAACGTAAGATCCCCATCGGATGGCTTATCCTTTTTTTTGGTCTCATCCTCTGGGGCATATATTATTTTGTCTCGTACACGCCGTCTATTAGCGGATGGAGCCAGGAGAAGGCGTATGAGGAGTCTGTAAAAAAATAGCCATCGTATGGGCAGTGCCGGGTATCCTCCCTCAAGGACACCGGCACTGCCCATGATACGCACATCAAGGAGATTAGTATGGATATATCGATCGTAGCGACCATTGGGTTCACCTTGGCAGCAACTGTAGCGATACTGGTCCTTTTTGTTATGATGAAAAACAAGAAATAAACAATGAAGGTATAAACAGGAGATGACTCCACAATCCATCGCGTACATTCTGTTCGGTCTTGTACTCGTCATACTTTTCGGCATAATAATCGTTTTTTATTATTCGAAAAAAAGGCATAAAAAGGTCGAAGAGGCAAAATACAAAATGATGGATGACGACGATTAAACGCATCCAGCCCCTGAGGAGAACCGCTGAAATTCTCCAGGCTGTCCTTATTATCGGAATTCCCTTTCTCACCATCAATGGTGAAAGTGCCCTCAGATTTGATATCCCTTCCCTGAGGCTCCACGTGTTCGGGGTAAGCCTCTGGATGGATGAATTTTTTCTTGTGCTCATCGCCCTGATCTTTGTGACCTTTTTCACTGTCCTTGTCACCCTCATGTTCGGCAGGATATGGTGCGGCTGGACCTGCCCACAGACAGTACTCGTGGATTTTACCCGGCTCCTCGATAAAACCTACAGCAAAGGAATCACATACAGACTCATGGCTTATGCAGTCACTTTCCTCATAAGCCTGATCGTAGCAGCAAACCTGATATGGTATTTTGTGTCTCCCTATGAGTTTTTCCACAGGCTGTACTCCGGCACTCTTGGAAACGTCATCGGCGGCTTCTGGTGTGTGATGACCATCATACTATTCTTAAACCTGCTCCTGCTCAGACAGACCTTCTGCGCGACCGTGTGTCCCTATGCAAAACTCCAGAGCGTCCTCTTTGACAGGAGAACGCTCGTCATCTCATTTGACCAGAGGAGGCAGGAAGAGTGCATGAACTGCATGGCATGCGTCACGACCTGTCCTGTGAAGATCGATATCAGGGAGGGAACGAATGCCGCCTGCGTCAGCTGTGCCGAGTGTATTGACGCCTGTGCCAGGATGATGAGCCGCAGGCAGAAAAAAGGCCTTATAGATTATTTTTTCAGCTCTCCGGGACAAAGGCCGCGCCTGTTACGTCAGAGCGTGGTATTGACCACTTCACTGGCCATTGTTTTCCTTTTCCTCTTCCTCTATCTGTCCATATCCCGTGCACCCCTGGATATGATGGTTCTGCCCCATTATGCCTTTCCGCCCCGCGTCCTCACTGACGCAAAGGTGGTAAACTCTTATATCCTCTCTCTCGAGAATAAGTCGCGGACCGGGAAAGAGGTCACTTTGCAGGTGAGGAGGCCAAAAGGAAGCATCAGTATCACACCTGAGAGGGTGCATCTCGACGCAGGTGAATATAAAAAAGTCCCTGTATATGTCACGGTAGGTCAGATATTTCCTGGGGCCACCTCTGAAGACATCGAGATTCTCCTTGAATCCGAAGACCCTGACAGGGTCATAATAAAGAAAGGTGTCCGTTTCACAATTCCAAAAACTCAATGAAGATCCTCATAGGAATAGTAATCATGGTGGCACTTGCAGCGGTCGTCACGGCAGTGATTGTGGGCAACAAAAGCTTTGAAGGCATTGTTGTTGATAAGCCTTATGAAAGGGGACTGTCGTGGGACAGGGAGCAGAAGGAACGGACAGAATCCGGCCTGAATATCGAAATTAAGAATAAGACCTTCACAGTAGGGGAAAATGATCTGCTCATTCAGGTGACTGACCGGGAGCAAAAACCAGTTCCTGATGCCATACTCATGTTAACTGTCAGCAGGCCTTCAAGTAGTGCGTATGACAGGACCTACAGGTTCAGTGGAGGAGAAGGAGGCGTGTATAGTGCCCCTGTTGCACTGCCGCTTTATGGTCACTGGGATCTCCGGATTACTATTGTGCGAAACGGACAGAACCTCCTCTTCCCGCAGAAGATATTCGTTGAGCAATGAAGCGTTCTCTTGCAGTAACTATAGTGGGGGTATGGGCGATGCTGCTCACCCTGGGCTGTTCCAAGCCGCATGATGCCGCGGGCACAGACTGCAGGATAGACAAAGATCCCTGTGTGAAGACAATCATGCCCGGAAACATAACAGCTGCCTTTGACATCCAACCAAAACCTGTGAAAATGATGTCCGGTCTTTATTTTAATCTTTCCCTCAGCAAATGGGGCAGGCCGATAAGTGACGCGGATATCATTCTCCACCTGACTATGCCTGGCATGTATATGGGCGAACACAAAGTCATCATGAGCCATAAGGGAGGGGGACGATATGAAGGGAGCAGCATTATTCCTCGCTGTCCCAGTGGCAGGCGGATATGGAAAGCCGCGTTCGTCATCAACGAGACAAATACCGTCGCCTCCGGGACTGTGAGTGCAGAGTACACCTTCGAGGTAAAGGAATAGTGAATACAGGATATATACTCGCGTTCTTCACAGGACTGCTCGGAGGCCTTGGCCACTGTATTGGCATGTGCGGACCTCTGGTAGCATCCTATACACTTTATGGAAAAGATAGCTTAAGGCGGTTTTCTGCGCTTCTCCCCCATCTCCTGTATAATGCGGGAAGGATCACTACCTATGTATTTATCGGCGCGCTCATGGGTATCTCCGGGTCATTTGTGAATACCGCGACAAAGCTCTCAGGCATCCAAAGTGCGGTGGGGATACTGGCCGGTGCCTTCATGGTGCTGATGGGGTTAGGCATTACAGGGGTTTTTAAAAACATACGCCTCATCGAAAAACATAACAGCCTTATCTTACACATGGTGAAGAATGTAAGAGAGGGTGATTCACTCTGGCGTTATTTTCCCCTCGGACTGCTCCTTGGTTTCCTTCCCTGCGGTCTCTCCTATTCTGTGTTCATCGGCGCAGCCGCGACCGGTAGTATGCCTTCGGCAATGTTCTTTGTCCTCTGTTTCGGCGTGGGAACCATCCCTTCCCTGCTGCTCTTTGGGCTTGCAATGACTTACCTCAGCGTCAGAATCAGGGGATGGATCTACCTGACAAGCGGTGTTATGGTAATCATTACCGGCGTCTACTTCCTCGCAAGGAGTTTCATATATCATGCTTCAGTGTAACCACTGCCTTCTCGATTTCCCTGACCGCGAAGCTGTCCATGACACAATTGATGGTCAGGAGAAAGTCTTTTGCTGTTGGGGCTGCAGCGGGATCTTCCGTTTGATACACCAGGAGGGGCTGGACGCGTTTTACGAGAAGAGAAAATGGAATGAGCGCGGCATATCGTCATCCCTCTTTCAGAGAGAACCTGACATCAAGCCTTTTGCGGAGTATGTCATTGAATCGGGCAATGACAGGGAAATAGACTTGTACATCGAGGGAATCCGTTGCGCCTCCTGCGTCTGGCTGAATGAAAAGATCCTTGTGAAGACCGAGGGTGTTGAGTATGCGCGGGTGAACTATGCGACGCACAGGGCAAAGATCAGGTGGGACCCGAACCGTATTGGTCTCGAAAGAATACTAAAGCGGATACTGTCCATAGGATACATCCCAAAACCATTTTCTGAATCTGAGCAGTTCAGGGTTCAACAGGCAGAGACAAAAGACCTCCTGGTACGCCTCGGAACTGCGTGCTTCCTCTCTTCCCAGCTGATGATTTACAGTATCGCCCTCTATGCCGGATATTTCCAGGGTATTGATCCCGGCACAAAGCATGTACTGGAATTGATCGCAATGCTACTCACCATCCCTGTGCTCTTCTATTCTGGTATGCCTTTTGTCAGGAGTACCATAAATGGCTTCAAACACCTGCGCTTCACCATGGATTCCCTCATCATCATCGGCGCTGGCTCGGCCTTCATCTACAGCATTTATGAAATCTTCTCTGGTGGCGAGGTGTATTTTGACACGTCTGCCATGATCATCACCCTCATCCTCCTTGGCAGGTATATAGAGGCTGCTGCAAAAGGAAAGGCTTCCGAGACAGTGAAACTACTCATCGAACTTTCACCCAAGACCGCAGTGAAACTTGTCCGGAACCAGGAGACAGGAGTGAATGAAAGGGAAACGGTCCTGCTCACCTCTCTTTCGAAAGGTGATCTGGTGGAAGTGAAGCCCGGAGAAAAGATCCCCCTTGATGGAACGGTCATCGCAGGAGAGTCTGAAAGTGATGAATCCCTCCTCACAGGTGAATCCAGGCCTATACCAAAGACCCCGGGTACTGAGGTCATGGGAGGAAGCATGAACCTTTACGGCACACTCACAATAGAGGTCACACGGACCGCAAAAGATACCGTCCTTGCGGGCATCATCAGGGCAGTGGAGGACGCACAGACCCATAAGCCAAGGATTCAGGCCCTTGCGGATAGGGTGGTGGGCATATTCGTCCCTGCCATATTGCTTATCGCCCTTGCAACCGTCATATCTTATCTCGCACGGGGATCTTCCCTCCACCACTCCCTGATGACAGGTGTTTCGGTCCTTGTGATCGCCTGTCCCTGCAGCCTCGGGCTCGCCACGCCGCTCGCGGTGCTCATCTTCACCGCAATGGCCTCTTCAAGGGGAATTCTCATTCGGAGCAGCGAGGTAATCGAGAACGCCGCGAGACTGGGCCATATTGTCCTTGACAAGACGGGCACGATCACCAAGGGGAGGCCACTTCTAAAAGAGGTGATCATTGCCGACCATTCCCTTGCAAGGGATCATCTCCTTTCAGTTGCTGCCTCTGTTGAATGCATGTCAGAACATAGCATAGGCCACGCAATATGCGAGGCGGCGATTCCTGCCTTTCAGATAACAGGATTCAAAGCCTTTCAAGGAAAAGGTGTGGAAGGTCATGCGGAGGGAAGAAGGATAGTCATCGGCAACCGTGTACTGATGCAGGAGCAGGGAATTGATATGACGGCCCTCGGGCCTCTCAATGGGTCTGCAGCGGACTTTGAAGGACAGGGTGACACGGTCATTTTCATGGGATGGGATGGAGCGGTGCGGGCATTACTGGTAATCTCCGACATAATCAGAGATGAGGTTCCTGAGGCAGTGGATTCCGTAAAAGCGATGAACTGCAATGTGGCCATTGTAAGCGGTGATACGGATATCACAACCCGGTCCATTGCTTCCCAGGTGGGTATCACGGAGAGACTATCCGGGACATCACCGGTCGGAAAAAGGGATTACATTGCGGGAATACAGCTGGAGAAGCGCAGGGTAATGATGGTCGGCGATGGCATTAATGACGCCCCTGCCATCACCGAGGCATCTGTAGGCATCGCTATGGGCAGGGGAACAGAGATCGCTATTGAGAGCGCGGATGCGGTGTTGATCAGGAATGACCTGCGCCTTATACCCTACTTCATAACCCTCTCAAAAAAGACCTATGGGGTGATCAAGCAGAACATATTCTGGGCTTTCTTTTATAATATCGCTGCAATCCCTGTTGCAGTTTCCGGGGTGCTCCATCCTATTATTGCGGCAGGCGCGATGGCTGCAAGTTCACTTTTTGTAGTGTGCAATTCATTGAGGATAAGGAACCAAAAGGTGAATAGAGAGTGATCGTATGTGGACCATAGGGTTTCTGATCTTTTTATCCATAATCCTCGGTATCGGCGCATGGCTTTTCTTCATATGGTCAGTGAAAAGCGAACAGTACGATGATATCGAGGGGCCAAAGCACAGAATGCTCGATGACGATGACGAGAAATAACGTGCAGAAAGTCTTATGACAACATTTTCACGTTTTAAGAATAGGTTTATTGCAAAACTTCTTGTCCGCCTGCCGTTTCTTGCCAAACGTTCTGTTGCCGCGTACCATCCACCCGAATCAAGGGAAATACCCTGGACACCGGTCGCGAAAAAACTGAACGAAAGCATTGTCGCACTCGTCACAACAGCAGGGGTGCATCATAGAGATCAAAAAGCCTTTGACATGAAAGATCCCAACGGTGACCCCTCATTCAGGGTGATTGATGTGACAAAACCGTTCGCCGACCTCATGATTACCCATGACTATTATGACCACGCTGACGCAGACAGGGACATGAATATTGTATTTCCGGTGGACAGGCTGAGGGAATTTGAACAGGAAGGCTTAATAGGCAAACTGGCAGACGCGCATTATGGCTTCATGGGTCATATTATGGGGCCCCACCTGCATACCCTCATTAACAAGACCGCACCCGAAGTTGCCCATCTCCTGAAAACAGCAGGCGTAGATATTGTCCTTCTCACACCTGGCTGAGGAATCTGCAACCAGTCCGTGGGACTGATACAGAGGGCGATAGAACACATTGGCATCCCCACCATAGGTATATCAATTGTTCGGGAATATACCGTCAAGGTAAAACCTCCACGCACCATCTATCTCAGGTGGCCTTTTGGCCATCCCCTTGGAGAGCCATTCAAAATCTCACAACAAAAGGCCGTGCTTGCAGAGGCCTTTAAGGCACTTTATGCCATAGATAAGCCGGGAGAAATAATTGACATCCCCTTCAAATGGAGGAGGCAGAGATACGATAATTATTCCATTGAGGAACTCAAGAATTTTTGAAAAAGATGAGACCTGGTTTTCCTAGAATTAATGAAGCTGAGAGGTCATCAAAAAATGTGGTTTATTGGCAGCTCCCGGTACTTCCTGTGTGAAGGGTTCTCGGGAACTGCCAGGGTGAAGGTAGTTATTTCTTCTCTTCCTGTTTCTTGTCTTCCTTCTTTGTCTTCTTGCCAGTCAGATACGACTCCATCGGCCTCCATCCAAATGCAGTGCTCCTGCCCGCAAGGCTCATCACCCTGCCGCCCACCTCGGTGCCAAGCGCTGCCACAAAGGCAAAAGGAAGCATCACTACATAGGCA
>Ga0335070_10003514_pt1 | contig 18284 bp, 18 predicted proteins | sample Lox_Sample_13_FD_206722 | JGI IMG/M metagenome (GOLD analysis project Ga0335070, IMG submission 206722) | Soil microbial communities from Loxahatchee National Wildlife Refuge, Florida, United States - Lox_Sample_1.3 | ecosystem: Environmental > Terrestrial > Soil > Wetlands | place: USA...
CAATGCTTTCTCTTCTTTTCTGAGGGTGAGGATACTCGGTAACCATTTCCAGAAGCCGATTCCAACAAAGACGAAACCGGAAAAGTATCCGACCACCTCTTCAAAAGTCACTTGCCGAATGACATGGATTCACATGGATGTTGAAAAGCCTCATTTCTCCTCCTCTTTCGAAATGTCTATTTCTTCTCCTCGGGCGGCCAACTTCTGACCTATGCGCTCATGCTCATGAAAACGGCGTGGGATACGAAAACAGGATAGAAGCTTTATTCTCAGTTTACGAAAAAGGGTCGATATTGTGAATGGGGAGTGTACCGTATTTTGTTGAGAATCCACCAGTATTTCTTGGACAACCCCGGGCCGCTCGTAGGAGGAATGAAAGCAGAGGATGAGGAGGGAGGCGCAATCTCTTTGATTTCCCTCACTCTTGTTCTACAATGGACTGACATCGAAATGGAGGATGGGAGCATCCAAATTAACGTAAACAGCTTTGACGCTCAAACCATCGGTCACAATTGTCAATGCGAACAAATTGAGGCATGCGAGAACGAAAAATTGAACTCAATGTCCAAGCAATAATCAAAAATTGTCACATTGGGACCCTCCCAGAAACTTTACTTTAAAAATTTATCTTTTTAATGGACTACTTAAACAGTTCCATGCTGGCATTAAATTTGCTTAGTGATTATATGTAATAGTAATGAATAATTCTTGATAAAGAACAGTCTAACGTAGCAAAGGAGGTTTTCATATGAAAAAAGAAATGTTCATTACGATAATGGCTGCGATCGTACTGATGATTGGCATGGGACGCCCGAATGGAGTAACTGCCGAGGTTAATATCAATGTTGGGATCGGTGTTCCTCCGCCACCTCCCCTCGTGATTCCTGCACCTCCACCCATGTTTGTAATACCCAGAACTTATGTCTACTTTGCCCCCGAAGTGGATGCGGACATCTTTTTCTACCACGGTTACTGGTACCGCCCGTACCAAGGACACTGGTATCGATCCGGAAGCTATAGTGGGAGGTGGGTTTATATTGCCCCCAAAAGAGTGCCTTCCGTTTTATTAAGCCTGCCACCGGATTTTCGCCGCGTGCCTCCTGGCTACCGGCACATCCCTTACGCCGAATTTAGAAAGAGCTGGAAGACTTGGGAGAGGGATAAATACTGGGAAAAGCATGGTGGAAGAGAATGGCGTGGAGAAGAGAGACGGGAACATGACCAGCACGGCCACGATAGAGGAGACAGGGGAAGACACGGCGATTAGAGACAAGGGGTCCCATTTGATTCCGCGAGCCAGACGACCCTTTACATCGAGGGTGGGTTAGAATGCTATTCTCCGTTCAGAAGAAACTATTCGATATCCTGCCTGATGTCACTATCGGAGTGGTGGTGGCTAAGGGTGTGGACAATACCCGCCTTCCAAGGGAGATCGATGACCTCCTCGTCCGAGCTGTCGAGGAGATGAAAAAAAATTTCGTCGGTGATAAAGCCCAGGACCATCCAAGGATCAAACCATGGAGAACCGCCTTCTCGAAATTGGGTATTTCAGGAAGTAAATTTCCAAGTTCCATTGAATCCATGGCAAGGAGGATTTTGAAGGGAGATCCGTTTCCGAAAATTAACCCCCTCGTTGATCTCTACAATGGCGTCTCTTTAAGATTTTTGGTCCCCATGGGGGGTCATGATCTGGATACCGTTAAGGGAAATATTCATCTCCGGTTTGCAGAGGGATGGGAGCCTTTTACTTCAATGGGGGGCGTGGAGACAGTGATAGTGCCCAAAGGAGAGCTCGTCTATTGTGATGATCGAGAGGTGTTGACCCGAAATTGGGTATGGCGTCAGTGTGAGAAAGACAAAGCAACGGAGAAAACAAAGAATATCTTCATCCCCATCGATGTGCTGGGTGAAGTGGGAAAAGAGCGGGCGGATGAGATCATTATCGAGGTCTCGCAGCTGATTCCTCGATACTTGGGAGGAACGCTCTTGTCCGCCATTCTCAGCATAGAGAAACCGTCGGTGGAATTTCAGATTTAAGGTCAGAATCCAAAGGTAAGATGGGATCGGCAAATAAAAAGGGAAGAGCTAGCCTCTTCCCCTTTTATTTCTTTCTCTTTCCTCCGGAGGACAGTTGATCTTCTTTAGTGGGGCGGGATTAATAGCCCTTTTTCTGAATCTCGGCTAAGCCTTCATCCACTGTGAAGACGGCACCGCATTTTGGACACTTAACCTTTGCGTCCTTCGCAATCCCCGCACACCCAAAAGAAAATACTGCTAAGATCGCCAATGCCAAAAAGATGCTCATCCATTTCCTCATTACCCTTCACCTCCTTTCATGATATTTCAGGAAAATCGCAAGGTAAAATATGCTACAGAGAAAACGGATAACAAAAATCCGTTTCTATGTCAAGAAAAAAATAAATATTTCTTTTTCCCCCTGGATATCTTTCCCTTTATTTCTTTTTCTTGGGTTTGGCCTTTTTCGTTGCCTTCTTCGCCTTGGGATGCTTCATGCCGCATGACATATCTCTGTCACCTCCTCTAACCTATTATCATATTGATTTATTTATCTCTTTTAAATTAATATTTGTCAAGGGTTTTCTTGCGGATATTACAACATTGGGTCACGGGAGAGGGGACGATGACGAAAAAGATCCGGATAGACATGAACTCTGACGTCGGGGAAAGTTTTGGCGTCTACAAACTGGGGCTTGACGAAGAAGTACTCCCCCACATCACCTCAGCCAACATTGCCTGTGGATTCCATGCCGGGGATCCCGGGGTGATGCGCAAAACAGTCGCCCTGGCAAAGCAATACGGCGTAGAGATAGGAGCCCATCCTGGATTTCTCGACCTCATGGGATTCGGACGAAGAAATATTGATGCCACCCTTGAGGAGATTCAGGATTACGTCATCTATCAAGCCGGAGCGCTTCAGGCCTTCGTCCAATCGCAAGGGCTGAGACTCCAGCATGTGAAGCCTCATGGAAGTCTGTATAATATGGCCGTGGCAAACCCCAAAATATGGGAGGCCATCGCACAGGTCTTGACGAAGATGGATCGGGAAATCATTTTGGTTGCCCTGGCCTCTTCAAAAAGAGAGTCTCTTCTTGATCTTGGGAAACGCCATGGCATCCGCATTGCCTTGGAGGCCTTTCCAGATCGAGCCTATCACAAGGATGGCTCTTTAGTTTCTCGAAGAGAGAAAGGGGCGGTGATCCACGATCATGAGGTTGTTGCAAAAAGGGCGCTGAAGATGGCTCTGGAGGGAAAGGTGGTTGCCATGGACGGGACAGAAATCGAGCTCAAGGCAGATACGATCTGTGTCCACGGGGACAATCCTGCCGCGGTCCAGATGGTGAAGAGGATTCGGCAGGAATTGAGGGACGCAGGCGTCGCGGTCACACCCATGAAGAATTTTATCTGAGTCACTTTGTTCTTCAGCAACATCTTATTGCGATACTATTCGCTTATTGAGATGCGGCAAGCACCAAATTCCAAGCACCAAACAGCAAATAAATTCCAATGATCAAAATTCAAAATGCCTATCCGAGATGTAATCAATCCCCAAGAAACTGTTTGGGTCATTTGAAATTGGTGTTTGGAATTTGTTTGGGATTTGGGATTTGTAATTTGGAATTTAACCATACTGAATCTATTTCAGTTGGCCGCGTTTAAGGATTCTATGGGTCTCTACCCTAAAACACATTTTTATCTGATGGGCGATCGCGGGCTTCTGCTTGAATTCGGAGACGAAATCAGTCGCGAGATCAGCGAGAAGGTGAGAAGGATGGCTTTAGCCATCCAGGGTGAGGCCATGATAGGGATCGTTGAAACCGTTCCTACCTACCGGTCATTGCTCATCATATACAATCCAATGATTCTTCCCATCGAGGGCCTCAAGAAGAGATTAACGCGGATAGAGGAAGGGCTTCAACAGACTCCTCTTCCAGAGCCCAAATTGACACGCATCCCAGTCGTCTATGGAGGCGTCTATGGCCCTGATTTGGAGGAGGTCGCGAGATATCACCAGGTCTCTCCTGAGGAAGTGATCCAACTCCACTGCAGCAAACCTTATCTGATCTATATGATCGGCTTTATGCCCGGATTTCCTTACATGGGAGAACTTCCCGAAGCACTGGTGACCCCGCGACTCAAAACGCCGAGGCTTTCCATTCCGAAAGGCTCCGTGGCCATCGCACAAAGACAGACAGGAATCTATTCGATAACGAGCCCGGGAGGCTGGCAGGTCCTTGGCCGAACCCCGGTGGAACTATTCTATCCCGAGGAAGACCCTCCCGCGCGGCTTCAAATGGGGGACTTTGTCCAATTCTATCAAATCAGTGAGAAAGAATTCAAGGAGTGGGGAACGTAACCCCTCCTTCCTCCACTTAACTAAGGGGAGGTTAGGTGGGGTTAATTTTGGAAAAGATGGAACGACTGGCGACATTTGAAGTCTTGCAGCCCGGCATCCTGACCACCATTCAGGATTTGGGTCGCTACGGTTTCAGTCAGTTTGGCGTCCCTCCATCGGGAGCGGTGGATGCCCTTTCGTTCAGAGTTGGTAACCTGCTGGTTGGCAATGGAGAACAGGAGGCTGGTCTCGAGACCACACTGATGGGCTTAAAAATAAAGGTTCTGAGGGATGTTGTCATTGCTATCACGGGCGGAGATCTGTCTCCTGCATTAAACGAGGAATCCCTGGAGATGTGGAGAACGCATCTTCTGGTGGAGGGCGATATCATCGCCTTCAAGAAGGTCAAAGCAGGCTGCCGTGCTTACTTGGCTGTGAGTGGCGGATTTGTTGTTCCAAAAATCATGGGGAGCTGCTCAACCTATCTTTCTGGGAATTTTGGTGGTTTGGAAGGCAGGAAGTTGCGACGAGGGGATATTCTTTATACCCCTGCTGATATCTCACCTCCTCTTAGCATATTGGGGCTTCGGTTTCCAGGCGATTGGATTCCTTCTCTGGAGAAGGAGACATCTCTCAGGGTCATCGCAGGACCTCAGAATCACCACTTTACAGAAAAAGGGTTCCAAACATTTTATTCAGCACCGTATCAGGTCACTCCTCAATGCGACCGAATGGGGATTCGATTAGAAGGTCCAAAGATCGAAAGACGACCCGACGTGGAAGAGTCGATCATTTCGGAGGGGTTAATTTCGGGGGCGATTCAAGTTCCCGGTGACGGGAAACCCATTATCATCTTAACGGAGTTGGTCACCGGAGGTTATACAAAAATTGCCGCGATCATTTCAACGGATTTGCCTATGGTTGCCCAACTAAAGCCCGGGGATCAGGTGCGATTTAGACCCATCTCCATCGAAGAATCTCAACTTCTGTTTAGAGAACAAGAGGAAAGACTGGAAGGATTTTGGAAAACCGTTCGGGCATCAAGCCCTTGGAAAAAATAGGAATAGCGATTGGTTTGAAGAACTTTGAATAGAATACCCTTAAAATACGTCTAAACAAATAGCTCAACAATCTGGCGGCCCAATGACGTGCAATAAACGAGACCGAATCTCATGGAAAACTACGAAAAAAAAGCATGTAATCAAGAGCTTTTGGAAAGAGGGGAGACGGTTGTCGGGTTTTGACGATCATTTCTCAACTGAGACGGAGGCGGAGATATGAAAAAATTTCTTTTTGTCTTATTAATCCTTGTGCTTGCCTCCTCTGCGTCGGCTACTATTTATAAATGGGCTGACGATAGAGGCGTGGTGAATTTCACGGACGACTATGGCAAGGTTCCTCCTGATTATCGCAATAAGGCCGAGGAAGTAACCATGCCGAAAACAGGACGCTCAACTCTTTCCCCAACCGCCTCTGGCAAGGTCGCAGCTGGCCAACAGATTGGGGAGCCGGCCTCCCGGCCACCCTCTATTGCCCAGACCTTGGTCCGCGAGGGAGACTTTGCGATCAAACTGGCTGAGATCCTGAAGATAGGGCAGGCAAAAAATGAGGCAGAAGCTGAGAGCACATTGGCCTCGGCGGGTGTTGCACCTAAAAACGGATGGATTGCCGATTATCCCGTGACGCCTGACATCGTCGGAGAACTGCAAAATGCTGTCGGTACAGCAGCGGATTCTGGCAAATTAGGGATGAAGAAGGAAGAGGCTTTAAAGGCATTCCGGACAACTGCGGTAGAACTTGAATTGCCTATCATTGCTGAATTACCGGATGGATACGCTGAAAGTTCGGCTCCAACAGCTTCTCAGTACACCGGGCCATCTGAGATCAATAATTATTATGATACCGAAGGTCCTCCTGTGGTGACCTACTATCCTCCTCCTCCCGATTATGACTACATGTATGCCTGGGTCCCCAGCCCATTCTGGTGCTCCGGGTTTCTCTTTCCAGGATTCTTTATTCTCCATGACTTCCATAGAGTGATTCATAGACATGGGCATGCGTGTATCATTACCAATCACATCAGAGATCATAGAACAGGAAGATTCTATGCGATTGATCCGGTGAGGAGACATGCCGGAACAATCTCTGGAGGCAGGGATACGCCTTCCGCGAGAGGATTCAATTCTTCGGAGGTCAAGAATGGTGCCCAGTCGATCTTTGAGCGCAGCCGTGATCGAATCGCTTTGAGCCGTCCTTCGTTGCCGATAACGGGTAGAGGAGTAAATGATAGAAATTCCGCGTACTCGAGGCCAGGACGCGGTACGGAGGGGCGAGTCTATAGTAGGGGAAGTCAGCCTTCGGGTCTAAACGGTCAGAACGGTTATCAGGCCAAACCGCCTGCTGTCGACCGGAGGATGAACAGACAATACGGAATGAACTTTCGAAGACCCACCGCGGGTGATACCCGGTCATTCAGTCCGACTTCAAGGGACACTGAAAGATCTTTCAGCCCATTTACGCTGGGCGGAAGCCAGCATCCCGACTCGTCCAGGATGGGGAGCGGAGGTTCTTCCGGGTCTCATCAAGGGGCGAACCATAGCGGTGGTCCCGGGCGCGGAAGTTCCCGTTATTAGCAAAGGGTAAACGGCCCCAGCTTTAGTCCTTCCCGGCGAGTTTCAGAGCGCTTCCTGTGATGGAAGGAGTAATCGATCGGATGAAGCTTTGGCTTTGTGAAGGGGAGGAATGACTCAAGACGAGCTCGGCCAGACATTCCGCAATATCCCTGACAATATCATCAGGGACCCCATCAAACGCTTTGGATTGAAGACGTAAATCAATCGGATCATTGACATAATCTACAATGACAAAACGACCATCCGGGGTCAGGGTGATTTCGGTGGAAAACAATTCCAGCCCACACATACGGGCAATGGAAGAAGTGATGCGACGCAGCGACCCGAGGTGATAGCAAGTCTCTTCGTCAGAAATGACGGGAGCATAAATATGTGTGCGGTTGTCCCACCAACATGGATACGCCTTACCGGAACAGTAAACGACCCGAAACCACGCCATCCGGGAACCAAGCCGAGCCGGGGTGACATGGGCCTGGAGCAAATACTTCTGAGAGGGGAACTCCTGCCGGGCAACCACCACCTGACTCAGCGAAGTTGCTTCGATGATCACCCCGTCTCCGCCCCCTCCGTATGCGGGTTTGATGATGAAACTTTGACCCACCGAAGCGAGGTCAATCTCCGGGAGCAAAGGTTGTTCATCATAGGACGGAAGGATAACGGTAAAAGGTGTATCCATACCCATGCTGATGGCTTGATGCATAGCGACCTTATCCCATGCCCGGCATGCTAATTCGTGAAAGTTGATATGACGAGCGGCATGACGGCAGGCCCATTGAACAATCGGAATGAAGCGTGGATCTGCATCGGCCGCCCGGTCAAAGAAAGTCCTGAAGGCCATTTCTCCATTTCCAAGGGATTGGATCATATCCGCAAGATTTCCGGGGGTAATCTGCAGCATGGATAAACCTCGTGATCGGCATGCCAGATCGAGCAGCTTAACAAAGTCAGCGTCGTATTCCCAATTCCATGTCAGGCAAATGTCATAGCTACTCATGACCATCCTATGGTTAGGCGCATTTTTGAATAGTCATCATGCGACAGGGTTACTATCATAATTTAATATTTAAATTTTGGAAATTCAATGCAAACGGACCATAAGAATCCTTTTCTAAAAGTAGAGCGAACTTCCTATTTCGATGGAGTTATGATCAAACCAAGGATGGAGAGAGGATGGAAACACTTTTTCTCGACTGGGTTACTGGGCTCGAGAGGAATCTCAAATTCCCAGAGATTTGCACCTGACCCAAAATAGATTTTTCGGCCGAGCATCGCCATGCCTGAATGAATTGGGACAGGGGGTTTCGCGATAAAGGATACCTGATCATTTCTTGAATCGATGAAAAAGATGGCCTCTTTCGCCAATCCATAAAGTCTTAAATCCGGCCCAAGCTGCAGAGAGACCTCCCCTGGTGCCTTAAATCCGAGATCAAGAATCTTTCTGACTTCTTTTTTCTCTGGATCGAAGACAAAGATCTTTTCATTGTCCGTGATTCCATAAAGCATTCCATTTACAGCCACAGCGAGGGAAAGGATGGTCTTCACTTCGGGAACAGGGACGACCTCAAAAACCTTTTTTTCCTCTTTTGGATCCCAAAGAATAAGTTTCGCCTCTTTTTCAACAGCGCGTGTCCCGGTCCCCCCCCTTACAGAACCTCCCGCTGCAATGAGATCTAATTCATCAAAATAAGCAAGGGAGGCGATGCTCTGATTCTGGATGATGTGGCGATAGACCCTTTTTTCATTTTTCTTCGGATCGTAGACACTGATGGCGCCGCCCAGGAGACCATAATCAGGGTAACCGCCGATATACACGTTCCCGTGAGGCCCGGTCACCATCGCTCTCGGACGATAGAGTCCTCCTCCCATGGGCCCTAAATCTCTCGGATTGGCGTCCTCGTTGTCGCCAAATCTTAGCGGCTTGTTCGGATCGTAGACAGACAACCTTGCCTCGGGGTAGGAGCAGAGATAAAGTTTACCATCGAGAGCCCCCATGGAATAAACTTCGCCTGTTGCATGGGAAGCTTTTCCCAGATTCACCGTAGAATTACTACGAGGATCATAGGCGAAGAGGCGCAGAGGAAGCATACTACTCCCATAAACCCTGCGATCGGGACCCATCCCGACGACAAAGATGAAGGATCCTGCTGCGTCGTACCGGAGGGGAATCTCTTTCTTCTCCTTAGTTAAGGGATTCTCAATCCGGAGGGGGCTTCCATCGATAAGACTAAACGTTCGTCCATCCGGAAGGCCACTTTGCGGAAAAGGAATATCAGACTTGGCGATCTCGATCAGCCTTTCTCCTTCGATTTGAAACCATGGATCGGAAGTGGAGAGTTTGAAATAAATCTTTCCGTCCTTTCCCTTTATCAAATTAATACGACCAGGTTTTCGGCTTTCCGGCGGGATCAGAGAAGTCCTGGTCTTTTTCTCGGGATCGAAGACGACAATGTCCATCTTCTCAAACTGGATGGCACAATAAATCAATCCGTCGTCACCCGCAGTGGGATAACAGTAAAACTGCTCCGGATCCATTCGACCAAAATTTTCAATCACCCCGGTCTTTGGATCGTAAGAGAAAAGCTTTGCCGAAGGATATGTCCCTCCCCAGATCTTGCCATCTCTCGCCGTTGTGATTCTACAGATGAAGGACTCCGACTCTCCGGCAGGCTGTCCAAGGTCCTCCCACTTTTCGGTTTTTGGATCGAAGCGCAGGAGGTGAGCATTATAGTAACTGCCGAGATAAATCCTGTTCTCATGATCCATGGTAAATCCCCAGGAGCCCATTTCCGTTGACAGGGGGCCGTTGAATTGTCGCATCTGTCCAGTATCGGGATTTACTGCGAGGAGAAAAAGAGGGGCCTCGTACTGTCCGAAGGATAGATAAATCGTATCCGGTGCCCCTGTTTTCCCCGGACCGACAAAAGTTCCCCAACAAACGGCCTCTCTCACCGGAACCCCGAGGTCTTTTTGAGCAAATGAGATATTTGAAAGAGAGCCCAGGATGAGAAACGCGAAGAGAAGCACGAGAAATCGAAATCCGCGCAACCGTCTAGTGCCATGGTCTGGCTTTGGAAAGCGGCGCTCCCCTTCCTTAAGAAACTGTCTCGTAATCGAATGGACGTAGGAAGAAACGGGACAAACAGCCGGATTCCAAAGCTTTAGAATGCGCACGTTTAATGTTTGAGGGAATTGTCGTCGCCACAAGAAGGTCAACTCTTTCATGGCCTTGAAGACGCTGAGTTTCACGGCTAAAGGTTGCGCTCTAAAGCTTTTTCACCCGTCTGTCTTTCCCATTTCTTAGAATTTCCGGCGCTTATCCCGATGACAACGCAGCCTCTAAAGTAAGGAGCAGAAGGCTAAACGATCGGCTCTGTTTCTGAAGCATTAGGAATATCCGGAAGCTCTGGCAGAGGTGGAGGTGTTTTGGGTTTTGGTTTCCTTGGGCGTGAACGCCAGCGAGGCTTTGGGGTTTTCCGTTCCTTCTGTTCTTTTGACTCCTTTAATTCTTCCGCAGCCTCCGTTTTCTGTTCCTTCCCGAATCCAATGATGACATAGGTCCCGCTCCGGGTATCAGTTCTTAGCTGAATGATGCCTTCTTTCTCAGCATCTTCCAGGAGGTCACTGAAGGTACGGTAGCCATGATAGGACTCATTGAAAGAAGGTTTCTTTCGCTTCATCGTCTCTTTGACCATCGAGGACCAGAGGACTTCCTTATTCTCGCGGACAAGGGCGACCACGGAGTCCACAAGGAGTTGGAAAGCTTCTTTCTTCTTCTCGGGAAGATCCTGTTCGATCTTGGGAGGAATGCCCAGAGGTCGTTCTAAGTCTTCATAATAAATAAACTCGTCGCAGTTATCGACTAAGAGGTTGGAACTCGATTCCTTCATCCCGAGTCCGATCACTCGCTTGCCATTCTCCTTCAGCTTGGAGACGAGTGGGGAGAAGTCGCTGTCGCCTGAAACAATGACAAAGGTATCGATGTGTTCCTTCGAATAACAGAGGTCGACGGCGTCCACACAGAGACGGATGTCCGCGGAGTTCTTTCCGGTCATCGCGCGCTTTGGAATTTCGATCAGTTCAATGGCAGCCTCGTGAAGGGGTTTTTTATACTCTGCATAATCGGCCCAGTCCGCATAGGCCTTTTTCACGATCAGCTTCCCTTTCTCAACCAGGCGCTCCAAGACCTTTCGGATCTCAAATCGTCTATCCCTCTTGCCTTTGAAACCCAGCGCCAGGTTCTCAAAATCGATGAAGACCGCTAAGGTATGCTCTCCTTCAGGCATGCCCTATTCCTTTCTTATCTCTTGCAAATCATACTACAAATCGAGCCCCGCGGGCAAGCCCGTAGCTTGGTGGAGTCTTTTTCCCTAATTACTATCCTTGCTTAGACAGCATTTCTTGTACTTCTTTCCGCTTCCACAGGGGCATGGGTCATTTCGGCCGATTTTCTTAGACTTCACCACCTGTTTCGATCTTGATGGAGGAGGAGCAGTTAGTGCTTGATATTCTTCTTCGACCCTCCTTGCCTTTTCCTCCATTCCCCGCCACCTGTAGAAGTCGATTAGCCTCTCAAGCGCTCCCTCTTTGTCATGCTTATTCTCTCCGGCCATCTCATAGCCTCTTAAGAAAAACTCCTCTGCCTGTTTATCACCGAGGCTATAGAAGGCATCTCCCGCATTGATTATTACCCATGCATCTTCGGGAAATCTCTTCAGGTTTTCTTCTAACTGTTTGATTGCTTCTTCCCTTCTTCCAGCCTCAGCGAGGATACATCCCATGTCCCGATAGAAATTCTCTGGCTGGCCTGAAATATCCGCGAACCATCTTCCAATGTTTATGGCCTCATCGATGAGGCCGTACCGGGCGAATTCGAAAGGCATACTAAGCAAAAAACTCTCAATTTCGTCATATGCATCTTCATTTACCTCGTTATAGAACTCAAGGTCATGGCCCCCGTCTTCTTTTAGACAAAAGCGATAGAATCTTTCTATTCTGTTATAAATCTTGAGAAGGGAATCCCTATTATGGTGGTTAATATTCTCATAATATGAGATAACATCATAAAAAGAGGCTTGGACACCCTCAGCACATTTCACGTCACCCAGATGCCTTTTCCACAGTTCAAGGGAAGCTTCGTAAAGAAAATCTTCGGACGTCCTTTCTATCCCATGCAGGGAAGCCCACTCATCGGATAACCTTGAGGGCGCTCCCGCTTTTAAGGCAGCCTCTTTGAATTCTTCGAGCGTGGTCGATAGTCCGATTGTCCGAAGTTCATCTAATATTTCCTCATCACTCATACTTTCCATTTCATTGAGCTCCATACCTTCTCCGATTTAAGGACATGGATGGCTGCCTTGAAATTCAAAAAATCCGTAACATCTAAAACGTAATCCAGAATGAATCTCGCCCAAGTAACTAGCGTAATGCGTCATAAGTCCCTTTACTTTGCTTGTCATTCCGGACTTGATCCGGAATCCAGCAGCCGCAGAGCTCTTGACTGAAAAATTCAGTCAGGGCTTCTGAAGCCCTTCACTACAAAAACAATTGTGAACAAAACCCTTGACTTCAAAATGAAGTCAGAATTGGTACTTTGCTATGAGCTTTGTAGCTCGCCATATGTGCGGTGTTGAAATATGACCATGCCGCACATTTTTATCATGCACACTGGCGATGGACGGCTGCTTCAGCGGAAACGCCACTTCTATCAATCGAGGTTGGTCAGCTTTCATTTAACAGCCTACTATAAAGTTTTAGTCGATCTTCCAGCAGTCTCTTGTCTGGCAATTTTGTCAGGTATTCTGAAACCTGCATTTTATGCGGGCCGTGGCGAAGGAGAAGTTCAACGTGTTGCTTCTTTTTTGAGCTACAGAGGATGAGGCCGACGGGTTCATTTTCTCCCTTGCGCCATTCTTGTTCTTTCAGCCAGGCAAGGTAAAGGTCCATCTGCCCTTTGTCAGCGGCGCTGAATGTACCAAGTTTCAGATCAATGGCTACAAGGCATTTAAGGCCACGGTGGAAAAACAGAAGATCAAGGAAGTAGTCCACATCATCAATCCGCATGGGGTACTGGCGACCGATAAAGCAGAAGTCACTGCCCAGCTCTTCCAGGAACTGCTCCAGATTACGAATGATCGCGGCTTCGAGGTCTTTCTCCGAATAAGCACCCTTCAACCCGAGGAAATCAAGCAGATATGGATCTTTGAAGATGTCCTCATATCGGACTACTTCCGGAAGACCTTTTTTCTTTTCCAAAGCAACGAGCTTGCGAGTGCTGCGTGAGAGAGCTACCCGCTCAAATAACGTACCTTCAATCTGGCGTTGCAGTTCTCGGACAGACCATCTTTGGGTCCCGGCCTGTTCGAAATAGAATTTTTGTCTGAGAGGATCGTTTTGGCTGAGGAGGAGCCTGTAGTGAGACCATCCGAGGTAAAAATGCTTCGTCAAGTCAATTAAAATGCGGTCTGAGGATTCTGCAGGCAGTGCCTGCCGAATTGCCACATCGGAAGATTCTACAGGCAGTGTCTGGGGAATTCGGTAATGCGGTAATTCGCTAGACAGTGTCTGGCGAATCGGCTCTTTCTCAAATTCGTTAGACACCGTCTGGCATATCTGAAAGGTCTCAAAGAAACGCCGCATATCCTGAAGATTGGCCCGTGAGTAGCCTTTCCCATATTCCCGCGTCAGTGATGCGGCCAAAGACTCCAGCAGCTGCTCTCCATATCCCGCCCGCTTTTCATTCTTCTGAATGTCCTGTGTGATAATCCGTCCGATGTTCCAATAGAGGTTGACCAGGGCCAAATTTGCTGTGACGGCGGCATGGCGGCGGGACATCTCGATGAGAGAACGAATTTCCGGTAGGATGGTGGAAAGAATTCGCCCTCTCACTGGTTTGACCTCTTTGCTCATATTTTTTCTCTCAGCTTTGAATTTTGCATCAATTTGGCGGTTTGAAATAATCCCCGCGCGTTCCTGGGCAGTCAGGGCCTCTGAGAATCGTGGACAAAAAGTTCGACTTCAAAATGAAGTCAGAAATCACTGCCTTACTTTAGATTTTAGCTTTCGACTTTACTTTATACGCTATGCTCCATGCGCCATGCCCTTTGCGATCTTTTGTCAAGGCAGGGCCAACTTTTTATGGAAGACAACCCTTTATTTCTGCATTTGTCCCGTGTCAAGGGCTGACCCCAAAGCGGCATTTTCAACCTCGATCTGATTCCGCGTTCCCTGCCTACCGGCAGGCAGGCGAATTCCCACGCAGTGGCCCCAGTCTTTAAAGGGGCGCAATCCCCATTTGAACAGGCCAACTTTCTCCCTTTTTAATTCTTTAATACCTCAACTTCCATTCCGGGATTCAAGGGAAGGAAACGACCGCCTTTCGTGATGAGACCGATTTCATGGTGTCCACAACGTTTACACTTTCTCGCAGCTACAGTCCCTCTGATTCTTTTCCTTTTTCTGCTGTCAGATTTTGTACTAGGCGAACCATGTCTTTTCGTCATTACTTATTCCCTCGCCATACTTGTTGCCATAGGTGTTACGCTATCTCGTCTCAGGTCCACAGAATATCAATTTCGAAGTCTGACCCCAAAGGCACCCCCTAATCTCTGGACTAACACGGTCGGGTTTTGCCCTTATACTTAACCCCGTTGATTCACAATTCAAGACACCGTAACCTTCTTAAAGGAATATGAGAACCGTCGCCAAAGCCTGCCGCCCAAAGCCTCCCAAGTGTCCGTCAAACTGGGGTAGGTTCAACCTGACCCCGTAGTCCTTTTCGAAATCATGGGATAATGTTTCCTCCGGAAAGCATAAGTATTGTATTGACGAAGGCTTTCAGTTCCGGGCACTCAGAAACAGCAACAAATAAATCGTTATCTCGTAGGATTCGGCTCGCGTCACGTGTTTTTACATAATCTTTGCGACAGGTCCCGACACGGAAAATCTCCTTAATGTGGTATGAAGGCGGTTTATTGTGATTAACACTCTCGGGTTTGCCCTTTGGGGCTCCTCTATTGTGTCCCGCAAGTCCCTGAATGTAAGACCAAAAGGGAAGTAGCCAAGCCTCGAAATCGTGCTGAGCCGCGTGCGGGTGGAACTTTTCTTCATCGCCTACCCAATTGCGCATCTTGTTTTTGGCGTCTGTTGCATTAGCAAATGCTATAGGCTGAGAACCAGTATACACATCCGTAAGTGCGATAACGTGATCGGCCTTATCGCTGAGGAGATTGTTCACGAGGCGCTTCAGCTTATCTCCGGACGGTATGCGGCCGTCGTAAGGCAAAGGATCGAGCTTTGGCATCTTCCCAGACAAGTGCCCTTCCAGGTACCTCCGGAGATGGGGGATAAAGGCTTTTTCGGTCTTTCCTTCAACAATTATCGAAATCTTCATGACCGCCCCCCCATACGACCAAGCCGCCAGACTTCATCCAAACTATACTCCGCCAGCCATTTATCTAAATCGAGGGTATCCGCCCACCTAGCCGTGGTAAAACCATTCTCCTCGATATCCATGACGACCACCTCTTTGGGCTCAAGAAACCGGACAAGTCTGTCGGAATGAGTAGCTACGATAATCTGTGTTCTTTGCGCCGCTTCCCGCATGAGCTCGGCGAGGTTGCTGAGGAGTTCAGGATGGAGGCTGACCTCAGGTTCATCAATCATAGTTATGGTTGATAGTCCAGGGCTCTGCAGGAGAGAAATCAACCACAGAAAACGAAGCGTCCCTTCGGAGAGCTGGTGCATATAGATCGGGTCTTTAAAACTTCTTTCTTTCCACGTCATCGACAGCATACCGGCAGCGACCGGAGGGAAATTGAGTTCGCTAAATCCCGGGAAGGCCGCTTTCAACGTGTCTTCAATCGCTTCGTAACAGTCACGTTTACTCTCCCGGAGGTTATAGAGGAACGGAACGATATCTTCTCCGTTCTCGCCAGGGAGGTCTGCCGGTTTCATCTGTTGTGGAAGCTTTACGGGAGCGCGTTGGCTTACGTCCAGCACATGGTATTGTGTCACAGAGCTAAGTGTTTGACGCAATTCCTCAGGTTCGCGGAACATCTTAGGGACCTGTGAAAGCGACGATTCCAGAGGATTGTACTGCCAGTCAGGTCTCACCAGCCTGTTTGTCAGGATATCAAAGTAGCGAATGTCGCTATAGTGCGATTCGATATGTTTGAAGGGCTTTTTCGGATAACCGGGCCGCGTCTGAGACAGTGTTTCCCGAGAGAAACTGTACGTCTGTCCCTTTGGTTCCACGTAAAGATCGTACTCCAAAGGCTCATGTCCCGGAACAGCCATCTCTGCACCCAGCAGAATATCCCCAGAGCTTCCTCGTGTCAGGACCTCCATGACTCCACCCATTGCACTCAGTTTCCGGTTCAGTGTACCTGCGGCCGAAGATGAAAGCAGCGACAACGAATCCAATAGAGATGTCTTGCCCACCCCATTCGCGCCGATCACAACCATCAACGGACGCATCTCGATTTTCAATTCATTCAATCGCCTGAAACCGGTCAATCTAATTTTGTTTACTTTGTGCATGATAATTCACCTCTCGATTGATGCGTATCTCCGCCGGACATGTCGGCGGATGATATCTTGGTATCTTTCCAATGCCTGCCGTGAAATGCTTTCAAGCTGCTGACAAACTAAAGGCGTTCTTTTCGACATATCACAATTCTCCTTTGAAGGCTTTGTCAAGGATAGATGGTAATAATGCATCGAGTTCGGCAGCGGTCTGAGCTTGGAGCTTTTTCAGGGCCTCTACCTTTACTTGCAATCGATCTAAATAGGCGACGATATGGCGCTGCTCTTCCAGGGGAGGTAGAGCGATTGGTAAGGCCTTCAGTTTAGTCGCGTTTACATTGGCCTGTCCAGTCATTTGCTTTCTTTCACTAAACATGTAGGCACGCCCTGTCGGTGAGTTAATATACGATGCCACAAGGCTCGGCTCAGCTCGGTCCTTATCTAAACGAATTCTAATCAAATATGATGCGAATGAATATTCTCCCTCCATGTCAAACACAGCACATTTCCCCACAAGCTCAGCGCTGTTTGTTCGATTTACAAGAATGTCCCCTTTTTCCAAAAGAAGTCTTCTGCGATCTTTGGCATTGAGATGAAGATACTTTAAATCTCTTAAATCCAAACGGCCATTTTGAATATTCCCCATTCTGAGAATTGGAGTTCCTGAAATGTCATTAGTTGTTTTTTCAGATGTGCCATAACAATCATCAAGGACGTAATCACTAAGGTGCCCAACAGTCCATCCTTTTTCCCCAGCTTTCGAAAAGAGATGGGAAATTTCTAATGAAAGTAATGTTTCAGTCTCCGACGCTGTTCGGTCCTGCAATTCTCTTGCTTTCTCAATCTTGTTAGCCAGTTCGTCGGTTTTGGCCACGATCCGCCGCTGCTCTTTTATAGGTGGCAGAGGAATATCGAGGTTCAAAAAGAAATTTTCTTTAAAACGATTCCTGGTCAATGGTGTGCTACCCGTGCAATTGGAGTCCACTCTTCTTATCGTCGTCGGAAGGCGAAACCACAACTTGAGAAAGTGGACATCAACTCTATCCTCTATAGCCACAAACGTAGGAAACTCGCCTGAGACATAGCACCCATCCAGGTCTGAATTGATTACGCCAAATGCGCCCCGGCAGGCGAAAAGTCGGCTATATATGAAATCTCCTTTTTTCACCTTGTATAAGGTTGTTGCAGCGCTTTGAGAACCTTGGATTGTGTCGCGGTGAAAGGGACCACCCCCCTCCAACCGTACACCCAACAATCGATATTCCTTGGTTGGATCAACTCTTTCAGATCGTGACACTGGTTGTAGGAGTTCAGACAGCTTTGTAAGGGGGCAAGAATCGCTCATTCCCCAGCCTTTCCAAAAACATTCTTGATCTCTGTAATAATCTCAATTATACGTTGCTCCTTCTTAAGAATATCTTCGACCAAATTCTCAGGGGACATGTGTTCGAGGTCTTGCTTGCCATTTGGATTCTTAATATCAAGATTCGCCGAAACAAGATTTCTTTCTTCATTGTACTTGAGGATCTCATTTGCCGAGACCTTCCAGGCCTGTCCGTTTTCTTTTCGATCCTTCCACCATGCGAGGCAATCGGCAAATTCTTCATATTGTAAAGGCTGAGTCTTTGTGTATTGCTTTCTACTTTCCGGCAAGGGAAGTTCATAATACCAGATCTCCTTTGTTGGACCGGAGCGGTCGAAAAACAACAAGTTTGTGGGGATGCTGGTGTACGGTGCAAAGACGCCATTGGGTAATCTCACGATTGTGTGAAGAT
>Ga0335070_10003515_pt1 | contig 18284 bp, 17 predicted proteins | sample Lox_Sample_13_FD_206722 | JGI IMG/M metagenome (GOLD analysis project Ga0335070, IMG submission 206722) | Soil microbial communities from Loxahatchee National Wildlife Refuge, Florida, United States - Lox_Sample_1.3 | ecosystem: Environmental > Terrestrial > Soil > Wetlands | place: USA...
GTAGTCGGAGAACGTGGTCGTGCTCGCCGGCAGGCCGCCGGCGTCGGCGAAGCTCATGTTGGTGTCGAAGGCGTCGACGATCTGCGAGATGATCGAATTGTTGCCAGAGGTGATCGCGGTGTCGCCGGCGACGGCCGCGGTCATGCTCAGGTCGCCGCGCGAGACGAGCGCGGGAGTGCTGGCGATGTCGCTGCGCACCTGGATGCCGCGCGCCGCGCTCGTGGCGCTGGTGCTGACGAAGAGATCGTTGAGGCCGAAGTAGTTCGAGAAGCCCTCGGTGCCGATGGCGCTCGTGCCCTCGTTGATGGCGATGCCGTTGGCCGGGTTGGTCGCGGTGATCTGGAGCTTGCCGCCGACGATCGCGGCGCTGCCGTTGGCGCCGAGCGCGGCGTTGATCGCGTTGATCACGTCGGTGACGGTCGCCACGCCCGCCAGGTTGAGGTCGAGCGGCGCCTGCACCAGCTTGCCGCTGCCGTCGACAACCGCGATCCGCACGGTGCCGGTGCCGGCCACCGGGTCGGCGCCGGCGACCGTGCGCGTGCCGGTCAGCTGATTGGCGGCGGGATAGCCGGCGCCGTCGTTGTGGATGGCGTTGACCTGATCGCTGAGCGTGGTTGCCAGCGTGTCGATCTGGGTCTGCAAATTGGGCAGGGCGGTGTCGCGCATGTCGACCAGCGCGGCGATCTTGCCCGACTTGATGTCGCTCGTGATGTCGACGCCGTTGAAATTGATGCCGTCGATCGCGCCCGGATAGGTCACGCTGGCGTCGGCGGCGCTGATCGGCGAGTGGGTCAGCGTCGGCGCCGCGCCGTCGAGCAGCACGCGGCCGCCGCCGGTGACGATGACGACTTCGCCGTTGCCGCGAGTGAAGGTGGTAAAATCCATCTGCTGCGCCAAGTCGTTCAGCGCCAGGTCGCGCTGGTCGAGCAAGTCGGCCGTCGGCGCGCCGGTCGCGTAGTTGCGCGCGATCTGGTCGTTGAGGTCGGCGATCTTGCCCAGGTCCAGGTTGACCGTGTTGACTGCGGACGCGATGTCCTGGTCGGCCTGGGTGCGCAGCTGTTGGATGCTGTCCGAGGCGTCGTTGAAGCGCTGGGCCAGGGCGACGGCCGAGGTGATCGCGGCCTGCTGGCGCGTCGGATCCTCGGGCGAGGCGGCGAGCGCCTGGAAGGCGGTGTTGAGGTCGGACAGGCCGGCGGTCAGCGACGAGGTGCTGTCGAGCGTGCCGAAGATCTGCTGCGTGCTCTTGTAGTAGTCGTTGCTGGCCGTAACCTTGCCGATCAGCGAGGTGTAGGCCCGCAGCTGTTTCAGGAGGCTGTCGTTGACCTCGCGCGTCACGTCGGTGATCGACACGCCGGCGCCCTCGCCGGCGAGCACGAGCGCGACCTGCTGCGCGGACTTGCGCGTATAGCCGTCGGTGTTGGCGTTGGTCACGTTGTTGGACGTGATCTGCAACGCCGACTGCACGGTCCGGAGACCGGTCAATGCATTGTTGAGGGCGACATCGAGCGACATGCGCTTATTCCCCGATCAGACGCGACCGTCGAGGGCCAACGAGAGCGGCTTCGGCTTGCAGCGGCCCGGACCGGTGGGCGCGCCCGTAGCGCCGTAGCCGGTGGTACCGGTCTGCTTGGCGGCAACCGCGTCGACGATGGCGTTGAGAAGGTGCTGGTTGGCGTCCCGCGCGATGCGGATCGCCTGCGCGTTCGCTTCGGCCGCCTTGTCGAAGCGGCGGATCGCCGCCTGCAGCTCGGCCTTGAGCTCCGCGGACAGCGTCGCAAAGACGCCGGCGTCGCCTGTGATCGAACGCGCGCGCTCCTCGAAGGCCTGCGCCAGGCGCGTCTTCTCGTCGAACATCTCGTTGGCCTGGCGCACCTTCATGGTGCGCAGGAGGCCGGTCTCGCGGTCCATCAGCTCGATCAGGCGCGCGGCGATCTCGATCAGGCCGCCGGCCGCCGCGGTCGCCGAGCGCGTCACCGCCGGGGGCTCGGGCGGCGTCGGAGCAGGTTTCTGCTTGGGCAGCATGTTACTTCGCCTCCTGTTGGCGGATCATCTCGCGCATCACCTGGTTGGCGACGCCGATGCCGCCGGCCTTGGCCATGACCTTGGCGTATTCCTGGGTCAGCATGTCGCGGAAGGCTTCCTCGCCCTTGCCGCCGCCAAACGGCCCGTCGGTGCTGATGCCGGCGAACATGTGCGTCATCATCTGCGACATGAACAGCGCCTCGAAGTCCTGCGCGGTCTTGCGCAGGGCCTGCTGCTTGTCCTCGGCCGGCTTTACGCCGCCGCCCTGGGTAGGCTGCGGGTTGGTCGAGGTGAGCGCCGGGGTGAGCTGGGTCTGGGCCATCAGCGCACCTCGATCTCGGCCTGCAGCGCGCCGGCCGCCTTGATCGCCTGAAGGATGCTGATCAGGTCGCGCGGGCCGATGCCCAGGCTGTTGAGGCCGTTGACCAGCTCCTGCAGCGTCACGCCCGACTTGAGCAGGGCGAGCTTCTTGTCCTTGTTCTCGTCGACCTGGATGTCGGTGCGCGGCACCACGACGGTGCTGCCGCCGGTCGAGAACGGACCGGGCTGCGAGACCTGCGGCGTCTCGGTGATGCGGATGGTCAGGTTGCCCTGGGCGATGGCGACGGTGCTGATCTGCACCTTCTCGCCCATGACGATGACGCCCGAAGCCTCGTCGATGACGACGCGCGCGATTTGGTCGGGCTGCACCGGCAGCTGCTCTATGTCGGTGAGCAGCGACACGACGTTGCCCTTGTAGCCGGCCGGCACGTTGAGCTGCACGGTCGCCGGATCGAGCGGCTGCGCGGCATTGTCCTTGAGCGAACGGTTGATCGCCTGGGCGATGCGGCGCGCGGTCGTCAGGTCGGGATTGCGCAGGGTGATCTTGACCGCCTGGAGCTTACCGAGGTCGAAGCCGACCTCGCGCTCGACGATGGCGCCGTTCGAGATGCGGCCCGTGGTCGGCGTGCCCTTGGTCACGCTCTGCGACGCGCCGGTGGCGGTGAAGCCACCGATCGCGACCGGGCCCTGGGCGACGGCATAGACCTCGCCATCGGCGCCGAGCAGCGGCGTGACCAGCAGCGTGCCGCCCTGAAGACTCTTGGCGTCGCCGAGCGCGTTGACCGAGATGTCGAGCTTGGTGCCCTGGCGCGCGAACGGCTTGAGCGTCGCCGTCACCATCACCGCGGCGACGTTGTCGGTGTCCAGCTTGGACAGATTGTCGCGCGTGTTGACGCCGAGCCGCTCGAGCATGCCGATCAGGCTCTGCTGGGTGAACGGCGATTTGTCGAGCGAGTCGCCGGTGCCGTTGAGGCCGACCACCAGGCCATAGCCGACCAGCAGGTTCTCGCGCACGCCCTCGAAATCGGCGATGTCCTTGATCCGCGATTCGGCGAGGGCGCCCGGACCGATGGCGAGAGCCAGCATGGCCAGCGCCAGCACGGCGGAGCGGCCGAGACGGCGGATGGTCTTGCGCAGCGACGGGGTGGGGTAGGGTAAACCGATCATGAAGCGCTTTCGACCGCTCGCGAAGCTGATACGTCGGGGTCGAAGAAGCGAAACCCGTGCCACCCGCCGGGTCCCGGTAAATGATTGGTCTGTCGACATTTTAGGAGAATTTGCCAATGCGGCCGCGGGCCCGTGCCCGGCAAGACTTTCCGCCCGGCCGGCAGCTCTTGCCGGTTCTGCGCCGCGGGCGCGCCGCCTGCGCAACGCGGTTAACCGGAAATTAAGTCAACTGGCGGATGTTTAAGGCGATTCGGCATTCCTGCGGCCACCCCGCAACCATGCAAGGCCGACCATGAAGATCGATCCATCCGCCCGGTTGAGGACCGCTCCGTTGCGCCGCGCAGGCGCCGGTCGCGGGGCCGCGCCGGCCGGGGAGTTCGCCAGTCATCTTTCCGCCGAGCCGACGCCGGCCGCGGTCGAGACCGCCGCGCCGCTCGCCGCCAATCCGCTGCTGTCGCTCCAGGAGATCGCCGAGGCAACCACCGGGCGTAGTCGCGCCCGGGCGCGGGGCGAGGCCATGCTCGACCGGCTGGACGAGATCCGGCTCGGGCTGCTCAGCGGCGGCGTGCCCAAGGAGCGCCTGGTCGAGCTGTCGCGACTGGCGCGCACCCGCCGCGGCGAGGTCGACGATCCGCGCCTGGTCGAGGTGCTCGACGAGATCGAGCTCCGGGCCGAGGTCGAGCTCGCCAAGCTGTCGTTCGAGGCCTGACCGCGACCCTGGCTCCGCGGCATACGACAAAGTGATGAGACCAAACCATCGGAGTCGGTCGTGACTTCGCATCGCACCATAAACCGCCGCGCTGCACCACAAAGTCGATCTTGCGGCGTCACCCCCATATCCATATATTCCGTGCCCGATCGGTAACCTGGGCGGATTGGATGAGCGAACAGCCGACCCTGCTGCCTCCGGACTACCGGCCGTCGGAAGACGAGCCGTTCATGAACCCGGTCATGCTGGAGTACTTCCGGCACAAGCTGTTGCGTTGGAAGGCGGCAATCCTCAGGGAGTCGACCGGCACGCTGCAGCACCTCCAGGAAGAGAATCTGCAACAGCCCGACATCGCCGACCGGGCCTCGCGCGAGACCGATCGCGCGCTCGAGCTGCGCACGCGCGACCGCGAGCGCAAGCTGCTGGCCAAGATCGACAAGGCGCTCCAGCGCATCGAGGAAGGCACCTACGGCTATTGCGTCGAGACCGACGAGCCGATCTCGATCAAGCGCCTGGAGGCCCGGCCGATCGCCACGCTCAGCCTCGAGGCCCAGGAATATCACGAGCGGTTGGAGCGGACCCACCGCGACGATTGAGCGCCGCCGCGTCACGCGGTTGCGATAGCGGCAGAGCGGCGGAGACGACGCCGAGCGCCGTCCCCGCCTAGGGCCCCACCCCATTCTAGAACGGGAAGACGATGTCGTAGAGCTGCTGCCCGTAACGCGGCTGCTGGACATCGCTGATCGTGCCGCGGCCGCCATAGGCGACGCGCGCCTCGGCGATCTTGTCGGCGGCGATGGTGTTGTCGGAGGCGATGTCCTCGCGCCGGATCACGCCGGCGATCTGCAGCTCGCGCATCTCGTAGTTGACCCGCACCTCCTGGCGCGCATGGACGACCAGGTTGCCGTTCGGCAGCACCTGGGTCACTACGGCCGCGACCTTGATCTTGATCGCCTCGCTGCGGTCGATCGCGCCGGTGCCCTGGGCGAGCGACGCGGAGTTGGCGTTGATCAGATTGGTCGGGTCGACCTCCTGCGGGAGCATGCGGTTGAGCGAGGTCTCGTAGCCGAGCAGGGCGGTCGCCTTGGCGGTCTCGTCGCTGGCGCGGGTGCGCGAGGTCTGGTTCTTGATGCCCGCCGAATCGGCGATGTTGATGTTGACCGTGATGATGTCGCCGACCTTGGCGGCGCGCTGGTCCTTGAAGAATGCGCGCGAGCCGGAGCGCCACAGCGAATTGGCCTCGCGGTCGACAGGCTCGGGCGCCGGCATGGGCATGCTCACGGGGCGGTAGTTGGGCCGGGCCGTCGGATTCTGCGGATTGGTCAGGGCCGGCGCTTCGCCGACCTCGGCCAACCGGTCGAGCGGCGCGCAGGCGCCGGCGCCGAGCGCCAGCGCGAGGATCGACGCCGAGGCGGCGAGGTGACGGATCGAACGGTAAGCCATCGGGCTCCCTCCTGGAAAACGCAGTTCAGTTGACGGCCGCCGCGCGCGACGGCGCGAGCACCACGATGCCGGGCCCGTCGACCTGGGCCTCCAGCACGCGCTGGCTCTTGGTGTTCATGACCTTGACGACGTCGCCCTTGCCGCCCTCGTCGAGCGCCTTGCCCTGCACGGTCAGTTCCATGCCGGCCTGGCGCAGCACGATGGTGACCAGGCTGTTCTTCGGCACCAGCACCTGGGGCCGGACGTCCTGGGCGCGGATCGGGGCGCCGGCCGCGAGCTGGCGCGTCGGCTCGAGGCCGACAATGTCCTTCGCGTCGGTCAGCGTGTCGCGGCCGATCAGATTGACCGCCACCTTGGCCAGCACGATGTCGCCCTGGCGGATGACCTCGCCGCGGCCGATCCGGTGGGCGAGCACCGGCACCTCGGTGACACGCATCGCGCGGCCGGCGATCGCCAGCTCGACCGTCGGCCGGTCGGCCGGGGCCAGTACTGCGGCGGTGAAGCGGCCGGTGGCCTCGTTGATGCGCAGATTGCGGATGGCGAGCGTCGGCGCGGCGTCGACCGCGACGTGGATCTCGGGCGAGCGGTCGTCGAGCTCGATCTTGAGCTCGCCGTCGCCGCTGTAGTCGCGCAGCGTGGCGCTCAGCTCGGCCAGGATCGCGTCGGCGGCGATCTTCTGGCTGGCGCGCTCGACCACGACGCGGTCGGCCGGCGAATGCGGCTGCCACGCCAGGTCGTTGCGCCGCGCCGTCTCGGCCAGCCAGTCGGCGTCGAGCGTGGCGCGCCGGCCGGGCGCCGGGGCGTAGGCGATGGCGGTGTCGGCCTTGGCGCCGGTGTTCTCGAAGATGTCACCCAAGCGCACGATCTCGCCCTTCACGGTCACCGTTCCGACGAGCCGAGGGACGGGATTGATCGGCGCGGCGACCTCGGCCTGCGCCGGCAGCGCCGCGACCAGCGCGATCAGCAGAATGGCAAGCTTCTTCACGGCCTAGCCCCTCAACGCATCTGGGTCAGCGTCGACATCATCTCGTCCGAGGTCTGGATGACCTTGGAGTTGAGCTCGTAGGCGCGCTGCGCCGTGATCAGGTTGGTGATCTCGCTGACCACGTTGACGTTCGAGGTCTCGAGGAAGCCCTGGCGCACGGTGCCGAAGCCGTCGGCGCCGGGCAGGCCGGTGACCGGCGCGCCCGAGGCCGGCGTTTCCATCAGCAGGTTGTCGCCGATCGGGTTGAGCCCGGCCTCGTTGGCGAAGACGGCGAGCTGCAGCTGGCCGGCGTCACGGTGCCCGGCGTCTTGACCAGCACCTGGCCGCTGGCGTTGATCGTCACGTCGGTCGCGTTGTTCGGGATGGTGATGCCGGGCAGCACGACATTGCCGTCGGCGGTCACGATCTGGCCGGTCGGGCTCAGCTGGAACGAGCCGGCGCGGGTATAGGCGGTCTCGCCGCTCGGCATGCGGATCTGGAAATAGCCGTTGCCCTGGATGGCGACGTCGAAGGTGTTCTCGGTCGAGGTCAGGTTGCCCTGCTGGGTGATGCGGTAGACAGCTGCGGTGCGCACGCCGAGGCCGACCTGGGCGCCCGACGGCACGACCTCGCCGTCCGAGGACGACGTGGCGCCGACCGACCGGATGTTCTGGTACAGCAGGTCCTGAAACTCGGCGCGGCGGCGCTGATAGGCCGTCGTGTTCATGTTCGCGATGTTGTTCGAGATGACTTCGACGTTGAGCTGCTGAGCCAGCATGCCCGTCGCCGCAATGTTCAGTGACCTCATCGCTTCAACATCCTTCCTTACGCTGTCGTCTTGGTCAGGACCTGCATGGCCTTCTGACTCCGATCGGATTCGGCCTCGATGATCCGCTGGGCCGCCTGGAAGCGGCGGTTGATGTCGATCATCCGGGTGATCTCGGCGACCGACACGACGTTCGATTCCTCGACCATGCCCTGGATGACGCGGCCGTTCTCGGCGGGCTGCGGCGGCTCGGTCGCGCGGAACAGGCTGCCCGAGACGCGCTGCAGCTTGGTGGGATCGCCGAAGTTGACGACGCCGATCGTGCCGGCGTTGACCTGGGTGCCGTTGCGCCTGACGCTGATCGTGCCGTCCTGGCCGATGGCGATGTCGGTGTCGGTCGGCTGGAGCGTGATCGGCTGGCCGCCCTCGCTCAGCACCGGATAGCCGGCCGGACTGACAAGCTGGCCCTGGGCGTCGAGCTGGAAATGGCCGTTCCGCGTATAGCGCTCGCCGAGCGGCGTCTGCACGACGAAGAAGCCGGCGCCCTTGATCGCCATGTCGAGCGGATTGCCGGTCTGGGTGAACGAGCCGTCGTCCATGTTGCGCTCGAGCGCCATGGGCTGGCCGATCAGCTCGGAGCCGCCGGGCAGGCGGATGCGCTTGGCCGAGACGGCCATCATCTCGCTCTTGAACCCCGGCGTCGAGGCATTGGCGAGATTGTCCGCCACCATGTCCATCTGGCGGGTCAGGATCATCTGCAGCTGCAATGTCGAGAGATTGGCGTCGAGCATGTCGGCGTGCCGGGTCCTGTCGGATCGGTTAATTTTTGGGGCAGAGGGGCCCGCGCCCCCTCGATGCACGCGCCGTGCCAAGCGTTTCGCGGGCGAGGCCTTAAGGATTCGCCAAAAGCGCTGCCGCGCGGGCCGCGCCGGCGGCAGGCTTTGCCCGGCAGAACTTGCCGCGGAGCCCGCAGTTTCAACGTCTTATTAACCTCGATTGTTTAGCTTCAAGTCATCACGCGCGCCGCCGCGACCGAATTGCGCACCCCGGGAGTCCGCTGACCATGGCAAAGGCCGACAAGAAGGCGTCCAAGGCCGATGAGACCGAGGCGTCGGAAGCCGAAGACGCCGAGGGCGCAGGCGAAGGCGGCGAGGGGGAGGCGAAGCCGGCCAAGGGCAAGAAGAAGCTGGCCGGCAAGACGCTCGTCCTCGGCATCATCCTGCCTCTGCTTCTCCTGGTCGGCGGTGGCGCCGGCGCCTACCTGACCGGCATGCTCGATTCCGTGATCGGCGGCGGCCACGGCAAGGAGAACGCCAAGGCCGACACCGAGGCCAAGGCCGAAGAGGCGAAGAAGAACTACGTTTACTACGAGCTGCCCGAGATCCTGGTCAATCTCAACACCGCCGATCGCAAGGTCCACTACCTCAAGATCAGCGTCAGCCTCGAGCTCGAGAACAAGGAAGACGTCAGCAAGGTGCAGGCCGTGCTGCCGCGCATCATCGACAATTTCCAGGTCTATCTGCGCGAGCTGCGCATCGAGGACCTGCGCGGCTCGGCCGGGCTCTACCGGCTGCGCGAGGAACTGCTGACGCGCGTGGCGACCGCGGCCGCGCCGGCCAAGGTCAGCGACGTGCTGTTCAAAGAAATGCTGGTTCAGTAGCCGCGCGCCATGGCCGAAGCGAACGAGACCCAACAGGAAGAGAAGCCCGACGACGCGTCGGTCGCCGCCGAATGGGAAGCGGCGATGGCGGCCGAGGACGGCGCGGCTGCCGGCGGCGCCGGCGGCGGCGACGCGGCGGCGCCGGCCGACGACCCGTTCGCCGTGCCCGACACGCAGGCGGCGCGCGTCCTCAACCAGGACGAGATCGACAGCCTGCTCGGCTTCGGCGCGCAGACCAGCGACGGCGGCAAGAGCGACGGCATCCAGGCGATCGTCAACAGCGCGCTCGTCGCCTATGAGCGCCTGCCGATGCTCGAGGTGGTGTTCGACCGCCTCGTGCGCATGATGACGACGAGCCTGCGCAACTTCACCTCGGACAACGTCGAGGTGTCGATGGACAACATGACGTCCATCCGCTTCGGCGACTACCTCAACTCGATCCCGCTGCCGGCCATGCTCGGCGTGTTCAAGGCGGCGGAGTGGGACAATTACGGCCTGATCGTCGTCGACAGCTCGCTGATCTACTCGATCGTCGACGTGCTGCTCGGCGGCCGGCGCGGCACCGCGCCGATGCGCATCGAAGGCCGGCCCTACACCACGATCGAGCGCAACCTGGTCGAGCGCATGATCGGCGTCGTGCTCCAGGACATGAAGATCGCGTTCGAGCCGCTCAGCAAGGTCGATTTCGTGTTCGACCGGCTCGAAATCAATCCGCGCTTCGCCACCATCGCCCGGCCGGCCAACGCCGCGGTGCTAGCCAAGCTGCGCATCGACATGGAGGATCGGGGCGGCAAGATGGAGTTCCTCCTGCCCTACGCGACGCTCGAGCCGGTGCGCGAGCTGCTGCTCCAGATGTTCATGGGCGAGCGCTTCGGCCGCGACTCGATCTGGGAAGGCCACCTGGCGAGCGAGCTGTGGCAGACCGACGTCGATCTGCGCGCCGTGCTCGACCAGCAGACCATGACGCTCGGCGACGTGATCGACTGGAAGGTGGGCAGCCAGCTCAAGCTGAACGCCAGCCCGCAGTCGACGGTGAACCTGCGCTGCGGCGACGTGTCGCTGTTCGCCGGCGCCATGGGCCGGCGCAACAACAACGTGGCGATCCGCATCGATCGCGTGTTCCGGCGGGAGAAATAGCCCGTGACTCTGTCGATCCTGCTCGACGGCATGCTGGCCGTGCTGCTCGGCACGACCATCATCTATGCCGCGATCCTGAACCGCAAGCTCAAGCAGCTGCGCCAGGGCGAGACCGAGATGAAGGCCCTGCTGAAGGAGTTCAACAGCTCGGCCGCCAAGGCCGAGGCCAATCTCGGCCAGATGAAGCTGATGGCCGGCCAGGCGATGACCGCGCGCGGCGCCGACGGCCCCGGCGAGCTCGCGGCGCTGCGCGAGGAGCTCGAGCGCGGCCATGCGCTCAAGGACGATCTCGGCTTCCTCGTCGACCGCGGCGAGGCGCTGGCCGACCGGCTGGCGAAGGCGATCTCCGAGGCGCGCGATGCCGCGCGGCCGAGGGCGCCGGTCAATCTGTCGGCCGTGCCCCTGCCGATGCCTCAGGCGATGAAGACGTCCGACGCCGCCAAGACGCCCAAGGCCGCGAGCGCGCCCGTCGCGCCCGCGACGCCGCGCAAGGCCGGCGCGCCTTCGGTCGCCGAGCGCGAATTGTTGAAGGCGCTGCGCGCCGCGCGGCCCGAGCGCTGATCGGATCGGGACGCCGTGCGCCTCCGCCTGATCCCGGTCGTCATCTTCGCCGCCGCGCTGCTCCTCACGGTGCGGATGGGCGGCATCTATGTCGACGTCGGCGGCGCCTCGGTCGCCGAGCAGGCACCCGGCAAGCCGATCGACCTGACATCCGGCATGAACGCGGCGCCCGAGAAGCCCAAAGGCGAAACTGCCAAGAGCGATGCCGCCAAACCGGCCACCAAGGCCGACGCCGCGAAGGCCGATCCCGCCAAGACCGAGTCGGCCAAGACCGATCCGGTCAAGGGCGCGGCGGCCACCGACGGCTCGGCGGGCGCCAAGTCGGCCGGCGAGGCGAAGACCGAGAAGGCGGCCGAGACCGCGCCCGCCAAGACCGCCGACAAGCCCCAGGGCGATACAGCGGCTAGCGACAAGGCGGCGGGCGGCAAGACGGCGGCCGGCGACGACGCCAAGGCCGCGGGCAAGACCGTCGAGGCGACGCCGCAGCGGCCGGTGCTGCCGCGCAAGCCGCCCAAGGACGAGGCGCTGCCCGATCCCGACGACATGAGCCGGGGCGATCTCAAGATCCTGCAAGAGCTGGCCCAGCGCCGGCGCGAGCTGGATCAGCGCGAACAGGACTTGGCAATGCGCGACGGCCTGCTCAAGGCGGCCGAGAAGCGCGTCGAGGAGAAGATCGCCGAGCTTGCCGCGATGAAGGCCAAGCTCGAGGCGCTGGTCAAGCAGCGCGAGGAGCAGCAGAACGCGCAGCTCAAGAGCCTGGTCAAGATCTACGAGAACATGAAGCCGAAGGACGCGGCGCAGATCTTCGACCAGCTCGACATGACCATCCTGGTCGAGCTCCTGGCCAACATGAAGGAGGCCAAGAGCGCGCCGATCATGGCCGCCATGGATCCAAAGCGGGCCAAGGACGTGACCGCGCGGCTCATCAACCGCAAGGCGCTCGGCCCCGCGGCCGACAGCCAGGGCCAAAAAACGGCGGCCCGGTGACGATTTGGCCGCCGAGCCGCGGCAAATTTACCGGTATTTAACAGAGATTTCCTAGTCTGCCGGCGGCTTTCCCGCTGTACCGGGCACGGGGCCCCGGCGCCAAACGTAACGGAGACTTCCATGGTCGATAAGAACATGAACGTGTTGATCGTCGACGACTACAAAACCATGCTCCGGATCATCCGGAACCTCTTGAAGCAGCTGGGTTTTGAGAACGTCGAGGAAGCCACCGACGGCGGCATGGCGCTGGCCAAGCTGCGCGAGAAGCCCTACGGCCTCGTGATTTCCGACTGGAACATGGAGCCGATGACCGGCCTGCAGCTCCTCAAGGAGGTGCGTGCGGACGCGCGCCTCAAGAACACGCCGTTCATCATGGTGACCGCGGAGAGCAAGACCGAGAACGTCGTGTCGGCGAAGCAGGCGGGCGTCAACAACTACATCGTCAAGCCGTTCAACGCCGAGACCCTGAAGTCGAAGATCTCCGCCGTTCTTGGCGATTTCTGAGCGTCCGCCCATGCATATCGGTCTGGCCAAGGCGCAGCTCAACCGCTGCCTGACGACCCTGCGCGACAAGCAGGAGGCGATCAACCACCGTGAGGAGGTCGCCGCCATTGTCGAGAGCGTGCTGACGTCGCTGCAAGGCGACCTGTCGTCGGCGGACGTGCGCCTCTATCACGAGCTCGAGCAGCTGTCGCAGCTGATCCAGTCGGCGAAGAGCGAGATCGCCGCGATTCGCCCCGAGGACATCAACAATCAGCACATCCCGACCGCGACCGACGAGCTCGACGCCATCGTCGGCGCGACCGAGGACGCGACCGGCGTGATCCTCGACAGCATGGAGAAGATCGAGGCGCTGACCGGCAAGATGGAAGCCGAAATCGGCACCCAGGTCGGCGACGCCGTGACGCGCGTCTACGAGGCGTGCAATTTCCAGGACATCACCGGCCAGCGCATCAGCAAGGTCGTCAAGGCGCTCAAGGAGATCGAGGTCAAGATCGACGCGCTGGTCAAGGCCTTCGGCACCCAGGGCGAGGGCGGCGCGAAGAAGGCGCCCGCCAACGGCGAGGCGAAATCCAAGGACCCGCGCCAGGACAGCCACCTGCTCAACGGTCCGCAGCTTCCCGCCAACGCAATCTCACAAGCCGATATCGACGCCCTGCTGGCGGGCTCCAAGTAGCCCGGTGCGGCATGGGGGGCGCCGACAGGTCTCAAGCGACGGTTCTCTGTCGGCGCGGGCCAGGTCGGCTGGCGCACCCGCTCCGCGCGGCGATCGTCGCGATCGGCCTGGTCGTCGCCGGCATCGCCGCCGCTGAAGCGGCGCCCAAGGCGAGCGCGGTCGGCGCACTGACCGACGCCGGCGGCCAGGTCGTCTTCGATTTTCCCCATCCCGTCGCCTACACCGTCGCCGCGGGCACGAACCGCATTACCGTCACCTTCGCCGAGCCGTTCACCGGCGCGCTCGAGCCGATCGCCCAGGCGCTGCCCGGCATCGTCGGCCGCACCGAGCTGAGCGTCGACCGCAAGGTCGCGACCCTCTATCTGCGCGGCGCCTATGCGCTGAAATCGCAGGCGGTCGGCGCCTCGATCGTGCTCGACCTGGCGGCCAGCGCGGCGACGCGCGAGGCGAGCGCGCGGGCCGGCAACGGCAAGGCCGCGGCCGGCGGCTGGCTCGACCCCGCGCCCGCCGCCGGCACCCAGGTGATCGCCGGCAAGCTCAGGACCGTCGACGTCAGCTACAGCCGCGAATCGGGCTTCGAGCGTCTGGTGTTCGACTGGCACGCGGCGGTGCCCTATCGCGTCGAGCAGGGCGAGGGCTCGGCGCGCATCGAGTTCGAATCGCCCGCGCGCATCGATCTGGCGGCGCTGCGCGCCCAGATGGGCGGCGCCGGCTTCAAGATCGACGCCCTGGCGGGCGACAAGGCCCTGGTCGTGACGCTGTCGCTGCCGGCCGGCGTCTCGGTGCGCCACGCCCTGAGCGGCGGGCGCGTCGTCGTCGACATCGCCAAGGGCCTCGACACCGTCTCGCCGGAGAAGCTGCGCCATGCCGCCGGCGGCAGCGTCGTCATGGCCGGGGACGGCGCCAAGAGCGAGGCGGCCGCCGAGGCGCTCAAGACACCCGAGGGCGCGGTCGGCGTCCAGGTCACGCGCTCCGGCGACAAGGTCACGAGCCTGCGCTTCGACTGGCCGCGCACCGTCGGCGCCGCCGCGTTCCGGCGCGGCCGCCATGTCTGGCTGGTGTTCAGCGAGTCGGCGCCGATCGCGCTCGACGAGGTGCGGCGCAGCCTGGGCGGCACCGTCTTCGCCATCGAGCAGGTGCCCAACGCCCACGCCACCGTGCTGCGGCTCGCCGCCGCCTCGGGCATCTTTCCGGTGCCGCGCCAGGCCGGCCTCGCCTGGATCGTCGACTTCGAGTCGAAGTCGCCGCAGCCCAATGACAGCATCGCCATTCAGTCCCAGCCCGAGGCCGACCAGGGCGGCCGCGTCCTGCTCAAGGCCGCCGGCATCGGGCCGGCGCTCGAGCTAGCCGACCCCGACGCCGGCGACAGCCTGATCGTCGTGCCGGTCGGCGTGCCGGGCATGGGCATCGTGCCGGGCCGCTCCTTCGCCGAGTTCCGGCTGCTGCCCACCGTGCAGGGCATTGCGGTCGAACGGCGCGCCGACGACGTCGCGGTCTCCAGCACCGCCGACGGCATCGTCGTGACGCGGCCGAAGGGCCTGCGCCTGGCGCCGCGCCCCGGTCCCTTGGTCGTCGAGCAGGAGCGCGCGGTCGACGGCACCGGCCCCAAGACCTTCGATTTCGCCGCTTGGCTCGGCGGCCCGCCGAGCGCCTTCCCGGCCAAGTTCGTCGCGGTCAAGTCGCGGCTGCAGAACGAGATCGCGACCGCGTCGCCCGCCGAGCGCAATGCGCGGCGCCTGGCGCTCGCCCAGTTCTATTTCGCCCACGGCTTCGCCGCCGATGCGCTCGGCGCGATCCGCGCCATCGTCAGCGACGATGCCGAGGCGCCGCGCGAGCCGGCGGTTCTCGCCCTGCGCGGCGCGAGCCGGCTCCTGCTCAACGACTTCAAAGGCGCGGCGCAGGACCTCAACGACAAGCGCCTCGACGACGACAAGGAGATCGGCCTGTGGCGCGGCGCGCTGGCGGCCGAGCAGGGCGACTCGCGCACCGCGGTCAAGCAGTTCGAGCGCGCGAGCGCGATCCTGCCCTATTACCCGAAGGCGCTGCGCACGCGTTTCGGCCTCCTCGCCGCCGAAGCCGAGATCGACGCCGGCACGCCGCAGGACGCCCAGGCCTATCTGCGCACGCTCGATGATTCCTCGCCCGACCGCGCCGACGCCGAGGCGATCGCCTTCCTGCGCGGCCGGCTGCTCGCGGCGACCGGCCAGAACGACGCCGCGCTGGCGCAGTGGCAGAAGCTCGAGAACGGCGCAGGCAACCCGGTGCGGGTCAAGGCCGCGGTCGAGCGCATCGCGCTGCTCTCCGAACTGGGTAAGCTCGACGTGCCGGCGGCGATCGACCGGCTCGACCGGCTGCGCTTCGCCTGGCGCGGCGACGAGACCGAGTTCAAGGTGCTGGCGCAGCTAGCGCGGCTCTATTTGGGGCAGGGCAAGTATCGCGAGGGCCTCGACACGATGAAGGAGGCCGACCGTCTCTACCCGGCGCTCGCCCAGCGCGCCAAGCTGCGCGACGAGATGGCGCGCGTCTTCGCCGAACTGTTCATCGGCGGCGGCGCCGACCGGCTGCCGCCGGTGCGCGCGCTGGCCCTGTTCGACGACTACAAGGACCTGGCGCCCGACGGGCCCGAGGGCGACGCCATGATCGGCGCGCTCGCCGACCGTCTGGTCTCGGTCGACCTCCTCGGCCGCGCCGCCGATCTGCTCGAGCACCAGGTGAAGAACCGCCTCAAGGGCGTCGAGCGGGCGCGTGTCGGCGCGCGGCTCGCGCTCGTCCGCCTGCTCGACCGCAAGCCCGAGGCGGCGATCGGCGCGCTCAACATGAGCCAGGTTACCGGCCTGCCCGCCGATCTCATGGCCGAGCGCAACCGGCTCAAGGCGCGCGCGCTGGTCGATCTCGGCAAGCCGCTCGACGCGCTGGCGCTGCTCAATGGCGACCTGAGCGAGAAGGCCGATCTTCTACGCATCGACGTCCACTGGCGGGCGCAGAACTGGGCCGAGGCGGCGCAGGTGTTCGCCCGGCTGGGCAAGGCTCTGCCCGAGGGCGACAAGGCTTTGACCGCGCAGCAGAGCCGCATGGTCCTGAGCTGGGCGGTGGCGCTGGCGCTGGCCGGCGACAAGCCGGGCCTGGCCGCGCTGCGTACCCGCTTCGACGAGCCGATGAACAAGGGGCCCTACGCCGCGGCCTATCGGGTCATCGCCAACGAGATCGAGCGGGGCGGCACCGACTATGCCAGCCTCGTCGCCAACATCGCCGAGGTCGCCCAGTTCCAGGCGTTCCTCGCCAACTATCGCCAGCAGATCGAGTCGGGCGGCCTCAGCAAGATCAACTGAGCGCCGCGTCCGGCCGGCCTCTCGCGAGGTCTTTTCAATTCATTGAAGAGCCGTCATCGACCGCGGTCACTCGGGAACGGTAGATCCACCCCGCGCGCACCAGCGCCTTCTCGACCTCGATCGCGACGAAGACGGTCGCCGACAGCGCCAGGCACAGCGCCAGCTCGCCCGCCGAGAGCGGCGCCGTGTGGAAGAAGGCGTTGAGGGGCGGCGCGTAGATGATGGCGAGCTGCAGGACGAAAGTGATCACGACTGCGGCCAGCAGCGGCGCGTTCGACAGCAGGCCCTGGCGGAACAGCGAGGCTCGCTCCGAGCGGATGGCCAGCACCTGGGCCATCTGCGACAGCGTCAGCACGGTGAACACCATGGTCTGCCAATGCGCCGAGCCGATGCGGATCGCATAGGCCTGGGCGAGGATGGACACGCCGGCGATCAGCAGGCCGACCCACAGCATGTGCTGCCACATCCGCCCGGCGAACAGGCCCTCGCGCGGCGAGCGCGGCGGCCGCGCCATGATGTCCGCCTCGGCCGGCTCGGCTGCCATGGCGAGCGCCGGCAATCCGTCGGTGACGAGATTGATCCACAGGATGTGGATCGGCAGCAGCGGAATCGGCAGCCCGAGGAACGGCGCCAGGAAGATCGTCCAGATCTCCGCCGCATTGCCGGTCATGATGTATTTGACCACCTTGCGGATGTTGTCGTAGATGCGCCGGCCCTCGCGCACCGCGGCGACGATGGTCGCGAAATTGTCGTCGAGCAGCACGAGGCTCGCCGCCTCGCGCGCGACATCGGTTCCGCCCTTGCCCATGGCGACGCCGATATTGGCGCGATTGAGCGCCGGCGCGTCGTTGACGCCGTCGCCGGTCATCGCGACGAACTCGCCGCGATCCTGCAGCGCGCGCACGATGCGGATCTTCTGGCTCGGGTCGACCCGGGCATAGATGCGGATGCTTTCGACCCGCTCGGCCAGCGCCTCGTCGCTCAGGCTCGCGAGCTCGGCGCCGGTGATCAGCGCGCCTTCCCCGGCGGCGACGCCGAGCCGCCGGGCGATCGCTTCGGCCGTCGCCGGATGATCGCCGGTGATCATGACCGGTGTGATGCCGGCGGACCTGCAGGCCTCGGCCGCTGCGGCGGCTTCGGGCCGCGGCGGGTCGATCAATCCGACCAGCCCGAGCAGGGTGAGGTCGCGCTCGACCGTATCGGCGTCGGCGAGATGCGGCGCCCCGGGCCAGGGACGCTGCGCCACGGCCAGGACGCGCTGGCCGTCCGAGGCCATGCGTTCGGCGCGCGCGAGCAGGGCGGCGGGGTCGAGCGGGCGGACGCCGTCGGGGCCGAGCGCGTCGATGCAGCGCGGCAGGACGGACTCGGGCGCGCCCTTGGTGTAGGCGAGGAAATGCCCGTCATGGCGATGGAGCGTCGTCATGCGCTTGCGCGTCGAGTCGAAGGGCAGCTCGGCGATGCGCGGCGTCGCGGCTTCGAGGGCGCCGCGCTCGAAGCCGAAATGGGCGGCGGCGCCAACGAGCGCGACCTCGGTAGGGTCGCCGATGAAAATGCCGTCCTCTTTCCGCTGGGCGTCGTTGTTGAGGGCGATGGCGCGCATCAGGCTGTCCCACGGCGCGCCGCGCGGCAGCGCGCCTTCGCGCCAGGCCGAGCCGTCGGCGGCGACGATGGCGTCGACGCGCATGTCGTTGAGCGTCAGCGTCCCGGTCTTGTCGGCGCAGATATAAGTGACCGAACCGAGCGTCTCGACGGCGGGCAGCCGCCGCACCAGCGCGTTGTGCTCCGCCATCTTGCGCGCGCCGAGCGCGAGCGCGATCGTCGTCGTGGCCGGCAGGGCTTCCGGGATGGCGGCGACCGCCAGGCTGACGGCGGTCAGGAACATGATCAGCGGCGGCTCGCCGCGCAGCAGCCCGACAGCGAAGAACACGGCGCAGGTTGCCAGCACGGCGATGGCAAGCTGCCTGCCGAAGCGCGCGAGCCGCTGCTGCAGGGGCGTCGCCGCGCGCATGCCCGGAGCGAGCATGCCGGCGACCCGGCCGAG
>Ga0335070_10003516_pt1 | contig 18281 bp, 18 predicted proteins | sample Lox_Sample_13_FD_206722 | JGI IMG/M metagenome (GOLD analysis project Ga0335070, IMG submission 206722) | Soil microbial communities from Loxahatchee National Wildlife Refuge, Florida, United States - Lox_Sample_1.3 | ecosystem: Environmental > Terrestrial > Soil > Wetlands | place: USA...
GCATCGGTCTGGCGAGCGGCCCGGATCTGAAGACGACGGTGATGCCGTTCATCCTGCGCGGAGTCAATCTGCTCGGCATCAACTCATCCGCCACGCCCCGCGATGCGCGTCTGGCCGTATGGAAGCGGATCGCGACGGACCTGAAGCCGCGGCACCTCGACAGGATCGTGACGCGCACGATCAGGTTCGATGAGCTGCCGGATGCGTTCAGGCCCTACATCGACGGCGGAGTCGTCGGGCGCACGGTGGTGAAGATAGCGGCGGACTGAAGGGCTCGCGCCCGATCAGTCCGCCCGCCAAGGACTCGACCCGATCCGTCACAAGGTCACGGCACCGGTGCAGTTCGCCAAGCCGCTACCGTGCCCCGGCGTCCGCTGCGCATCGGGTCAGCCGACACGCACCGGGATGAACAGTCGCGCATCGCCACGCTGGACCAGCAGCGCGATGTGACTCTTCGACTTCTCGATGGCCTTGCGCAGCTCGGCGATGCTCGAGACCGGGGCGCCGTTCGCCGCCAGCACGATGTCACCCTGTTGCAGGCCAGCGGATGCCGCCGGCCCCTTGGCCCGCTCCACCAGCAGACCACCCTGGGTGTTGGCCTGGCGCTGTTCCGCGCTGGTCAGCGGACGGACCGCGAGACCCAGTTTGCCACCTTCCTGCGCATTCTCGGTGTTGGAAGCGGTACGCCGATCTTCCATCTCGGCCAGTTTCACGCTGATCTCGCGCGTGGCGTGCTGACGCCAGACTTCGAGCTTGACGACAGTGCCAGGCTGCAGACCGGCGATCACCGCCGGCAGCTCGCTGTACTGGTTCACCGGATCGCCATTCAACTTCAGAATGACGTCGCCCGGTTCGATGCCGGCGCGCTCGGCGGCGCTGCCCTTCTCCACACTGGACACCAGCGCGCCTTCGGGCTGCGGCAGGCCGAACGAGTCGGCCAGTCCCTGATCGACGTTCTGGATCTGCACGCCGAGCTTGCCGCGCGTCACGCGACCGTGCGCCTGCAGCTGCTGGCTCACTCCCATGGCGACGTCGATCGGAATCGAGAAAGACACGCCCTGGTAGCCGCCGGAGCGGGTGTAGATCTGCGAGTTGATGCCGACCACCTCGCCGCGCATGTTGAACAGCGGGCCACCGGAGTTGCCGGGGTTGATCGGGACATCCGTCTGGATGAACGGCACGTAACCGGAATCCGGCAGCGTGCGTCCCTTGGCGCTCACGATGCCGGCGGTCACGCTGTTTTCGAATCCGAACGGCGCGCCGATGGCCACGACCCATTCGCCGACCTTCAGGCTGCGCGTGTCACCAATCTTGACCGTGGGCAGGTTCTTCGCCGGAATACGGATCACGGCGACGTCGCTGCGCGTATCGACACCGATCACCTTCGCGGTGAACTCGCGGCGGTCGGTGAGGCGCACGGTGACTTCGCTCGCGCCGTTCACGACGTGAGCGTTCGTCAGGATCGTGCCGTCGGAGCTGACAATGAAGCCCGAGCCTTCACCATGCACGGGACCCTGCTGGGGGGGCTGCATCGGGAAGCCGCGGAAGAATGGAGCGAACGGGTTCTGGTTGCCGTAGGGGTTCTGGCCCTGTCCCGAGTCATCGTCGTCATCATCACTGTCCGGCGTATAGGACGCCGGCAGCTTGGTCAGCACCGAGATGTTGACCACTGCGGGGCCGTACTTCTGCACCATGGTGCTGAAGTCGGGCAGTACGGCATTCGGGTTGCCCGTCGCGGGCGCGGGCACGGTCGGGGCGGCCTGCTGCACGGCAGCCGGCGCCTGCGCCACACCCAGGGCGTAAAGGGCGCCTACCGGCGCAGCTACAGCAGCAGCTCCCAGCAGGGCGGCGGCGATCTGTGTCTTCACGAAGTTCCTGAGCGTCATGGTCTGGTCACTCTCATTCCGGCTAAAGGGGTGGGCCGGGTGGCCCTGGTGCGCATCCTGGGGGGCGAGACTTAAGGGAGACTTAAGGGTGCGAACGCGGGGCCGGGGCTTTGGCTGACCGGGCCACGCGTCTTCAACCAACCGGAGGAAAAGTGACCGACACGGCCAGGCCCTGGCCGTCGGGACCGGAGTCGAGTGCGATCGCGGCGTGGTGGGAGTCGGCGATCGTTTTGACGATGGCGAGGCCGAGGCCGCTGCCGGGCGGAGAAGTGCCGGGCGGGCGGTAGAAGCGATCGAATACGCGCGGGCGTTCGGACGGTGCGATGCCGGGCCCGGTGTCCAGGATGCGCAGGACCGCGCCAGATCCAGGTTGCGAGGGCTGTTCGACTGATACGTCTACGCGCCCTCCTTCGGGCGTGTAGCGCACGGCGTTGTCGACCAGGTTGCGCACGAGAGTGCGCAAGGCATCCGGGTCACCCATGACGTAGGAGGCTTGGGTTTGTGGCATGCCGAGATCGATATGCTTCGCATCGGCCAACGGCACCATCTCGGCCACGACTTCGCGGGTCAACTCGTCGAAGTGCACCCGTACGCGGGAATCGGCGGCCGTGCGGGGTTCCTGGCGCGCGAGGGCCAGGAGCTGCTCGACGAGACGGATGGCACGCTGAACTCCGGCCGACAGCTTTTCCATCGCGTCGGCGCGCTCCGCTTCGTTGGTGGCGCTCGCGAGGGTGCCCATCTGCAGATGCAGGGCGGTCAGCGGTGTGCGCAATTCGTGCGCGGCGTCGGCCATGAAACCGCGCTCGCGATCGAGAGCGGCCGCCAGCCGCCCCAGCAGATCGTTGAGTGCGCCGACCAGGGGTTGAACCTCGACCGGCAGGCTGGCATCGGGCAGCGGATCGAGCGCAGTGACCTGACGCGACTTCACGAGTCCTGTCAGACGGTTCAACGGCTCGAGCGCAACGCCTACCGCGAACCAGATCAGCGCGCCGAGCAGGGGCATCAGCAGGGCAAACGGCGCCAGCGTGCGCAAGGCCAGATGCGCCGCCTGGCTCGAACGGATGCGCATGGGCTGCGCAACCTGAATCACTTTGGTTGGCGCCTGCACTCCGTACACGCGCCAACGTCCCTCACTGGTCGTCGCCGTGGTGAAACCGATTGTTGTAATGACGGGAAGCACGGCGTGAGGGCGCGAGAGATAGACACGCACTCCATTCAGCGTCCAGACCTGGACGACGAAGTCGTAGTCCGCGTCCGTCTGGGGAAGATCCGGGCTGAGGAAATACTCCACCGGCTGATCCCGCAGAAGGAGCGCGGTCTCGCGCAGGTGATAGTCGAAAAACGCATCGGCTTCGGCGAGAGCGTTCCGATACACGATCCAGCTGCCGAAACCACCCAGCAGCAGGACGCTCCCCAGCAGCCAGACCAGTAGCCGTGTGCGAACGGAATTCACCGTGCGGGCCTCACGCGATAGCCCACACCGCGCACGTTCACGATGTAGTCCGCGCCGAGTTTGCGGCGCAGGCCGTGGATGTGCACCTCGACCGCATTGCTCTCGATCTCCTCGCCCCAGCCGTACAGACGCTCCTCGATCTGACTGCGCGACAGGATGGTACCGGGTCGCTCCAGCAGCAGCTGCAGCAACGCGAACTCCTTGGGCGACAGGGTCACTTCGCGTCCCTCCTGGGTCACGCGATGGGTCGCCGGATCGAGTGTCACGCCCAGATGTTCGACTTCCGGTGCCGGGCGGCCGGATTTCCTGCGCAGCAGGGCGCGGATCCGCGCGGCCAACTCATCCAGATCGAACGGCTTCACCAGGTAATCGTCTGCGCCGGCATCCAGCCCGCGCACACGATCGGACACGGCATCGCGGGCGGTGATGATCAGTACCGGCAGCGACTCGTGCCGCGTGCGCAGATTGCGCAGTACCTGCAGGCCATCCTTGCGCGGCAGCCCGAGATCCAGCATCAGCAGGTCGAACTGTTCCGTGCGCAACACGCGCTCCGCCGCATCGCCGTCATGCACCCAGTCCACCGCGAACCCTTCGCGCCGCAGACCCGTGCGAATGGCCTCGCCGATCATGGGATCATCTTCAACGAGCAGCAGTCTCACGATCCGCCTTATCCTACGGGTATCGGACCGTCGCGGAGGCCGGCCTTTGAGTCCAGACCAGCGCCTGATCGAGGACGCCGGCACGCTCGGCGTCGCTCTGACCGTGGCCGATGCAGCGCGGCTGATGCGTCTGCTGGAGGAACTGCAGCGCTGGAACCGCACCTACAATCTGACGGCGATCCGCGATCCTGAAAAAATGCTGACACATCACCTGCTCGACAGCCTGTCGGTGCAGGCCGATCTGCATGGCACGACGGTTGCGGATGTGGGCACGGGCGCCGGTTTCCCGGGGTTGCCGCTCGCGGTCGTCAATCCCGACCGGCGCTTCACGCTCATCGACTCGAGCGGGAAAAAGGTGCGCTTCGTGGAGCATGCGGCGCGCGAACTCGGGTTGACGAATGTGAGTGCGATTCACGGGCGGGTCGAGGAACTCGATGTCACCGAGCCGTTCGACACCGTGGTTGCGCGGGCGTTCGCAGCGCTTCCCGAGTTTGTCCGCGAGGTGGCGAACCTGTGCGGACCGGAAACGCGCGTACTCGCGATGAAGGGCAAGCTTCCCCGCGCGGAGATCGATGCGCTGCCTCACGGGTGGCGGCACGACCATACGCGCGAACTCACGGTTCCCGGACTCGATGAAGCGCGGTGCGTAGTTGTCCTGCGGCGTGTGATCTAGGGCATTCCAACACAATGTCCGCTGGCGGGCCGTGCGTGGCAGGGATGCCGCGCCCGGAGCCCCCATGGAAGGGTTCACGGCGTCCCGCGAGCGGACATTGTGTTGGAATGCCCCACGCACAGTCGCGCAGTCACCGCGCAGTACCGGGTAACGACCCCAGCGGCAGCGCCGTGGTCTCCTTGATCACCGCGAGCGCGATCGATGAGTTGACGGACTGGACGCCCGGAAAACGCGACAGGTGATCCAGGAAGAACGCCTCGTACGCCTTGATGTCGGGACACACTATACGCAGCAGGAAATCGGTCTCGCCCATGAGCGTGTAGCACTCGAGGATCTCGGGATGCTCGCGCACGGCCTGCTCGAACCTGAGGAGGGCGTCGCGGCCGTGACCCGACAGTTTCACGTGCGAGAACACCATGACGTTGAGCCCGATCTTCTCGCGATCGACCAGGGCGACCCGGCTGCGCACGACCCCCAGTTCCTGCAGCCGGCTGACGCGCCGCCAGCAGGTGGAGGCGGTCATGCCGACGCGTTCGGCCACATCGGCCGCCGACAGATCGCCGTGTTGCTGCAGCACATCCAGGATGCGCAGGTCTGCCCGATCCAGTTCGACTTGCATGAGTCATCCCATTCATTGGCCCGGCAATGCAATGAATATGTCACCGCCGGGGCCGGAATAGCAACTTTTGTGATGCGGCGTGCGCATCCCGGCGCGTAGGCTGCCCGAAGGCTTCAGGCAGCAGGTGGGTGCGGCGATGGATGTCTTCGGCATGCGCGATTTCGACGGTCACGAACGCGTGGTGTTCGGCCGCGACGAGGCGACGGGGATGCAGGCGGTGATCGCCATCCACTCCACTGCCCTCGGCCCCGCCGCCGGCGGCTGCCGCATGTGGCCGTATCCTTCGACACGCGAAGCGGTCAGGGATGTGCTGCGGCTGTCGCGCGGCATGAGCTACAAGAACGCGCTGGCCGATCTGCCACTGGGCGGCGGCAAGGCCGTGATCATTGCCGACGCCAGCGCCAAATCACCCGAACTCTGGCGGGCCTACGGCCAGTTCGTGGATTCCCTGGGTGGTCGCTACATCACCGCCGAGGACGTCGGCACCACGACCGCCGATATGCAGCAGGTGGCACAGGTCACCCGCTACGTCAGTGGCCTCCCACGCAGGCCGGGGGAGGCCGGAGGCGATCCCGCCCCACGCACGGCGCTAGGCGTGTTCCTCGGATTGAAGGCAGCTGTCCGATTTCAGCTCGGCCGAGCCGATCTGGCGGGTGTGCGGGTCGCGATCCAGGGCCTGGGTGGAGTCGGCTATCACCTGTGCCGCCTGCTGGCTGCCGACGGCGCCCGGCTGCGCGTGGCGGATGTTCGCGACACGGCCGTCCAACGGGTCGTCGAGGAATTCCGCGCGGTGGCCGTGCCGGTGGAGCAGGTGCTGTTTGAGGATGTGGATGTGCTGGCCCCGTGTGCGCTGGGGGCCGTTCTGAACGGTCAGTCCATCCCTCGGCTCGCAGCCCGCATCGTGGCCGGCGCCGCCAACAACCAACTGGCCGAAAGTGCCGACGGGCAGTCTCTGCAGCGCGCGGGAATCCTGTACGCGCCGGACTATGTGGTGAACGCGGGCGGCATCATCAGCGTGGCACGCGAGTACCAGGGCGGAGCCAGCGAAGAGCAGGTGATCGCGGAGATCCACCGGATTCCGGAACGCCTGACGGAAATCTTCGAACGGGCGCGCCGTGAAGGCCGAGCCACCCACGTAATCGCTGACGAGATGGCTCGCGAGCGTATCGGACGTCCGGTCCGCCGCCTCGTGGCCTAACCGCCGCCGGACCCGAGGCTCGCTGGCCCATCGGGCCCGCGTACGTGCGCGCGTCCAAACGTTTTTCCTCCCGGCCCCGTCGCGGCCTGGTGACGGGCGATCCCCATACCCGCCGGCGCGCTGCGCCGCGTACACTCACCCTCATGAGGCGGGTCATGGCGGTGGCTAACCAGAAGGGCGGGGTGGGCAAGACCACCACGGCCGTGAATCTGGCCGCCTCGCTCGCGGCCACGAAGCGCCGGGTGCTGCTGCTGGATCTGGATCCGCAGGGCAACGCCACGATGGGCAGCGGCGTGGACAAATCACAGCTGGAGCGTGGCACCTGCGAGGTCCTGCTGGGGGAATCCGGCATGGCCGATGCCCTGCTGCCCGTGGAACCGGGCGGGTTCATGCTGTTGCCCGCGAACCAGGACCTGACCGCGGCCGAAGTACGTCTGCTCACGATGCCGAGCGCGCGGGAGACGCAGCTGCGCAATGCGCTCGCTCCCCTGCGCGACTCGTTCGACATCATGCTGATCGATTGCCCGCCCGCGCTGAACATGCTGACAGTCAATTCGCTGGTGGCGGCGGACAGCGTGCTGATTCCGATGCAGTGCGAGTACTACGCCCTCGAAGGGTTGTCCGCGCTGCTCGCCACCGTCGAACAGATCCGCGCCACGGTGAACGGCTCGCTCGAGCTCGAAGGCATCCTGCGCACGATGTTCGACCCGAGAAACAACCTCGCCAACGAAGTCAGTGCGCAGCTCATCATGCACTTCGGCGACAAGGTGTTCAGGACGGTCATCCCGCGCAACGTGCGCCTGGCCGAGGCACCCTCGTTCGGCAAGCCCGTGCTGTTCCATGACAAGGAGTCGCGCGGCGCGCTGGCGTACCTGGCGCTGGCGGGCGAGATGATCCGCCGCGAGGAAGAGGAGCGTCAGAAGGGTCGGGCCGCTGCTGTCTCGGCCGTCGCGCAGGCGATCCCGGATGCTGCGTCCCCAGCAACCTCGCACGCTGCGCCCTCAGAAGCTCTGGATGCGCCGCCGGCAACAGGCCCGGACGCGGCGCCCCCAGCCGCCCCCGACTCGACACCCAGTTATGATCCGCGCTCATGATGAATAAGAAACCCACGTTGGGCCGGGGGCTGGCAGATCTGCTGGGGCAGAGCGTTGCCCGTCCCGTGCCGCCGGCTGCTACGGAATCCGGCGCCGCAGCGACTGCCCGCGTGGGGGTCAACGGGGAGGAACTGGCGCACCTGCCCCTCGACCTGTTGCAGCGCGGGCGGTATCAGCCGCGAGTCGACATGCGGCCGGAGACGCTGCAGGAACTGGCCGACTCCATCAAGGCTCAGGGCGTCGTGCAGCCGATCGTGGTGCGGCCGCTGGACCACTCGGGCCAGGGCGCGTCGCAGCGCTACGAGATCATCGCGGGCGAGCGGCGCTGGCGTGCTGCCCAGATGGCTGGGCTGCGCGAGATACCAGCGGTCATCCGGCGGATTCCGGACGAAGCCGCCATCGCGGTCGCTCTCATCGAGAACATCCAGCGCGAGAACCTTAATCCCCTGGAAGAGGCGCGTGCCCTCCAGCGGCTCATCACCGAGTTCACGCTCACGCATCAGGAGGCCGCGGAAGCCGTAGGCCGCTCCCGGGCGGGGGTCAGCAACCTGCTGCGCCTGCTGGAGCTGGCGCCGGAAGTGGCCGAGCGGGTCGAGAAACGCGAGTTGGAGATGGGGCATGCCCGGGCGCTGCTCGGGCTGGTCAACCTGAAGCAGCAGATCGAGGTCGCGGCACTGGTCGTCAAAAGCGGTCTTTCCGTACGCGAGACGGAGGCCCTGGTGCGCCGGATGCTGCAGCCCGCACAAGCCCGGGCGGCCGAAGCGACCGTGGATCCGAACGTAAGCCGTCTCGAACAGGAACTCGCCGACAAGCTCGGCGCTCGGGTTGCGATACAACACGGCTCCGGTGGCAAGGGCAAGCTGGTAGTCACCTACAACAGCCTCGACGAGCTGGACGGGATCCTCGCCCACATCCGCTGACCCCCACCGGGGCGCGGGACGCCTCCGTGGAACACCTGCGCGCAGGGCGGAACGGGTGGTCGGCCAGGGTTCCGGAGCGCTGTGGACTGCCGGGCCCCCGCTCTCTATAATCCGCCGGCTTTTTGGCCGGGCCCCGTTGGGTGGGCCCCGTAAGTGACTGTCGTCGCTTGCGTTATGGCAAGGTAGAAAGCGAAGCCGCTCGCGTCATTCAGGTATGGGTCAGGCGGCGTTCGCCCCACGAGCGGGATTTACGGTGATCGCGATTGACCTGCCCAAAGCGCGGCGGCTGGCCTTCAGCGTCGTGCTGTGGCAGGCGGCGGTCGCGCTCGGCGTCGCGCTCGTGTGTTGGGCGGTAGCGGACTTTCGAGCGGCGGTGTCGGCACTCCTGGGAGGTGGCATCGCAGCGTCGGGCAGCCTGCTGATGGCAGTTCTCGTCTTCGGTGGCGGGAAGGCCACGGATGCGCAGCGCGTGCTCGGCACGTTCTATCTCGGCGAGGCGCTCAAGGTCGCGCTGATGATGGTGCTGTTCGTGGTGGTGTTGAAATGGATGAATGTGGTGCCGCTGGCGATGTTCGCCGCCTTCGCTGCGACATTCCTCGTGTACTGGATCGCACTCTTGAGCGCACTTCCGGCAGCCGGTCGCATGCGCCCGGGTGCCTGAGAGACGGGTCGAGCGGGAAAGAGCATGGCTGAAGCAGAACAAGCACCGGGCGCAACCGAATACATCCTGCACCACCAGACCTTCCTGTCGAACAAGGCGCCCCACGGCATTGTCGACTTCTCGGTCATCAACTACGACACCGTGTTCTTCTCGGTGGGACTGGCCGTGGTCTTCCTCGCCCTGTTCGGCTACGTGGCCGCCAAGGCGAGCTCCGGAGTGCCCGGCCGCGTGCAGAACTTCGTCGAGGCGATCGTGGGTTTCGTCGACCAGCAGGTACGGGACACCTTCCACGGCTCAAGTCGTCTCATCGCGCCGCTGGCGCTCACCATCTTCTGCTGGATCTTCCTGTTCAACTTCATGGACCTCGTGCCGGTGGATCTGCTGCCGCTGGTTGCCCGCGGCGCGGGCCTCGAGCACCTGAAGGTCGTGCCCAGCACGGATCTCAATGCGACTTTCGCCATGTCGCTGACGGTGTTCGCGCTGATCATCTTCTACAGCATCCGGATGAAGGGCCTGGGCGGTTTCATCGGCGAGCTGACGCTGCATCCCTTCCAGGCCAAGAACTGGTTCGTCCAGGCGCTGCTCGTGCCCGTCAATTTCATACTCGAATCGGTCACGTTCCTCGCGCGCCCCGTGTCGCTGTCGCTGCGACTGTACGGCAACCTGTATGCCGGCGAGATGATCTTCCTGCTGCTGGCGGTGCTGACACTGAACCTCGGGTTGAACCATCTGGTGTCGCTCGGGGGCATTCTCGGCATCACCGGCCAGGTGATCCTCGGCCTGGTGTGGGCGCTGTTCCACATCCTTGTGATCACGCTGCAGGCCTTCATCTTCATGGTGTTGACGATCGTCTATCTGTCGATGGCCAGCGAGCATCACTGAGGACGTCGTTGACGGGTCGGACTTCGTTTCTGTCGTTTTTCTTCGGGAGAGGTTGAATGGAAAGCATTGCACACATCCAGGCCATGACCGTACTGGCCGTCGGCATCATCTTCGGTATGGGCGCGCTGGGAACCGCGATCGGCTTCGGCATCCTCGGCGGCCGCTTCATCGAGGGCTCCGCCCGTCAGCCGGAGCTTCTGCCCACGCTGCGCGTGCAGATGTTCCTGGTCGCTGGCCTGCTGGACGCGGTCGCGATGATCGGCATCGGCTTCGCGCTGTTCTTCACTTTCGCCAACCCGTTCGTGAGCGCTCTGCAGGCCGCACACTGAATCACGGTTGGTCGCGAAGTGACGGCTTGAGGCAGGAGATCAGATCGTGAACATCAATCTCACGCTCATCGTGCAGATGATCGTGTTCGCCTTGCTCATCTTCATCACGATGAAGTGGATCTGGCCACCGATCCTGGCGGCCATGGATGAGCGTACCCGCAGGATCGCGCAGGGGCTGGCCGCGGCCGAGAAGGGCCAGGAAGCACTGGCGGCGGCGCGCGGGGATGCGGATGGCATCATCCGCGAGGCGCGCGAGCGGGCCGGCCAGATCATCGATCAGGCGCAGCACCGTGCCAACGAGATCGTGGAAGAGGCGCGCAGCACCGCCAGGAGCGAGGGCGCACGGCTCGTGGCCGCCGCGAAACAGCAGATCGAGCTCGATACCACGCGTGCACGCGAAGGCCTGCGCCGTGAGGTGGCCGGCATCGCGGTCGGAGCGGCTTCCAAGCTGCTCGGGCGCGAGATCGATGCGCGCGCGCACGCCGACCTGCTCGACAAGCTCGCCGCGCAGATCTGAGGGAAGCGCACCAGATGGCGGACAAGCTCACCATCGCCCGCCCCTACGCGCGGGCCGCCTTCGAGGAGGCCAGCAGCGAGAACCGGCTCACCCAGTGGTCGGACTCGCTCCAGGTCGCCGCGCAGGTCGTGCAGGACCCGCGTGTGGCCAGCCTCATCGGCCACCCGCAGGTGACGCCCGAGCAGCTCGCGCAGCTGCTCATCGACATCGCCGGACCCTCGCTCGGCGAACATGGCGCCAACTTCGTGCGCACACTCGCCGCCAATCACCGGCTGACTTATCTGCCGGAGGTGCTGGCGCAGTTCGAGGTGCTCAAGGACGAAGCGCAGGGCGTGGCGGATGTCACCGTCACCTCCGCCTCGAATCTGGATGAGTCGCAGAAGCAGAAGCTGTCGGCTGCGCTGGAGAAGCGCCTGCGACGCAAGGTGCGGCTGCATGCCGAAGTGGATCCGGACCTGATCGGGGGCGCCGTGCTGCGCTCCGGCGACCTGGTCATCGACGGCTCGCTGAGCTCGCGACTGGAACGCATCGCCTACGAACTGACCGCCTGAAGTCAACGAACGAACTAGCTCGCAAGAGAGAACGCACATGGCCATCAAGGCAACCGAGATCAGCGACCTGATCAAACAGCGAATCGAAGCCTTCAAGGGCGTCACCGAGGCACGCAACGTAGGCACGATCGTTTCGGTCACCGACGGTATCACGCGTATCCACGGCCTGGCCGACGTCCGCTACGGCGAGATGCTGGAATATCCGGGCAACACCTTCGGACTGGCGCTGAACCTCGAGCAGGACTCGGTCGGCGCGGTGGTGCTGGGCGAGTACAAGCATCTGACGGAAGGCGATACGGTCAAGACGACCGGCCGCATCCTCGAGGTGCCGGTGGGACCGGAGCTGCTCGGCCGGGTGGTCGATGCGCTCGGCAACCCGATCGACGGCAAGGGCCCCGTGAAGGCCACGCGCACTGCCCCGATCGAGCGCGTGGCGCCGGGCGTCATCTATCGCAAGTCGGTGAGCCAGCCGGTGCAGACCGGTTACAAGGCTGTTGACTCGATGGTGCCCATCGGCCGTGGCCAGCGCGAGCTGATCATCGGCGACCGCCAGACCGGCAAAACCGCGCTGGCCGTGGACACGATCATCAACCAGAAGTCCTCCGGCATTAAGTGCATCTACGTCGCCATCGGCCAGAAGCAGTCCACGATCGCCAATGTGGTGCGCAAGCTCGAAGAGCACGATGCTCTCAAGCACACGATCGTCGTGGCCGCTTCCGCCTCCACCCCGGCCGCGCTGCAGTACATCTCGGCGTACTCGGGCGTGACGATGGGCGAGTACTTCATGGACAACGGCCAGGACGCGCTGATCATTTATGACGACCTGTCCAAGCAGGCCGTGGCCTACCGCCAGATCTCGCTGTTGCTGCGCCGCCCGCCGGGCCGCGAAGCATTCCCCGGCGACGTGTTCTACCTGCACTCCCGACTCCTCGAGCGCAGCGCGCGAGTCAACGAAGAGTACGTGGAGATGGTCACGAAGGGCGCCGTGAAGGGCAAGACGGGCTCCCTGACCGGGCTGCCGATCATCGAGACCCAGGCCGGCGACGTCACCGCGTTCGTGCCGACCAACGTCATCTCGATCACCGACGGCCAGATCTTCCTCGAGACTGACCTGTTCAACGCCGGCATCCGTCCCGCGATGAACGCCGGCATCTCCGTGTCGCGCGTCGGTGGCGCGGCGCAGACCGACATCATCAAGAAGCTCGGTGGTGGCATCCGTCTGGCTCTGGCGCAGTATCGCGAGCTGGCGGCGTTCTCGCAGTTCGCTTCCGACCTCGATGAGGCGACCCGCAAGCAGCTCGAGCGCGGCCAGCGCACGACGGAAGTCATGAAGCAGAAGCAGTACGCCCCGATGTCGGTGGCGGAAATGGCTCTCACCATCTATGCCGTCAACAACGGCTACATGGACAAGGTGCCGCTGAACAAGGTGGTGGATTTCGAGGCCGGACTGCAGAGCTTCGCCAAGGCCAACCACAAAGCGCTGCTCGAGGGCATCAACTCCAACCCGAAGTTCAGCAAGGAAAACGAGGCTGCGCTGAAGGCCTGCATCGAAGCCTTCCAGGCGACGGGCACGTATTAAAGGAACGCGCCGATGCCGGGCACCAAGGAAATTCGGACCAAGATCGCGAGTGTGAAGAGCACTCAGAAGATCACGAAGGCCATGCAGATGGTGGCCACGAGCAAGATGCGCCGCGCGCAGGATCGCATGCGCCTGGCCCGTCCGTACGCGCAGAAGATGCGCAACGTGATCGGCCACCTGACCGAGGCCAACCCGGATTACCGGCATCCGTTCCTGATCACGCGCGAGCCCAAGGGTGTCGGCATCATCGTGATCTCGACCGACCGCGGTCTGGCGGGCGGACTGAACGCCAACGTGTTCAAGCGCACGATCTACCTGATGCGCGAGTGGCAGGAGAAGGGTGCGCAGGTCAGCCTGTGCATCATCGGCAGCAAGGGCCTCGCCTTCTTCCGGCGGCTGGCTGTGCCGATTCTCGCCAACGTCGCAGGTCTGGGCGACCGGCCGCATATCAAGGATCTCATCGGGTCGGTCAAGGTGATGCTGGATGCCTACAGCGCCGGACAGATCGACCGGCTGTTCCTGGTGAATGCGCAGTTCGTGAACACGATGACGCAGCAGCCCACAGTGGAACAGCTGCTGCCGGTACAGGCGGCGGACACCGAGGGACTGCAGGAGCATTGGGACTACATCTATGAGCCCGATGCCAAGGACATCCTCGACGGTCTGCTGATGCGCTACGTCGAGTCGCAGGTCTACCGTGGCGCCGTCGAGAACGTCGCCTCGGAAATGGCCGCGCGGATGGTCGCCATGAAGGCAGCATCGGACAACGCCGGCAAGCTGATCGGCGAACTGCAACTGGTTTACAACAAGGCCCGTCAGGCCGCGATCACGAAAGAGCTTTCGGAGATCGTCGGCGGCGCGGCCGCTGTCTAGTTCTAGAGGAAGTACGCATGGCAACCGTGGCCGAAGGCAAGATCACGCAGATCATTGGCGCCGTCGTGGACGTCGCCTTTCCGCGCGAATCCATTCCCAACGTCTATGAGGCACTGAAGCTGAAGGACGTGGATCTGACGCTGGAGGTGCAGCAGCAGCTCGGCGACGGCGTCGTGCGCACGATCGCCATGGGCGCCTCCGAAGGCCTCAAGCGTGGTCTGGCGGTGCTGTCCACGGGCGCGCCGATTTCGGTTCCGGTGGGCAAGGGCACGCTGGGCCGCATCATGGACGTGCTGGGCAAGCCGCAGGACAACCGCGGCGATGTGAAGACCACCGATTACCTGCCGATCCACCGGGCCCCGCCCGCGTTCGATGAGCAGGCGGGCGGCCAGGACCTGCTGGTGACGGGCATCAAGGTCATCGACCTCCTCGTACCCTTCGCGAAGGGCGGCAAGGTGGGGCTGTTCGGCGGCGCCGGTGTGGGCAAGACCGTCAACATGCTCGAGCTGATCAACAACATCGCCAAGCAGTACAGCGGTCTGTCCGTGTTCGCGGGCGTCGGTGAGCGTACCCGCGAGGGCAACGACTTCTACCACGAGATGATCGAATCGGGTGTCATCGACAAGGACAACCTGTCCAACTCCAAGGTCGCCATGGTGTATGGCCAGATGAACGAGCCGCCGGGCAACCGCCTGCGCGTCGCGCTGACCGGTCTGACCATGGCCGAGTATTTCCGTGACGAGCAGCGCGAGGACGGAGGCCGCGGCCGCGACGTGCTGTTCTTCGTGGACAACATCTACCGTTACACGCTGGCCGGAACCGAAGTGTCCGCGCTGCTGGGACGCATGCCCTCGGCGGTGGGATACCAGCCGACGCTGGCCGAGGAAATGGGCGTGCTGCAGGAACGCATCACCTCCACGAAGACCGGATCCATCACGTCGATCCAGGCCGTGTACGTGCCTGCGGACGACCTGACCGATCCTTCGCCCGCCACGACCTTCGCGCACCTGGACGCCACCGTCGTGTTGTCGCGCCAGATTGCCTCGCTGGGCATCTATCCGGCGGTGGATCCGCTGGATTCCACCAGCCGCCAGCTCGATCCTCTGGTGGTCGGCGAAGAGCATTACAACACCGCGCGCGGCGTGCAGGCCGTGCTGCAGCGTTACAAGGAGCTGCAGGACATCATCGCCATCCTGGGCATGGACGAGCTGTCGGAAGAGGACAAGCTCACGGTGTTCCGGGCACGCAAGGTGCAGCGCTTCCTGTCGCAGCCCTTCAACGTCGCGAAGGTGTTCACGGGCCAGGACGGCAAGATCGTCCCCCTCAAGGAAACCATCCGCGGCTTCAAGGGCATCATCAGCGGCGAATTCGACTCGCTGCCGGAGCAGGCCTTCTACATGGTCGGCACCATCGATGAGGCGATCGCCAAGGCGAAGACCCTGCAGTAGGACTCCCACATGGCCGAAGCGCATACCATTCAGGTCGACATCGTCAGTGCCGAGGGCGAGATCTTCTCGGGACCGGCCGCCATGGTGTTCGCGCCGGCGTCCCAGGGAGACCTGGGCATTGCCCCGCGGCACGCGCCGCTGCTGACGCTTCTGAAGCCCGGCGAGCTGCGCGTGCAGACTCCGGATGGCCAGCAGCATTCGTTCTTCGTCGGTGGCGGGGCGCTCGAAGTGCAGCCCAACAAGGTCACCGTGCTGGCTGACACCGCGGCGCGGGCGCACGATCTGGACGAAGCCGCGGCACTGGAAGCCAAGCAGCGCGCCGAAGAGGCTCTCAAGGACAAGAGCGGTCACATCAATGAGGCCGAGGCACTGGCCGAGCTGGTCCGCATGACCGAACAGCTCAAGCTCATTCAGCGTCTGCGCAACCGGAAGGGCTGACCGCGAGCACCCTGGAGCCCAGCTACGGTGCCGGCCTGCTGCAGAACCTGCGCAGCGGTCTGGCGCTGTTCCGCCTGCGCCGCCTCGGACCGGAGCGTTTCGTGCGCAGCTTCGATCAGCTCGCGACGCTCCTGCTCATCAACCTGCTGCTCTGGGCCCTGCTCGACACGCTGCATGCCGAGGAAGGCTCGCGGCTCATGCTCGACGGGCTCTACGGCTGGGCCTTCTATCTGCTGCTCGGATTGTTCGCGTGTGGCATCGTCGCCCGCGCCGGCTGTCGTCAGGCCGACACCCGCTCGCTGCTCATTCCCGTACTGGCGGTCGCTCCTTTTGTCCTGACGTCGTTCTGGTTGCTTTCCGATACGACCTGGGTCGGCAACCACCCGCTGACGATCCTGCTCGTCTCGGTGTCGTATCTGCTGATCCTCGGCGTACGCGCAATCCAGGCCGCCTACACTGAAGTTCGTGCGACAGCGGTGATTGTAGCGATGGTCTTCATCGTGGCCGCACCCTGGGTGCTCGCGATGCTCAACCTCGACACGCGCCTCTGGCTGACCGACGACGTCGACTCCGCACAGTCCACCGACACGCAGGATGCCGAGTCCGTCCTCTATGACCAGCCCGCGCGGATCGTCGGAGCGATCGAGCATCTTGCGCCACGCAAGCCGCGCACCAGCAACGTGTTCTATGTCGGATTCGCGGGTGATGGCGAACAGGAGATCTTCAAGCGCGAGGCGCTGTTCGCCCAGGACGTGTTCGCGCAGCATTTCGATTCGGGTGAACGTTCGATCGAATTGATCAACGACGACGATGATCGCGATTCCTATCCGATCGCCAGCGTCAGCGGCCTGTCCCAGACCCTGAAGCTCGTGGCTTCACGGATGAACGTCGAGGACGACGTTCTGGTTCTGATGCTCACCTCGCATGGTTCGGAAGACGGCCTTGCCATAGAGAATGGCACTCTGCCGCTGCTGCAGATGGGGCCCGCCGAGCTGCAGCACGCGTTGGATGATTCGGGTATCAAGTGGCGCGTCGTCATCGTATCGGCCTGCTACGCGGGCGTGTTCATGGACAGTCTGGCCGCGGACAATACCCTGGTCATCACGGCGGCCGACGCGAGCCACAGCTCGTTCGGCTGCGAAGACGACCGGGATCTGACCTACTTCGGCGAAGCCTTCCTCAAGGATGCTCTGCCGGGCAGCACTTCGCTCGAACAGGCCTTCAACAAGGCCGCGCAGCTGATCCGGGAGCGCGAAGTCCGCGAGCACAAGACACCCTCGAATCCGCAGATTTCCATTGGTGCGGGGATGCGCCACAAGCTGCTCGAACTCGAGGGAGCGGGCCATCCCCCCGGCCAAGGTACAATCGTGTTCAACGCGGGCCGCCCGGCCCCGGTCAGGATGCATGGCGAAACGCAAGCGCGATCGTAAGAAGGGTCGCGGCGCCGACCGCGCCGCTGGGTTCCGTGATGAGGGCGGGCGCCGCGCCGGACGCGCCAGCGGGCGCGACGGCGGGGACGCGCGTGACGCGAGGCGCGCTGCGGCGGGGCCGCTCACCGTCGTCATTCTCGCCGCCGGCCAGGGCAAGCGCATGAGATCCGACCTGCCCAAGGTCCTGCAGCCGCTGGCCGGCCGGCCGATCCTGCAGCACGTCATCGCGACCGCGCGCTCCCTGTCTCCTGCAGCCATTCATGTCGTGTACGGTCACGGCGGCGACCGGGTGAAGGATACCCTCAAGGCGGAGCCCGTCCGCTGGGTGCTGCAGTCGCAGAGACTCGGAACCGGCCACGCGCTGATGCAGGCCATGCCGGACATTCCCGACGATCAAACGGTACTGGTGCTGTACGGCGATGTGCCTCTCATCAGCCGCCCGACCCTGGTCGAGCTGCTGGCGCTGACCGGGCCGAGGCAGCTCGCCTTGCTGACCGTGCATCTCGATGATCCCACCGGCTATGGACGCGTGATCCGCAGGGGTCGGGGCCAGATTCGCAGGATCGTCGAACAGAACGATGCCTCGAAACAGGAACTCGAGGTCCGCGAATGCAACACGGGCGTGCTGGCCGCGCCGGCCGGATTGCTGCGCCAGTGGCTGAAGTCCCTGCGCAACGACAACTCGCAGCGCGAGTACTACCTCACCGACGTGATCGCTCTGGCGGTGAAGGACAAGGCGGACGTGCGGCCGCTCACCGCCGGCAGCGCCATCGAGGTGCTGGGCGTGAATGACAAGGAACAGCTCGCACTGGCCGAGTCCGCCTACCGCTATCGCCAGGCGCGCGAACTCATGATCGCCGGAGTCACTCTCGCCGATCCGGCCCGGATCGACGTTCGGGGCGAGCTCAACTTCGGTGCGGACGTCTTTCTCGATGTCAATGTCGTGCTGGAGGGCACCGTGAAGCTCGGAAACCGCGTGCGCGTCGGGCCGGGCAGCGTGATCCGCAACAGCGAGATCGGCGACGACACCGAGGTCTTTCCGCACTGTGTGATCGACAATGCCGTCATCGG
>Ga0335070_10003517_pt1 | contig 18276 bp, 17 predicted proteins | sample Lox_Sample_13_FD_206722 | JGI IMG/M metagenome (GOLD analysis project Ga0335070, IMG submission 206722) | Soil microbial communities from Loxahatchee National Wildlife Refuge, Florida, United States - Lox_Sample_1.3 | ecosystem: Environmental > Terrestrial > Soil > Wetlands | place: USA...
CGCGATCCTCGCCGACGAGGTGTACCAGGAGAACGTCTACGCGGCGGGGCGGCGGTTCGTGTCGTTCGCCAAGGTGATGCACGACCTCGGCGAGACGGACGTCTCCCTGTTCTCGTTCCACTCCGTCTCGAAGGGATTCCTCGGCGAGTGCGGCCACCGCGGCGGCTACGTGGAGGTCCGCAACGTCCCCGACGAGGTGCTGGCCGAGCTGACGAAGCTGCAGTCGATCGCCCTGTGCTCCAACGTCCCGGGGCAGCTCGCCACCTACGTGATGGTCGCGCCGCCGAACGCGGGCGAGGCGAGCCACGCCGCCTACGTCCGCGAGCGCGACGGCGTGCTCGCCCAGCTCAAGGCCAAGGCGGAGCTCCTGGGCCGCGGCATCAACACCATCGCGGGGATGTCCCTGGCCGTGCCGCAGGGCGCGATGTACGGCTTCGTGCGCTTCCAGCTGCCGCCCGAGCCCGACGTGGACGTCGCCGCGATGACCGACGAGGAGCGCCGGGACTACGAGGCGACGCGGGACAACGACTACTGCCTCGCCCTGCTGGAGGAGACCGGCATCTGCGTGGTCCCCGGGTCCGGCTTCGGGCAGCGCCCGGGGACCTTCCACTTCCGGACGACCTTCCTCCCCCCCATGGAGGAGATCGAGACCCTCGTGGCGAAGCTGAAGACGTTCCACGAGGGGTACGTGGCCGCGCGGCGGGCCGCGCCGGTCGGGAGCAAGTAGCGGAGGGCAGCCGAGAGGCGACAGCCGACAGCCCACAGGCGATAGCAAGGGGGCGGGCCCACACCGGACCCGCCCCCTCGCCGTCCCGACGTCCGACGTCAGATCCCTACACCCACCCCCGCAGCTTCATGGCCTCGGCCACCCGGCTCACCGACACCAGGTACGCGGCCAGCCGGTTGTGCACCTTGTGCTTCTTCGCCATCTCGTGCACGGCGGCGAACGCGGCCGTCATCTTCATGTCCAGCCGCTTGCGCACCAGCTCCGGCTCCCAGTAGTAGTCGTACGCGTTCTGCACCATCTCGAAGTACGAGACCGTCACGCCGCCGGCGTTCGCGAGGAAGTCCGGCAGCACCATCACGCCGTTCTCCTTCAGGATCTCGTCGGCCTCGGGCGTGGTGGGGCCGTTCGCCAGCTCGAGCTGCAGCTTCGCCTTCACCTTGCCGGCGTTGGCCTTGGTGATCTGGTTCTCGAGCGCGGCCGGGACGACCACGTCCACCTTCAGATCGAAGACGTCCTTCGAGCTCGGCAGGACCTCGGCGTCCTTGAACCCCTTCACGCTCTTCGTCTTCATGAAGTGGTCGTGGAACTTGTGGACGTCGAGGCCCTTCGGGTTGTACACCGCGCCGTCGATCTCGCCGATGGCGACGACCTTGCCGCCGATCTCGTCGTTGATGATCTGCGCCGCGAACCAGCCGGCGTTGCCGCAGCCCTGGATCGCGAAGGTGGCGTTCCGGAGGTCGAGGCCAATCGTCCGCGCGGCCTCGCGCATCACGTACACCCCACCCCGCGCCGTCGCGTCACCCCGCCCCTGCGACCCGCCCAGCGGGATCGGCTTGCCGGTGATCATCCCGAACCGGTTGTAGCCCTCCTGGAACGAGAACTCGTCCACCATCCACGCCATGATCTGCGGCGTGGTGTACACGTCGGGCGCCGGCACGTCCTTCTCCGGCCCGAGGATCCGGCCGAACTGCCGGATGTACGCCCGGCTCAGCCGCTCCAGCTCCCCAGCCGACATCTTCAGCGGGTCGCACACGACCCCGCCCTTCCCACCTCCCAGCGGGATGTCCACCACCGCGACCTTCCACGTCATCCACGCCGCCAGGGCGCGGACCGTGTCGATCGTCTCCTCCGGATGGAACCGGATGCCGCCCTTCGTCGGGCCGCGGGCGTCGTTGTACTGGACCCGGAAGGCGTGGAAGACCTTCACCTTCCCGTTGTCCATCCGCACCGGCAGCCGCGCGTGCATCTCCCGCACCGGCCAGCGCAGCATCTCGTGCGTCGCGTCGTCCAGCTTGAGGATCTTCGCCGCGTCGGCCAGCTGGCGCTGCGCGATCATGAAGGGGTTCAGGCTGGGGTCGGTCGCGGACATCCCGACGGCATGGTAGTCCACCGACTCGAGCCGTGCCGAACCGTTGGTCTTCTCCGACTTCTCCGCCATGAGACGGATCTCCTGTGGGTCAGTTCGAGGGGACGAGCCCGCTCCCGTGCCGCGGGCGCGCTGAGCTTCCCGAGCCGCAATCTTCAGGCCACCCGTGCACGCCCGGACCTCGCCCACCTGCCCGCACGGATAGGGTGGAACCGGCCCCGCACCGCCGGAGCCGATCCTATTGCGACAATCTAAGTCGTATATCTGGGGCACGGCGCCCCGGGCCCCGTCGCCTAGACGCGGCGGGGAGGTCGCCGCAGGAGGGACGTCGTCACCGACAGGCGGCTCGCGAAGCGGGCCGCGGCCATCGCCGTACGGCCCGCCAGGCCGGACCGCAGCACCAGCGGGACTTCCGCGCCGTCCCACGCGTACACGGGCCGCCGCGCGAGGGCCAGCGCGGCATCGGCGGGCGCGAGGCCGGTCACCGGCCGGGGCCCCGCGAACCCGAGGCGGTAGCCCGCGGCGCGCGCACGCCCGACCACGCGCGCGTCGGCGGCGGCGAAGGGGTAGCATACCGCCGCCGGCGCCTCCCCGATGCGCTCGGCGACGGCCTGCCGGGAGCGGGCCAGCTCCTCGTCGAGCTGCGCGTCGGCGAGCCAGGTGAGTCGCGCGTGGGTGGCCCCGTGCGAGTGCACCTCGATCACGCCCCGCGAGCGCCAGTCCCCGAGCTGGTCCCAGCTGAGGTGCCGGAAGCGCCGCCCTCCGAGCGCCACGTCCCAGCGGTTCTCCCCGCCCACGTAGTCGGTGACGACGAACACCAGCGCCTTGAGCCCCAGCTCCGCGAGCACGGGGAAGGCGTGTTCCGCGAGGGCGGCGTAGCCGTCGTCGAAGGTGAGGACGAGGGACGATCGAGAAGGGACGAGCGAGGAGGGAGGAGCCCCGGCCGCCGGCTCCGTGGCCAGCCGCTCCAGCTCCGCCGAGCCCAGGGTGCGCGCGCCGGCGCGGGCCAGCGCCTCCATCTGGCGGCGGAACACCCGGGGCGCGAGGCGCGTGACGCCCAGCTCGCGCCGGGCGTCCACCTTGTGGTAGCAGAGGATCGGGGGGAGGCTCACGCCGGCGGCCGCCGCGCTCCCACGGACGCGCTAACCCCTCAGACCGGGCCCAGCCACACGACCGCCTGCCGCTCGGGGGCGTAGCACGACGCCGCGACCTCCGCGACCTGCTGCGGCGTGATGGCGTCCACCTCCGCGAGCACCGCGTCGAGCGAGCGGTACGGCTCGCCGTAGAGCGCCGTCGCGGCGAGGCGGTACATCCGCGAGAGGGGGCTCTCGGTGGAGAGGACCAGCTGCCCCTTCACCTGGCGCTTCGCCGAGGCCAGCTCGTCGGCCGAGAGCGAGTCGCGGGCGAGGAGGGCCATCTCGGAGCGGATCTCGTCGACGGCCTGCTGGGCGGTGGCCGGCTGGGTGCCGACGTACACCCCGCACATCCCGGTGAGCTGGAAGAACTGGTGGAACGCGTAGACCGCGTAGGCGAGGCCGAGCTGCTCGCGCACGCGCTGGAAGAGCCGCGAGCTCATCCCGGCGCCGAAGATCGTGGAGAGGAGGACCAGGGCGTAGCGGCGCGGGTCGCCGTAGCGGAACGTCTCGGCGCCGAAGACGACGTGCACCTGCGTCCCCTCGCGGGGCACGCGGCGCTCGCCCCGCCACGAGCCCGTCGGGGCGCGGACCGGCTCGCGCTCCGGGCCCGGCTCGGCGGCGAACCACCCCTGCGCCTCGAGCAGCGCGAGGATCTCCTCGTGGCGCACGTTCCCGGCCGCCGCGAAGACGAGGTGGCGGGGATGGTAGGCGCCCTGGTGCAGGCCGTGCACGTCGGCCCGCGTCAGGGCCCCGACGGTCTCGCGGGTGCCGAGGATGCGGTGGCCGTAGGCGTGGCCGGGGAAGAGCGCCCCGGCGTGCAGGTCGAAGACCAGGTCGTCGGGGGCGTCGTCCACCATCGCGATCTCCTCGAGCACGACCTTCCGCTCGAGGGTGAGGTCCTCGTCGCGGAGGACCGGATGGCGGACCAGGTCGGTGAGGACGTCCACCGCGAGGGGAACGTCGGCGTCGAGGACCCGCGCCTGGAAGGTCGTGTGGTCGCGGCCGGTGTAGGCGTCGAGGGAGCCGCCGCGCGACTCGAGGGAGAGGGAGATCTCCTTCGCGCTCCGCCGCGCCGTGCCCTTGAAGACCATGTGCTCGAGGAGGTGCGAGACCCCCATCTTGCCGTCGGGCTCGTGCACCGAGGCGGTCCGCACCCAGAAGCCGGCCGCCGCCGACCGCAGGCCGGGCATCGTCTCGGTGAGGACGACGAGCCCGTTGGGCGCGTCCGTCCGGACCACGCCCTCGTCGAGCCGGCGGGTCTCCACTACTTCTCGATCAGCGCCTTGCGGGACAGGCGCATCCGCCCGCGGTCGTCCACCTCGAGCAGCTTCACGGTGACGATGTCGCCCTTCTTGACGACGTCCTCCGTCCGCTCGGTGCGCCCGTGCTGCAGCTCGGAGATGTGGATGAGGCCCTCGACCCCGGGGAGGATCTCGACGAACGCCCCGAACGCCGTGGTGGTCTTCACCTTGCCGGTGTAGGTCTTCCCGACCTCCGGCTCCTGCACCAGCGCCTCGACCATCTCCCGGGCCTTCTGACCGGCCTCGCCGCCCACCGCGGCGATGGTGACCACGCCGTCGTCGTCGATGCTGACCGAGGCGCCCGACTGCTCCTCGATGTCGCGGATGACGGCGCCCTTGGGGCCGATGATCTTGCCGATGTCCTTCGGCTTGACTTGGATGGTGATGATCCGCGGCGCCCACGGCGACATCTCGGACCGCGGCTGCTTCAGCGTCTTGCCCATCACCCCGAGGATGTGCAGGCGGCCCTTCTTGGCCTGCGCCAGCGCCGTCTCCATGATGTCGAGGGAGAGGCCCTGAATCTTGATGTCCATCTGGATGGACGTGATGCCCTGCTCCGTGCCGGCGACCTTGAAGTCCATGTCGCCCAGCGCGTCCTCGGTGCCGAGAATGTCGGTGAGGACGGCGACCTGCTCCCCCTCCTTGATGAGCCCCATCGCCACGCCGGCCACCGGCGCCTTGATCGGCACCCCCGCGTCCATCAGCGCCAGCGAGGAGCCGCACACCGTCGCCATCGAGGAGGAGCCGTTCGACTCCAGGATCTCCGAGACGATGCGGATGGTGTAGGGGAACTTCTCGTACGGGGGCAGCAGCGGCGTCACCGCCCGCTCGGCCAGCGCCCCGTGCCCGATCTCGCGGCGGGAGGTGCCGCGCATCGGCCGCACCTCGCCCGTCGAGAAGGGCGGGAAGTTGTAGTGCAGCATGAACGACTTCGTCGTCTCCTTGGGGACGTCGATGTTGTCGATCCGCTGCTCGTCGTCCACGCTCCCGAGCGTCACCGTCACCAGCGCCTGCGTCTGGCCGCGGGTGAACAGCGAGGAGCCGTGGGTGCGGGGCAGGACCCCCACCTCGCAGGCGATGGGCCGCACCGTCTTGGTGTCGCGCCCGTCCACCCGCTCCCCGCGCTCCAGCACCTGGGTGCGCATCGAGTGGTACTCGACGTCGGAGAGGAGGTCGGCGATGAACTTCTTGTCGTCGGGGAACTCCGTCTCGAGCTGCTGCACCACCGTGGCGAAGAGGGCCGAGAGCGCCTGGTGCCGCTCCTCCTTCTTGGGGAGGTTCATCGCCTCCGCGACCCGCGGCTCCGCGAGCTCCTTCACCCGCGCGACCAGCGCGGCCGGGGCCTCCGCCTTCGTCCACTCCATCTTCGGCACCCGGTTCTTCGCGAGCAGCTCCTCCTGCATCGCGATCAGCTCCTGGATGCCCTTCTGCGCGACCTTGAAGGCCGCCAGCATCTCCTCCTCGGAGATCTCCCCCGCCCCGCCCTCGACCATCATGATCGAGTCCTTCGTCCCCGCCACCACCACGTCCACGTCCGAGAACTCGAGCTGCTGGAAGGTGGGGTTGAGGATCCACTTCCCCTCGACCCGCCCCACCCGCACCCCGGCCACCGGCCCCGCGAACGGGATCTTGGACGCCGACAGCGCGAACGAGGCCGCCACCATCCCCAGCACGTCGGCGTCGTTCTCCTGGTCGGCCGAGAGCACGTAGACGAAGACCTGCACCTCGTTCTTGAACCCCTCCGGGAAGAGGGGCCGGATGGTGCGGTCGATCAGCCGGGCGGCGAGGATCTCCTCGTCGTGCGGCCGCGCCTCGCGCTTGAGGAAGCCGCCGGGGATCTTCCCGGCGGCGTAGAACTTCTCGCGGTACTCCACCAGCAGCGGGAAGAACGGCAGGTTGCTCTGCGTCTCCGCCACCGAGGCGGCGGCCAGGACCACCGTCTCACCGAACTGGACCAGCGCTGCGCCGGCCGCCTGCTTGGCCAGCCGTCCCGTCTCCAGACGGAAGGGGCGGCCCGCGAAGGACCGCTCGAGTTCACGTACCATCGTGTGTGCTTTCCTTTTGGCGATAATGCCTGAGGGGGCGTCCGGACCGGGACGCCCCCTCGACCATGATGCGACCTAGTGCCGGAGACCCAGCTCGTCGACGAGCTGGCGATACCCGGTCAGATCCGACCGCCGCAGGTACTCCAGCAGGCGCCGGCGCTGCCCCACCATCTTGAGCAGGCCGCGGCGCCCGTGGTGGTCCTTGGCGTGCGTCCGGAAGTGGTCCGTGAGGGAATTGATGCGCGCCGTCAGGAGCGCGACCTGCACCTTGGTGGACCCGGTGTCGGTCTCGTGCAGTCGGTACTTGGCGGTGGCTTCGGAGGCGTCGTACGGCATCTGTGACCCTTCGGTTGTTCTCCGTCACGCGGTCCGGAGAGTATTCACTAATTCTCGATAGCTACGTAACTTACCCGGCATTCCGCGCCCTGTAAAGGGGACCCCTCCACTCGTGGAACCGAGGGAAGCCGAGGAGCTGGTGGGCCGCGACATCGGCCCGTACGCCGTCCGGGGCGTCCTGGGGGGCGGCGGCTTCGCGTGGGTCGTCGCCGCCACCCGCGAGGGCTGGGAGGGGGAGATCGCCCTCAAGATCCTCAAGCCGCGCTTCGCCCAGGACCGGCAGTTCACCACCCGCTTCCTGAACGAGTCGGCGGTGGCGGGGGAGCTGCGGCACCCCAACATCATCCGCATCCTCGACGTCGGGCAGCACGCCGAGATCCCCTACTTCGCGATGCCGCGCCTCCAGCGGTCGCTGGCGGAGTGGCTGGAGGCGGAGCCGGTCCTCCCCGAGCGCGCCGTGGCCCGGACCGCCCGCGACATCGCGCTGGCGCTCGCGTTCGCGCACCAGACGGGCGTCATCCACCGCGACATCAAGACCAACAACATCCTGCTCGACGCCACGGGGGACGCCGTGCTCACCGACTTCGGCATCGCCCGGACGGTGGCCGGCTACGTCTCCAGCACCGGCAAGCAGATGACCATCGGCACGCCCCACTACATCTCCCCCGAGCAGGCGCGGGGACAGGCCCTCGACGGCCGCACCGACCTGTACGCCCTCGGCGTGACGATGTACCGTGCGGCGACGGGCCAGCTCCCCTTCCGCGCCGACGACTGGTACGAGCTGGCGCGCCTCCACGTCGAGGAGCCGCCCACGCCCCCGCGCGAGATCCGCCCCGGGATCAGCCGCGCCTTCGAGAAGATCGTGCTGACCTGCCTCGCCAAGGACCGCGAGCAGCGCTACCCCACGGCGCGGGAGCTGGCCGAGGACCTGGAGGGGATCCTGGCGGGGAAACGGAGCACGTCGCAGGTGGCCCTCGGGGCCGTCAAACGGCTCCTCGGGCGCGATGGGTGAGAGCTGATGCGTGAGCGGTGATGGGGGCGCTCCCGCCGCTCGGGGCGCGCCTCCCACCTGTCACCCGTCACCGCCCGCCTATCGCACCAACCGCAGCACGTCGTTCGCCAGGGCGAGCAGCATGATCGCCACCAGCACCGCGAACCCGACCTGCGTCCAGCGCGCCTTCACCCGCTCGCTGAGCGGCTTGCGGCGCACCCCCTCGATCACCAGGAACAGCAGGTGCCCGCCGTCCAGCACCGGGATCGGCAGCAGGTTGAGGACCGCGAGGTTCACCGAGAACAGCGCCAGGAAGCTGAGGAACGGCGCGAGCCCGAGCCGCGCCACCTCGCCGGAGATCTGCCCGATGTAGATGGGCCCGGCGATGTCCCGCGCCGAGAGCTGGCCGAGGACCAGCCCCTTGAGCGTGAACAGCACCAGCCCGGCCGACGCGCCCGCTTGCGCGAAGCCCTGCCCCACCGCCCCCAGCACGCCGTAGCGCCGCAGCGGCGGCGACTGCAGGTACACGCCCACCCGCCCGATCGGGCGCGACCGGCCGGTCGCGGTGTCGCGCTCCGTCTCCGCCTTCGGGGTCACCACCACCCGCACCTCGGCGCTGTCGCGCCGCACCGCGAGCGTCACCGGGCGCCCCGGCGAGCCCGCCACCACGCGGGTGAAGTCGTCCCACTGCGCGATCGGCACGGAGTCGGCGCGCACGACGCGGTCGCCCGCCCGCAGCCCCGCCGCCGCGGCCGCGCTCCCGGGGACCACCTCGCCGATGACCGGGTCGCGCCACTCGCGCAGCGCCCGGACCACCCGCGCCCGCGCCTCCTGCTCCTTGGCCGGGATCTCCAGGACGACCGGCTGGTCCCGGCCCGCGACCTGGAGGCGGATCATCGGGTCGGTGGTGGTGAGGATCGCGCCCTCGATGTCCCCCCACCCGCCCATCGAGTCGCCGTTGATGCGGAGGATGCGGTCGCCGGGATGCAGCCGCGCCAGCGCGGCGGCGCCCAGCGGCAGGTCCGTCGTGTCCACCGCCCCGACGGTGACGGTGCGGTCCTCCTCGACGCCGTACGTCCCGGCGAGGAGCGCGTACACCAGGACGGCGAACACGGCGTTCATGATCACGCCCGCCGCGATGACCCACATCCGCGCCCACAGCGGCTTGCCGTCGAAGGTCCGCTCCCGGGGCCACGTGCCGCCGCCCGGCGGCCCCTCGAGATGGCCCGCGGCGCCCTCCTCCTCCAGCCCCGCCATCTTCACATAGCCCCCCAGCGGCAGCCAGGAGAGGCAGTACTCCGTCTCCCCCACCGTCCGCCGCAGCGGGGTGCGCGGGCCCAAGCCGAAGGAGAACCGGATCACGGCGATCCCCACCGACTTGGCCGCGAGGAAGTGCCCCAGCTCGTGCACGAAGATCAGCACGCCGAGCACGATCACGCCGGCGACGACCGCCACGGCGAACGGGGGCAGGTGCGCCATCATCGGATGACCTCCTCCGCGCGCTGCCGCGCCCAGCGGTCCGCCTCCCGCACCGTCTCCAGGCTGTCCGCCGACTGCACCACCTGCCGCCGCAGCACCACCTCGATGACCTCCGCGATCCGGCCGAACGGCATCTCGCCGCGCAGGAACGCGGCCACCGCCACCTCGTTGGCCGCGTTGAACGCCGTCGGCGCGGTGCCGCCCGTCCGCCCCGCCTGCACTCCGAGCGCGAACGCGGGGAACACCTCCTTGCGCACCGGCTCGAAGGTGAGCGAGCCGGCGCCCACGGGGTCGAACCGCACCGCCCCGTCGTCCTCGAGGCGCCCGGGGTACGACAGCGCGTAGAGGATGGGCAGCTCCATCGTGGGGAAGCCCATCTGCGCCAGCACGGAGCCGTCCACGAACTCGACGAACGAGTGGATGATCGACTGCGGGTGCACCACCGCCTCGATGGCGTCGAACGGCACGTCGAACAGGAAATGCGCCTCGATCACCTCCAGCGCCTTGTTCGCGAGGGTGGCGCTGTCCACCGAGATCTTCCGGCCCATCTTCCAGGTGGGGTGGTTGAGCGCCTCCTGCACGGTGGCGCTGTGCACCCGCTCGGCGTCCCACTTGTGGAACGGCCCGCCGGAGGCGGTGAGGATGATGCGCTGCAGGTCCGAGCGCGGCCGTCCCGCCAGGCACTGCAGGATCGCGGAGTGCTCCGAGTCCACCGGCACGACCTCGCCGCCGCCCTCCCGCGCGGCGGCGCGCACCAGGTCCCCGGCCATCACCAGCGTCTCCTTGTTCGCGAGCGCCACGCGCTTGCCGGCGCGCAGCGCGGCGATGGTGGCCTCCAGGCCGGCGGCGCCCACCACGCCGTTCAGCACCACGTCCACGTCGGGCCGGGTCGCGGCCTCGACCAGGCTCTCCTTCCCCTCCGCCCAGTCGTCCCGCCCGTGACCGCCCGCCACCAGCGCCACGTACGCCGGGTAGAAGGCCGCGGCCTGCGCCTCCAGCTGGTCGCGCCGCCCGTACGCCGTGAGCGCCACGACGCGGAACCGGTCCCGGTGCCGCGCCAGGACGCGCAGCGCGCTGGTCCCGATCGACCCCGTCGAGCCGAGGATCGTCACGCCGATCATCAGGCCACCCCGAACAGCCGGTACAGCCCCGCCGTGACCGGCAGCACGAAGTAGAGCGAGTCGAGGCGGTCGAGCACGCCGCCGTGTCCCGGGATCAGCGCCGAGCTGTCCTTCAGTCCCACCTCGCGCTTGAAGACCGATTCCGAGAGGTCGCCCACCTGCCCCGCCACGCTGATGGCCGCGCCTATCGCCAGGGCCGCCGCGAGGTGCACCGGCCGCCCCGCGGGGGCCAGGACCCAGCGCGCCCACGCCCAGGCCACGAGCAGCGCCACGGCGAAGCCCGCCGCCGCGCCCGCCCACGTCTTGCGGGGCGAGAGCGTCGGCGCGAGCCTGGGGCCGCCGATGGCCGTCCCGCCGGCGTAGGCCGCGGTGTCGCCCACCCACGTCACGACCAGCGGGAAGAGGAGGAGCGCCGCGCCGGGCCACGACGCGGTCCCGACCCCCGAGGGGTGCCGCAGCACCAGCGCGAACGCGGGCAGGCCGCCGGCGTAGAGGGCGCCGAACACGGTGATCCCCACCGCCGCGAGGGGCTTCCCTCCCGGCCCGCGCCGCCACGACGCGAGCCACACCACGGCGACGAGCCACACCGCCCCGACGTACAGCGCCGGTTCCGCCAGGTGCACCTCGCTCCCCTTCGCCCAGTAGGTGGCCAGCGGCGCGACGCAGGCCGCGAGCATCCCCGAGCGGCGCAGCGGGTCCACCCCGAGCCGCGCCCCGAAGTCGTACACCTCCCGCGCGCCGAGGACGCCGGCCACGGCGAGCAGCGCCGCCAGGGGCCAGCCGCCGAGGTAGATGAGGGCGACGGCCGCCGGGAGGGCGACGACCGAGAAGGAGACGCGACGGGCGAGGTCGCCGGCCATCAGGCGGTGACGCGGCCGAACCGGCGTTCCCGTCCCTGGTAGGCGAGGACCGCTTCGAAGAGGTGGCGCCGGGTGAAGTCGGGCCACAGCACCGGCGTCATGAACAGCTCCGTGTACGCGATCTGCCACAGGAGGAAGTTGGACACCCGCAGCTCGCCGGAGGTCCGCACCAGGAGGTCGGGGTCGGGGAGGCCGGCGGTGTAGAGCCGCAGCGCCAGCGCCTCCTCGTCCACGTCCTCGAGCGCCAGGCGCCCCTGCACCACGTCCTCGGCGAGCCGGCGCGCGGCCCGCGCGATCTCCGCGCGGCTGGAGTAGGAGATGGCCAGGTTCAGCACCAGGCGGGTGCCGCCGCGGGTCGCGTCGATCAGCCGGTCGAGCGCCTCGCGCGAGGCGGGCTGGAGCCGGGTGACGTCGCCCAGGACGTGGACCTCCACGCCGCTGGCGCGCAGCTCCTCCGTCTCCCGGGCGATGTACTCGTCGAGCAGGCCCATCAGCGCGCCGATCTCCGCGCGGGGGCGGTTCCAGTTCTCCTCGGAGAAGGCGAACAGGGTCAGGACCTCGACGCCGGCGGCGATGGCGCCCTCGACGCCCTCCCGCACCGACCGCATCCCCGCGCGGTGGCCGAGCGGCCGCGGCAGGTGGCGCTCGCGCGCCCAGCGGCCGTTGCCGTCCATGATGATGGCCACGTGCCGCGGGACCGGTCCGCCGGCCCGGATGCGCTCGAGCAGCTCGGCGCCGTCGGTCGTCACACCTCCATGATCTCCTTCTCCTTGGCCGCGACCAGCTCGTCCACGTGCTTGATCCGCTCGTCGGTCAGCTTCTGGAGATCGTGGTCGGCGCGGCGGGTGTCGTCCTCGGAGACGTGGTCCAGCTTCTTGAGCGCCTCCTTGGTCTCGTGCCGCGCGTGACGGATCGCGACCCGGCACTCCTCCGCGAGCTTGTGCACGACCTTCACCAGCTCGCGGCGCCGCTCCTCGGTGAGGGGCGGGAGCGGGACCCGGATGATGCCCCCCTGCGTCACCGGGTTGAGGCCCAGGTCCGACTCGCGGATGCCCTTCTCGATCGCCGTGACCAGGGACTTGTCCCAGGGGGTGACGGTGAGCAGCCGCGGCTCGGGGGCCGCGACCGACGCCACCTGGTTGAGCGGCATCTCCGCGCCGTACGCCTTCACGCGCACCAGGTCGAGGAGCGAGGTGGTGGCCTTGCCGCTGCGGATGGTCGAGAACTCGTGACGCGAGCTCTCGATGGCCTTCTCCATGCGGGCGCGCGCCTGCTTGAGCAGGTCGCCGAGCGGGTCGTTCGTGGTCGTCATCGCACGATGGTGCCGAGGCGCTCGCCCCGCACGACGCGGGCGACGGCCCCGGGCGTGTTGATGTTGAACACCAGGATGGGGAGCTGGTTGTCCTTGCACAGGCCGAAGGCGTTGGCGTCCATCACGCCGAGCCCGCGGACCATCGCGTCGTGGTACGAGACCTCGGGGATGAACTCGGCCTTCGGGTCCTGCCGCGGGTCGGCGCTGTAGATGCCGTCCACGTTGGTGGCCTTGAGGATCGCCTGGGCCTCGATCTCGAGCGCGCGCAGCACCGCCGCGGTGTCGGTCGAGAAGTAGGGGTTCCCGGTGCCGCCGGCGAAGATCACCACCCGCCCCTTCTCGAGGTGCCGGATGGCGCGGCGGCGGATGTACGGCTCCGCCAGCGCCTCCATCCGGATCGCCGTCATCACCCGCGTGTTCAGGCCGTCCCGCTCGAGGACGTCCTGGAGCGCCAGGGCGTTGATGACCGTGGCCAGCATCCCCATGTAGTCGGCGGAGACGCGGTCCATCCCCTCGCGGGAGGCCTGGGTGCCGCGGATGATGTTGCCGCCGCCGATCACCAGGCCGAGATCGGCGCCGAGGGCGCGCACCGCCTTGATCTCGCCGGCGAGGCGCGCCACCACGGCGTAATCGAGCCCGAAGCCCTTCTCGCCGGCCAGGGCCTCGCCGGACAGCTTGAGGAGCACCCGCCGGTAGGCGAGTCCGCTCACGCCGCCTCCCCCAGCGCCAGCCGGACGAAGCGCTTCACCACCAGCTTCTCGCCCAGCTTCCCGGAGACCGCCTTGACCAGCTCGCCGACGGTCTGCTTGTCGTCCTTGACCCAGGGCTGCTCGAGCAGCACCGAGTCGGCGTAGAACTTCTTGAGCTTCCCCTCGACGATCCTCGCGCGCACCGCCTCGGGCTTCCCCTCCTGCGCGACCTGCTCGGCGTAGATGCGCCGCTCCCGCTCGACCACCTCGGGCGGGAGCTGCTCGACCGTCACGGCGAGGGGGTTGGCGAACGCCACGTGCATCGCGACGTCGCGGGCCAGGGTGCGGAAGTCCGCCGTGCGGGCGACGAAGTCGGTCTCGCAGTTCAGCTCGACCAGCACCGCGACCTTGCCGTTGTGGTGGACGTAGGCCTCCACCAGCCCCTCGCTCGCGGTGCGCTCGGCGCGCTTCTCCGACTTGGCGATGCCGCGGGCGCGCAGCCACTCGGTCGCCTTGTCGAAGTCCCCGTGGTTCTCCTGGAGGGCCTTCTTGCACTCCATCATGCCGGCCCCCGTGCGCCTGCGGAGCTCGGCCACGTCCTTCGCGTTGATCGCCGTCATCTCGGGTATGGGTCCTCAGGGTGTCCGGTTGCGAAACCGCCGCCCGCCCGGTCGGGCACAGGCGGCGGCGTCGGTCTCGCGGCCTCGCGGGGACGGCCGCTCAGCTCGTGGCGTCCTCCGCCGCCGGCGCCGTCGCCGGGGCCGGTCCCGCCTCGTCGGTCTTGATCCGGGCGACGATCGCCTCGGGCTTCGGCCGGCGCTTGCGCCGCGGGCGCCGCTTCTTCTTGTCCCCCTCGCCCCCCTCGGCGCCCTCCACCGGGCCCGCGTCGGACGAGTAGGCCGCGAACTCCCCCTCCTCCGCCTCCTCGCGGGCCGGGCGCATCGCCCGCGCCTCCGCGATGGTGTCGGCGATCGCCGCCGTGATCAGGGACACCGAGCGGATCGCGTCGTCGTTCCCCGCGATCGGCACCGTGATCACGTCCGGATCGGCGTTGGTGTCCACGATCGCCACCACCGGGATGCCGAGCTTGTTCGCCTCGGCCACGGCGATGCGCTCCTTCTTCGCGTCCACCACGAACAGCGCCCCCGGCAGCCGCCCCATGTTCTTCAGGCCGGAGAGGTTGCGCTCCAGCTTCTCCCGCTCGCGGTCGAGGAGGAGCTGCTCCTTCTTCGTGAAGTAGTCGAACGACCCCTCCTCCTGCCCCTGCTCCAGCTCCTTCAGCCGGCGGATCTGCCGCTTGATCGTCTGGAAGTTCGTCAGCGTCCCGCCCAGCCAGCGCTCCGTCACGCAGTAGGCGCCGCACCGCTCCGCCTCGGCCTGCAGGATCGCCTTGAGCTGCTTCTTGGTGCACACGAACAGGACGCCCTCGCCCCGCAGCACCACCTCGCGCATCAGCTCCTGCGCGAGCCGCAGCTGGTTGAGGGTCTTCTCGAGGTCGATGATGTAGATCCCGTTGCGCTCGGCGAAGATGAACCGGCGCATCTTCGGGTTCCACCGGCGGGTCTGGTGCCCGAAGTGCACCCCCGCCTCCAACAGGGTCTGGATCTCTGGCAGCGCCATCTGGTCTCTCTGCTCCGTCGGGTTAGGCGTCCACCGCCATCGTCTCCCGTCCGAATCCGCCCGCGGCGGACACCCCGGCCCGGGATCCGGCGGTGTGAGGGATTGTTACCGCTTGCTGTACTGGAACCGCTTGCGCGCGCCGGGCCGGCCGGGCTTCTTGCGCTCCACCGCCCGCGCGTCGCGCGTGAGCAGCCCCATCTCCCGCAGCTTCTTGCGGTGCTGCTCGTCCACCTGCACCAGGGCCCGCGCGATGCCCAGCCGCAGCGCCCCCGCCTGCCCGGTGTTCCCGCCCCCGGTGCAGGTCGCCTTCACGTCGAACGCGCCCAGCGTGTCGGTCGCGGTGAACGGCTGCTGGATCAGCGACACCAGCGAGCTGCGCGGGAAGTAGTCGCCGAGCGTCCGCCCGTTCACCTCCCACTTGCCCGACCCCGGACGCAGGTACACCCGGGCCACGCTCGTCTTGCGGCGACCCACGGCGTGGAACACCATCGGCACGTCGGCGATCACGCGGACCTCCCGGCCTTCTTCGGTGCCTTCACCACGAGCGGACGCGGCTGCTGCGCCGCGTGCGGGTGCTCCGAGCCGGCGTAGACCCGCAGCTTGTGCCGCAACACCTGCTTGGACAGCGACGACTTCGGCAGCATCCCGAACACCGCCCGCTCCACGACCCGCTCGGGGTTCTTCCCGAGGACGGTGCGGACCGCCGTGAACTTCTCGTGCCCCATGTAGCCGGTGTGCCGGAAGTACCGCTTCTGCTCCGGCTTGCGGCCCGTGAGACGGACCTTCGCCGCGTTCACGATGATGACGCTGTCCCCCACGTCGAGGTGGGGCGTGAACGTCGGCTTGTGCTTCCCGCGGATCACCTGCGCGACCGTGGACGCGAGGCGCCCCAGCGGGACGTCGGCGGCGTCCACCAGGAACCAGTGGTGCTCGATCTCGTCGGACGTGGGCGTCAAAGTCTTCATACGAGGGCTTGCGCCGTTTCCTCTGCAAAAGGGCGTAACTTGAGACAGCTAGTGAAAATACCCGGCTCGCGGAGGAGCGTCAACGGGCCGGTGCGGCCGCGTGGAGGAGCACCGCCAAGGTCTCGACGTGGGCGGTCTGCGGGAACATGTCGTAGCAGCGCACCAGGGCGAGTCGCGCCGGCTCGGCGCGCAGGCGCCCGAGGTCCCGGGCCAGGGTGGCGGGGTCGCAGGAGACGTAGATCAGGCACGCGGGGGGCGTCTCCCTGAGCGCCACCGCCGCTCCCGCCTCCAGCCCGGTCCGGGGCGGGTTCGCCACCACCACCTCGGCGGGGAGCAGGTCCGCCACCACGTCCTCTACCCGTGCCGCCAAGGCCCGCACCGCGAGCCCCCGCGCCTCCGCACGCGCGCGGGCGAGGCGCACCGCCCGCTGGTCCACCTCGACCGTGACCACTTCGCGCCCCCGCGCCGCCGCCTCGAGCCCCACCGCGCCGTCGCCGGCGTACAGATCGAGCAGCCGGCCGCCGCCCGGGGGGATCGCCTCCAGCACCGCCGCGTGCAGGGCGTCGGCCACCGGGGCGTTCGCCTGTTCGAAGGCCACCGACGCGGGATCCGCCTCGGGCCCGGCCATCCGCCGCACCGCCCCGCCCTCCGGCTGCCACCACACGGTCGGCGTCAGGCCGCGCGCCGCCGCCGCGGACGCCAGGGCGGCGGCGCCGCCCCACGCGCGGCCGCCGCCGCGCACCACCACCTGGAGCCCGCCCCCCGGCGCCGCCCGCAGCACTACCCGGACGTCGTCGCCCTCGGGGAGCGCGGCCGCCGCCGAACGGAGCGCGCCCCACAGCGCATTCAGCGGCTCCTCGGCGATCTCGCAGCGCTCGAGGGGGAAGACGGATGCGTCACCGAGCCGGTGGAGCCCGACGACGCGGTCGGCGCCGTAGCCGTGGATCGCGAGCGTGATCGTCCCGCGGTAGCCGAACGCCCGCGGACCGGGCACCACCGGCGGGTCGGGCACGTCGAGCTTCCCGATGCGTCGCAGCGCGTCCCCCGCGATGCGCGAGCGGGCGGCGAGCTGCGCCGCGGCGGAGAGATGCTGCCACTGGCACCCGCCGCAGGCGTCACGCACGTAGTGGGCGCAGCGCGGCTCCACCCGGCCCTCCCCCGCGCGCACCAGCTCGGCCACCTGCGCGAAGGCGTGGCGGCGGTGGCGCCGGACGCCCGTGAGCGTCACCACGTCGCCCGGGGCGGTGCGCGGCACGAACACCGCCAGGCCGTCGGGGAGATGGCCCACGCCGTCGCCGCCGGCGGCGAGCCGCTCGATGGTGACCGGGCCCTCGGGCGTCATCGCGGGCCTCCCCGAAACGCGAACGACACGGGGTCGCGCCACCCGGGCCGCTCCCCCGTGCCGTTCCGCCGCGCCGTCCGCGCGGCCACGCCGCTACTCGCCGTGCGTCTCGGCCTCGTCCTCCGCGGTGGCCGCCGGCGGCTCCGGGGCCGCCTCGGGCGCCGCCTCCGGCACCGCCTCGGGCGCCGGCTCGGGCACCGCCTCGGGCACCGGCTCGCCCGCGGCCGCTTCCTCGGGCTCCGCGGCGCGCTCGGACGACACCTCGTCCACGATCGGCTCCCGCTTGGGCAGCTCGATCGGCGGCACGTCCGGGTAGCCCACGACCGCGAGCACGATGCGGTGGTGGATCGGGTCGACCTCGAGGACCTTGAGGTCGAGGGCCTGCCCCTCCTTCACCGCGTCGCCGGGCTGCGAGATGTTCTCGACGCCCAGCTGGCTCATCGGCACGAACCCCTCGAGGTCGTTGCCGAGGTCCACGACGACGCCCTTGTCCATCAGGCGCACGCAGTGGCCGCGGATCTCCCGGCCCACGGGGTAGGTCTCGCCGATGCGGAGCCACGGGTCCTCCTCCGCCTGCTTGAGGCCGAGGGAGATCCGCTTGTTGTCCGGGTCGATGTTGAGGATGACGACGTCGACGGTGTCGCCCTTCTTCACCACCTCCGACGGGTGCTGGACCCGCTTCGTCCAGCTCATGTCCGAGATGTGGATGAGGCCGTCGATGCCGGGCTCGATCTCCACGAAGGCGCCGAACGAGGTGAGGTTGCGCACCTTGCCGCTGATGCGCGTGCCGACCGGGTACTTCAGCGGCAGCACCATCCACGGGTCCTGCTCGGTCTGCTTCATGCCGAGGGAGATCTTCTCCTCGGCCTCGTCGACCTTCAGGACCACCGCCTCGATCGTCTCGCCGATGGAGACCAGCTTCGAGGGGTGCCGCACGTTGCGGGTCCACGACATCTCGGAGATGTGGACCAGCCCCTCGATGCCGG
>Ga0335070_10003518_pt1 | contig 18273 bp, 29 predicted proteins | sample Lox_Sample_13_FD_206722 | JGI IMG/M metagenome (GOLD analysis project Ga0335070, IMG submission 206722) | Soil microbial communities from Loxahatchee National Wildlife Refuge, Florida, United States - Lox_Sample_1.3 | ecosystem: Environmental > Terrestrial > Soil > Wetlands | place: USA...
GGTACCATCATGATCCTCTGGCCTGCAGGTTCTGTGGCTTCTGCGTGTCCGGAGCGCACAGCTCTCGTTGTGTCTGGGCGTTGGCTCGCAAGGTTCTGTTGACGGACGAGAAGAAAGACTCACGGCCTTCGGTGCCGTCGATCACTCCATAGGCCTTTTCACGGGAGAGTCTTCATGTCTCAGCTCGCTCTGATCGAGTCTCACGACCGCGTAGATTCTCTAGTCCTACGGGACTACCAGACCCAGGCACTCGACGAGATTCGAGACCATATTGCCAAGGGGACTCGCCGTATTTTGTGTTGTGCCATGACGGGAGCCGGAAAGACCGTCATGTTTGCCGAGATCTGCGCGAGAGCCCATGACAAGGGGAATAAAGCCCTGGTGGTCTCTCACCGTATGGAGCTGATCAAACAGACCTACAAGATGATGCTGAGGGCCGGCATTGCAAGGGAAGAGATTGGCATCCGGTGCGGCAAACTCAAACCCTTTCGCAATGATTCGGCCCCCCATCAGATCTGCAGTGTTCAATGCCTACGGCAAGGAAAAGTGCCCGCTGCGGATCTTTTGATTATCGACGAATGCAAACACGTCACGAAAACCAACTCCTACGGCAAGGTCATTGCGGCGTGCCCTGACTCGATCTTACTTGGATTCGATGCCACGCCCATCCGGTATGACAACCACGGTCTGGGCGAAGTGTTCGAAGTGCTCGTGCAGGTAAGCTCGCCGAGCAAGCTGATTGCCGACGGTCACTTAATGGCGACCGAGATCATTGTCCCAGAAGACCCGGTAAACCTGGCCGGCGTGCATGTACGGGCAGGGGACTACGTGGCCGAAGAGCTCGAAGACTTGTGCAACACCGACGAACTCCGAGGCGATGCCGTGCGGACCTATCAGCGCTACGGCCAGGGTCTTCCCGCGCTGTGCTTCTGCATCTCGGTGCAGCACTCTCGGCAGATGCAGCAACAGTACAGAGCGGCAGGGATCGCGGCCGAGCACCTGGACGACAAGACCCCGGATCCTGTTCGCGCGAGCATCTTCGAACGATTCGAGGCCGGAGAAGTCCCGGTGATTTGCAACGTTGGGATTACGACCGAAGGCACGGACCTGCCCAATTGCAAGGTCGTGCAGATCCTTCGGCCGACCAAAAGCCTAGCTTTGTGGATCCAAATGTGTGGTCGAGGGATGCGACCAGACCCGGCCCGGCCCGGGATCGTTCCCAAGATCCTCGATCATGCCGGGCTGTGCAAGACCTTCGGACCCCCGGAGATGGATCGTATTTGGTCGCTCGAACTGCCCCCAGAACTTTTTGCTGGAGAGCCCCCGGTCAAGGAATGTGATTCTCTGCTGCTGCCCGTGGCGCCCGGAAAAGATCGGGGCAAGCCCTGCCTGTTGATGAGTCCCTCAGGGGCGCGCGAATGCCGCGCCTGCGGACACCCCTTCTATCCTCGTTGCCCCGTCTGCAAGCCTCGGTACCATAAACTCACCAAGGCATTTGTCGGAGAGTGCAAGCGGTGCTCTAAAGGGATCACACCCATTGCAGACATTCACAACCCTCCTGCGAGTCTGGAGTGTGCGTGCTGTCAGACGCTCTTTGCCCCGTACCGCAATGTGATCTTCGGCAAAGCGGGCATGAAGCCCAAAACGGCAGAGCCCACGGTCCCCACCCCGGAACCCATGCCCGCTGCGGATCTAGCGACCCAGGCTCAAATCGATTGGCTCAAGCGCAAAGGGATCAGCGCGGAACAAATGACCCGAGCGAAAGCGAGCGAGACGATTCGGACTGTGCAGAAACGTCAACAGCTCGGGCTGTGCACGATCAAGCAAGCGCGCGTGCTCTCGGGCTTTGGGCTCAATCCTGACATTCCGTTCGAGGAAGCCAAAAAAGTCATCGACCAGATTGCAAATTGTGACTGGCTGGTTCCCGAGGAAATCAAAGAGAAGTATGCACAGCCCTTGCCGCAGACAGCCCAAGGAGCGTAGACAGGACCTAGGACACCATGGGTACCGAAGAAAAACACAACGCCTCTGAGATCCGAGACCTTGCCGCAAAGACGGCCTACGAGATCAACCGGGTCTTTTGCATGGGACTGGGCGATCTGGTCCCTTACCCCTGGGATGTACTGCCCGAGGAGCAACGTGACGGCTATCGCAAAGGCGTATGGTCTGTGCTCGATGGCGCCACCCCTGAGATTCTCCATCTGCGATGGATGGACGAAAAAGTAAAAAAAGGGTGGGTCTACGGTCCCGTGAAAGACGACCAGACTAAAACTCACCCGTGCTTGCTCCCCTACAATGACCCAAGGTTTCCCAAAGCTCAGAAGACTAAAGATGTGCTGTTTCAGGCCGTGGTCCAAGCCGTGCTTGAACAATATGGGATTCTCTGCAAGCCCTTCTAGGCCTTCGAAGACATCCCGCCAAAGAGACTCAGCTGACTCGCCGAGGCCTTCGAGCGCACGGGATGGGGGACGGATTCGGTCTTGGGTGCTGGTAGCGTAGGAGGCCCCTGTTGCTCGCAGGAGCGGCAGTAATCCAGCTCGCCAACTTTGACCCGACACCCGTCACAGAGCTTACGATTGCAGGTCTTTCGCTTGCCCTTGCGCGCAGGGGCATCACACAGATACTGGTGGGGATTGCCGCAGTCGCATTTTGCCCGAGGCCTCTGCCCTCGGAAGCAAAGGATTGCGTGGTTACCGTTCCCGAGGTCCATTTTCTGACAGGGCATCCCGGGAGGATACAGCCCCGGGATGCCCTTGGCCCACGCGAGACGGTTAGATCTCCTCCCCTGCGGCAATCCGTTCATCGATCGTACGGAAGTCTTCCCCGGCGGCGGCCCGAGCGTCCATCTCCCTAAGAAAGGCCTCGGTGTCTCGCTTGAATTGCTCAGACTTCTCTTTCCACATTTTCAGAAGCCCTTCCGGTACGTACGACTTGCAGTCGTCCCGGCCATCCTTCTGGACTCGAACCATCCCAAATTCGTTGGGCTCCTCGATCACGACCCACTGGCCGTCATTGTAAAACGTGTCACCGATCTTGAACGCCATCTCCGGCGCACGAACCGGCAGAACCACCCCATTCAGAGACCCGAAAGACTTCACTGATTTGCGCCTTGCCATTTGAACTCTCCCGCTTGCTGGTCCCGTTGACCTGACTCACGAACAATACTCCAGGGTAGAGGATTAACGCAAGAGCCCATTTCATTTCGGTGGGAGCGTGTAGGCATGGGTGCCTACCGGCTCCCCATGATCCCGCGAGGCCTCTGCCTCGGGAGTCAGCGTGCAAAGGCAGGATTATCGACAGAAACCCAGCCCCTGCTCTTGAGCAGTTTCTCCCAGCGGCTCAGGTGAATATTCCAACGAACGGGCGTGCCGGGTCGTACCTTGGGCGGTGGAACCTCAATCGTTTCCTGCCACACCACCGCCCTGGGATTCGATTCATAGGGATAGTAAACCGCTCGCGGATAGTCGATGAACACCTTGCACGTATTGTCATGCTCAAAGCAGTGAGTCTCTAGCCCCTCTTTCGGATTCCCGAGTACCCGATAATAGGACTTGATCACCTCAGGCCTTCCGGATTTGCTGCCGTTCACGAGGGCTTCGTACGCCTTGCCATCCCGATACACGATCACGCCCATGGTCTCTCTCCCGCTTGCCGGTCCCCTTGACCTGACTCGCAATGAATACTCCGTCGTGGAGGATTAACGCAAGCGCCGATTTCATTTCGGTGGGGGCGTGTGGGTCTTGTCTCGCTTGGGCCGTCCGGCCTTGGAGGGCAGGGCAACGCCCATCGCCATTTTGAGGGTCACGGTGGGATCTTGAGACCAGGCATCCAGATGGCCACGGGTCACCCCGAGGAGCTCGGCGGCTTGGCCTCGATCACAAGGCCCGAGCGCCTCACCCAGCGGTTTCTTTAAGAGATTGTGCAGAGTGGCTTCCCCGACCTGGAGCAAGGTTGCTGCCCCGCCGATCGAGACCGATCGTTTCAGCGCGGTCTGAATTTGTGCAAGCCAGCCCAGTTCGCCATTGGCGCGGCTAGCCATGAGTGCGAGCGTTTTTGCATTCGGTGCGGGCATGGTTTCCTCAGGAGGGGGACAGGGATCCGATTAGGGCAACACGGGCGCGCTTCGGGTCACGGCATCTGCCAAAGACCCCGAGACTCTTTGTCTCGAGTACTGTCTGAGCATCCAGACGATTCCTTGCAATCCGACGCTGTTGGCCTCGGATTCTTTCTTCTTTAGAAAATCGTTGACCTCACGGGGAAGGGGCCAGTGCAATTGAGCCTCTTCAATGGAAAGGCCGTGTTTCAAGGCAAGACGAGCATGGCGCTTGTTCACGGCCCAGAGGTCCCAGTCCTCAAACACCCCTCGCAGCGTTTGCTCTACAACGTCTTCGTCTTCACGGTCTCGGGTCCCGTCGACTTCGATGCAGAGTCCCTTGTACCAATGGGGCACATGCCCCTCGTACCATTCCACACGGATCCGGTCTTCCGGATAGAGGCGTTTCATGGCAAACACGATTCGCCGCTGGCTCAATTCAAGGTACCGATCCTCAGACAGAGACTCGTCGTACGACGCCGAGAACTCACCCAGCAAATCCTGTGTCCATCGACCATCAACCTTGACTGTAATCATGGGGCAATCTCCGTCTTGTCCGTCTCGCCGACCGGATGACCCGAGTAATACTCCATCGTGGAGGATTGGTCAAGGCGAGATTCTATTTCGGTGAGAGGGTGTGGTCTTGATCGAGGCCTAAGACCACGTCAGTGGTTTTCGGGTCGCTTCGTCGTTGTAATGGAGGCCTTCGGGGTTCATAAGCTCGGGCATCAGGTGATCCCGATAGGCCTGCGTGAAATTCTGGGGATTCTGAAAATACATCGCCGTGAGATAGCATCGCTGGTGATGCAAGGTCACCACGCGTGCTGCAACACGAGCATCTTCGGGCTGCAACGGTTCCATCTGTTTCAGTTGCCGTGCAATCTCCTCAGACCAGCCGAATTCAAGCAGCATGATCACTTTGGCTCGGTCCACGGGGTATAGACTCACTGTTCCGTCTCCGTGGACATACAGCAAGATCACGAAGTCTGGGGTGTACTCGGGCCGTTGCGAGAACTGCATACCAGCAGCATAGATGCCGGGCCCTGCATTCTTCGTGAGCTCTTGTGCGGTTTTCAGTTGCTCTGAAATATCAACGATGGGTGCGTTCTCCATGGGGCTTCTCCTCGTGGTAAAATCGGTTATGCCTCGAGTGTTCAAGGGTTTGTGGTTCGTGGGAATCTTGGGCGCGGTCGGATGCCTTGCGGGTCCGGATCAGCACAACGAAGCCAAGTACAAAACGTACACCGTCGCGTTCGGTCCCTCTCTGGATGCGGACGCCAGGCCGTGGGCCCCTGCAGAGCTTGCAGAGCTTGAGAAAGAAACCCGGGTCTTGTGGGCCCTGGGCCCCACGGTTCTGATCGTGGGCGAGGGAGAAGCCCAGTTTGTGCTTCGGCCCTTTGTGGCGGATACCCCCGTGGGGCACTGCGCGGCCGGCTCGGGTCGGTTTCATCCAGGCAGCGCCTACGCGGAGTGTGACCCTGCATGCACCGACGGCTTCGGCGGATTGCGTCAGTGCTACGGTCACGAGTTTGGACACTGGACGGGGATGCTGCACATCTGTCGACCGGGAGAAACCGGCGCAGATTGTTCGAGCGTCGGCCAGGGAGACGGGATGATGAATCGCAGGATTGATTACCCCACGGCGCAATATGGGGATCTGGTCTCGCACGATATCCCTACGGTCCTGGATCTGGCCGAATTCCGCCGCACGCATCCTTAACGCTTTTCGTCCGAGTCCGGTGGGTCGGGATGCTCCTCGATGCAATCCCGTCCCGTGCCAATTTCGACTTCATCTCCATGACCATCGAACAAACACCACGTCTCGAGTTGTGGATTCGTGTGATGGCTGCACACGTCTTCGCAGGTCTCCACGGCTCGCTGTTCCGCGATCCGTCGGGCCTCTTGACGGCTCCGGGCCTTGACGACCGTGAACACGCTGACGTGCAACGCACCCCACACGGTATAGGTCTTCTGTGGCTTTGCGGGAGCCGACTTTGCGGTAGGCTTGGATGCTTTCAGCTTTTTGGCCACAAGAAATTACACTCCACAAACAGATAGTTTTGTTGATGGGTCAAGTCACTGTGCACGAACGTACAATACTGAAAAAGGATTGGGTCTTGACCCTCGAGCCTTTGTGGCAGTGTGACGCGATAGAATTTCTCTCCTTCAATTTTGTTTTTTTCTGCTGAAGAAATCAGCTCTTCAAGCTTCTGCTGCGAACACTCAAGCATCCATCACCTCTTACTCTTTCGGCCCGGATTCTTCCGGCTCCTCATCCCGCAACTTGGTGCACATCATGAGCTCGTTGGTTCCAGATCGGAGGGGATCGCTCAAATCAAAGTCTGGCGGCATGGTGCAGCGGAAGAATTTACAGCGCTCGAACTTGTACCCAACCACGGACAGGTCCGCCAGCTGAAAGACACACTCTTGAAACGTGAGAGTCGGTGCATCCGGGGCCCGTGCAGGTAAAATGACCGCGGTCATCAGATCGCACTCAATCAATCGCGTCTCCGGATCTGCGAGCCGACGCATGAGCCTCTTTTGGTCACGATTCTCGCGCACCCTTGCAGGGTGGCTGATTCTGCCGCCGGGGCAAGTCTTCCCCTGAGACTCGGACGGTCACGGCTTGGCCGGAAACTGAGAGTCAAGCGCGGATTCCAGGAGTTTCCTGCACAGATCGGAGATGTTGACCTCATAACCTGCACGCCGAGACTCTTGCTCGCGCAGTTCGTGCAGTCGCACGCGCAAGGGCTCCGAGATCCGAATGTACAGACAGGGAGGGGCGGCCCCTTCCCGCCGAGGCCTGCCGGGTGCACGTTTCGGGGGTAGAGTCTTGGGAGTCTTGGTCTTAGCCTGCGCTCGTGCTGCCATCCCTTCAGCAAATAGCAGTTTCACCGCGGAAATCAAAGGTCTGTATTTTTCTCTTGCTAGTGTCCAGAGCTCTGGATACCGTGACTCTACTGGGCCTCTTTGGCTCGGTGGGGAGATGCAAGCATGCAGCAGAGACGAGTCTACCAACCGCCTAGACTCCTGCGCGGGATTGAACCGTCGGTGCAGGTGATCGCCGAGGCGATGGCCTCGGGCAGCGAAGCCGGTAAGCGATACGCCGAAAAGTTTCCGGGGCAGCCCTTCTGCCCGACGTGGCTTGCAGGGGCCTACGAGATTGATACCCGTGGGAAGGCCTGGGGTGATGGAGCCTTTGACGCGTACAAGAACGCCGCCAAGCATGTGATCGAGACGGCCAGAAAGGGGAATGCTGCATGAGACATGCTCGGCGCTCTTCCCTTCGACGTCCGCCAAGACATCTCCGAGAGTCGATTGCAAAAAAGCGGCCCTTTTCCTGCTTGAAGCCGTACGCCGACCTGGCCAAGGCCATGGGTGATCTGCACCGAGTCTGCACCGAATGGCACAAGGCCTCTGCCGAAGCGGCCAAAAACTTTGGCTATCGCTCCTAGATTCTGGCTCGCTCCCCCCCCTTAATCCTCTAGAACCCTCTCCGCCCAAGACAAGATACACCGTAATATCACCCTCTTTCGTCCTGTGTTATTTTTCTCTGTACAGCGTACAGAGGAATTGGTAGGGTCTGTGTATCAGGTCGCGGGGATCTGAGAGACGGAGCGAGAACGATGGCACGCACAGCAAAGAGCAAGCGCAAGAGCAACAAGACCCAGTGGACCCTGAACGTCTGCCGCCATGAAGCCATCGTAAATGGGCGTTTGGTCCATGTGATCTTTAATGAGGAAACACAGCTGGCGGACATTACCCTTTACCCCACCGCACAGAATGGGTTTTATGACGCTTACTCCAAGATGGAAGTGCCCACGCTCGACAAGGCTCTCGCGCTCGCGGAGTCGATGGCCCATCACCTGCCGTCGCAAGGCGTCGAGTGGACAGAGGAGGGTGATTCGTATCGATCGGTGATCGGTGGGCGCATGGTGGTGGCCGTGTTTAATCACCGGGTTCAGGCCGTTAACATCACGATTTACACCCGGCCGGACGGTGGAATCTCTGCGGGAACGGCTCGTGCTCAGATCGGTAGCGTGGAAAGCGGACTGAGTCTCACGGCATCCATGGCGGTTGCGATGAGCGCATAAGCCGGTGCCTACGGTGGGGCCCTACCCGCGGGTGGGTCCTGCCGTGCGCATCGACAGGCACGGTGAAAGGGGAGACCATGCAAACCACGTATACACTTGATCAGGTCAAGAATCTTTTGGGGGAGAATCACGTTGCCTGGATCCTGAGTCAGCCAGACCCCTGCAAGGTGGCAACCCAGCGCGCTTGTACTGCATGGTTCGCAAACTTTCTCGAAACCTGCGACGCCTACCAGGCGCTTGCCCTAATCACTCGCAAGTAGCCACGATTCTAGAATTCTTTCGGTCGTGATGTTTTTTCTCTGTACAGCGTACAGAGGAATTGATAGGGTCTCTCTATCAGGTCGCGGAGATCTGAGAGAGGGAGACACGATCATGAGTCACACCGTAGAAACGGAGTCCTACAAGGCCGGGTATGAAACGGGATTGCCCGGTGCCTACGACAAACTCCGTCGCGCAAGATTCGACACCGAAGAGCAAGCACTACGATGGCTGTTCGACCGGACTCAGCGCGACTCTAGTCTACGCATCGAGATCTGGATTGATCGCGACGTGCCTGGTGCGGAGTCGGAGCTGATTCTTTCGGCCGTTCGTTGGGATGGCCGATGGAACCTTGATTGTTAGGTGGGCAGCGTGGGGCCCTACCCGTGGGTGGGTCCTGCAGTGTTCATCAACACCCAGGAGTGAACCCATGCAAGACAACACCTGCACCTGTGGCAACGACGGCTGTGCCAAGAGAGTCAGACTCGGGCTTACACCCTTCTGCCAAATCAAGAGCACCTACAAGCCCGAGCCGAATCTATACCCGTCCTATCGAGCAGCCATCGCGGCCAGTCCCGTGGGCAAGGAACGCTTGGTCAGTAGCTGCTTTTTGACCGGCACGCCGACCCGTTTCGAATCCGTCCAGTAATCCTCTCCGATCCGAATCACACCCCGCTCGAACCCCGAGCGATCCTCCCCCCTCACAGACCCCGCACGAAGGCCTCACCGAGAGTCTCTCCCCTAGACTCTTGGCTCGTTCGGCGTGAGTCGCCGCGGTGATTCTCGTGAGTTTTTGATGGCCTGCGGTCTATGTTATTTTTCTCTGTACAACGTACAGTGGAATTGATAGGGTCTCTTTATCAGGTCGCGGGGATCTGAGAGAGGGAGCAACGACCATGAGACACATCGTAGAAACAAAGTCTTACAAGGCCGGGTATGGAACGGGATCGCCCAATGGATACGACAACATTTATAGTGCGCAATTCGACACGGAAGAAGAAGCGCTTTGCTGGTTGTTTGGCCGGGTGCACTATGAGTCGAATGCTCGCATAGAAGTCTGGCTGGAGCAGGCACTGCCCAAAGCGCCCGGCCGACTCTTCGCCGAGTACGAAAATATCATGACGGCCGTTCGTTGGCGTAACCAGTGGAGTCTGCGGAGCTAGGTGGGCAGGGTGGGGCCCTACCCGCGGGTGGGTCCTGCCGTTTTCACCTGGAACAACACGGAGGATCACCATGGAACAAACTGCCGCCGCAAATGTCATGACGAACTACGAGGCCGGTTATGTGGTCGAAGTGAACCACGAACTCGTGCCGTATTCCATCCGAGTCTCTTCGGAAGAGCAGGCCTTTGAGTGGCTTCTGTTTCGGACCCAGCGGGATCAGAGTCCGCATCTGGTCGTGTGGATTGATTACCGGATCCAAATCCCCCGAAAGCCCATTGAACGGAAAACCATCCTGACCGCCGTTCGCTCTGATGGCAATTGGAGACTAAACACCTAGGTGCACAGAGTGGGGCCCTACCCGAGGGTGGGTCCTGCTGTGTTCACCTGGAGGAAACCTCATGATTTCGAAAAGCGACATCGGTACCGTGGTGACGGTCGACACTTCCTACAAAGGCTCTGCGCCCATTCTCGAGGCCTGCGCGGAGATAGGAATCACACCCGAGGAATTTCGCGCCAACGTACTCGACATTGTCCGTCACCCAGCACTGGGACCCCTTGCCGTCATCCATCTTTTAGACACCGAAAGCGAGGGATGCGAATTGTCCTTGCCCATCGAGACTCTTCGGCCCCTGAGCGAAAAATAAAGATCCTATGTTTTTCTATGTACAGCGTACAGAGCAATTAGTAGGGTCTCTCTATGGACACCGCAAAGACCCACACCGAGCTGACACAGGGCGATCGACTCTTGGCGCAAGCCGTCTTGTGTTGTGCGTATCGACTGCATCTACAAGGGCTCTACCGGATGAACCCTACCGAGGAACTCAAGCTCCGTCTGGAGTCGACCCTGCACGTCGAGAAAAAGTTTCGGGATCAGCTGGACGCTGCCGGCCAGTAGGTGACCGTGGTAGGGCCCTACCCGCGGGTGGGTCCTGCCGGATTCATCGACCTGGAGAAACCCAAATGGACATTCAAGATCAACGGTGGAATATCCGATTGCAGAATGGCGGCATCGAACGCAGGGCCGTCGACTTCACCAAGGATCACTTGGTGATCACGGTCCCCAAAAAGATAAGGAACGAACACGTCTCGCCAGACCTCCCGGACGAAATCTGGATCGGTCGAGAGTCCATTTTTGCGTTTCATACCTCTCAGCGAGTCCCTTTTACGTGCCTGCGCGCGTTATTCGAGGCCTACAAAATCAGCCGCGAATTACTGGACGAATGGCCTGCGGATTTGTTGCCGAATCACCCTGAGCCCGAGGACGGATGTTGGTATCAGTGCCAAGCCTATACCTATGGCGTGTTTTGGGATCCGGCGCGCAATGCTCATGTCGGACTGTGCGCGGAGTTCCCTGAACTCAGTAGCATCGATGACTCGTTGGCGCTGGCGATGGGCGGGATTGCCTCGCTGGTGACTTCTCAGCTCTCGAAGCTCTACCGCCAGAAACGTCCCCACCCTGCGCCGATCGGGCCGGCGGCAATCACCCATTGGTTCAAAGTCATGCAAGAGTTCTCCTCGAGACGACTCACCACGGGGGTACCATGAGTCTCTCTGCCAAGCTGCGTAACAAGGCCCGCGAACTGATCCAAGCGCGCAGCGTTGCTCTCGAGGGGATCCTCAACACGGAATGCGCGATGCGAGCGAGGGTGCTCGGGATCAAGGTGGACGACATGCTTTTCCGAGCCGTCTATGTCGCCGCCTGGCACGGCGCATTTTCGGTTCTACTCAAGGACGATCCCGAACCCGGGCAAGACGTTCAGATGGAGGCCCTCGAGAAAGGGAGGCGCAAAGGACACGACGCTGCCCGGCTTGCCGCACCCCACTGGCAAACCCAGGCTGACGAAAGAACCAAAGTAGACCACGCGATCGATCACGCGGTGTCCTACGCCCGAGAATTTTTCGCGGAGTTGATCGATCAGCTACGAGCCAATGACCCGGAGAATCCCCATCATGACCGATAAGACCGACCGAGAAGCACAAGAGTCTGCCGCGCGGAAACGAGCTCAAGAGGTGGTTGCGCTTCACCCCAACATCCTAGACTCGTTCGTTCGCACCGAGTGCACCATGGCGGTCCGCGCTCTAGGCCTAAATCCGACGGACCCGCTGTTCCGGGCCGTCTACACGGATTGCTGGTATGCCCTCTTTGGTGTCCTGCTCAACGGGGAAGGTGACGACCTCTGGGACCAAGCCATTGAGAAGGCTGTGCATGCAGGTCATGCTGCGGCAACCCGAATCTGCCCGAGCTGGAGTCAGCAGTCTGCCATGCAGGCCAGATTAGACTTAGCCTATGGTCGGGCGATCCAACACGCGAAAGTCTTCTATCGTGAATTTGTGGCGACCTTGATGCCTGAGAGGGTGCAGATGGATCCGAAGGCCTCGGAAGATACCCGCGAATCCGTCTCGTAGCGCTCTGACTCTTTCCCTCGCACCAGGGAATTCCCTTCCCCGCCGCGCGGTTTTCGCGGCGGAATCCATGAGAGAATCCCCGTGGATGTTTTTCTCTGTACAACGTACAGAGGTTTTGGTATTCAAGATCCATGAAAGAAACCCATCTGAAGGTAGGCGACCGAGTCCGATGTGCGCTCCGGAGCGCGACGGGGACTGTGACCTCTCTTTACTCCCTCAAAAGCAGCCAAAACGCCGTGGTCCGGTTTGATGGCTCGGACGGCGCAGAAGACTGGCCGGTCATGCGCCTGGCCCTTTCCCATCAAACCAAGCCGTTCCGAGTCGGGGAGCGAGTCCTCACGCACGGACTGCATGCCATCGTGCAGCAGACGGCCGGTGAAGAAGTGTTCGTTTTCTTCTCCGTCTGTCCGTGTGGTTCACCACCCCATGCCACTGGGTCCGCGTGTCAGTTGCAATGGCTCGAAAACGAGCAAGTCAGGCGGGAGACTCCCGAGGAGTTCAAGGAGCGTGTCCTGCGCCTGGGCGCCTTGATCACCATGACCCCGATCTGCGAATAGACCCACCAAGACATAAGACTGACAAGGGAAGGGAAGTCCTCATGAGGAAGTTTGAAACCGCCATTCTCTTCGCCTCGATCGGTGCCATTCTGGGCCATCTCAGCGCAGCCTTTACGCTCGTAGCCATGGTGGTGCTGACCGTGTGGGCTCTGGCAAGAATTGCGTATCATGAGGCGGTGCAGACTCTGCGAGAGGGCAACACCCGGCGGACAGGCATCCATGCGGCGGCGGATCTTTGGGCCAAGACTCCCTGGGGAAAGACCCACGCCGTACCCCCCGAACGCTGCTACGAAGGGGAGGTGATCGAAGCCGAGGAGGTGGACCTTGAAGAGTCGCAAGAGCCCGAGGACCGTTTCCCAAGAGTCTACGCCAGCACGACGCACACGCGAGGGTAACCCATGAGTCTGTGTCTAAGCCCGCTCAACATGATCAACGTCTTGATTCTTCTTGCAGACCTCGCCTATCTGATGTGCAATGTGATTCGAGCACGAAACGCCAGAGCCAAGGATGCGGCCCAGGCCGACCGCGCGCACGCTCAGAAAGCGGGTTGAGGTGATCACAGCAGTCCTCTTTATATCGTTTGGATTCGCCGTGGGTTGGGGCTTGCGAGGCTGGGAAGACAGACGACTGAAGAAGAATCGAGCCGAAGCGACAGCCCGAGCCTGGCATCAAGAGTCTACCAAAGATCCCTAGCCGATCTGCCTGATTCTCAGAAACGAATCCGTACGCACCGAGGTGGAAACCACATTGTCCGCGGTGTTCTGGGCCCAACGAAACTGAAGCGTGCCGGCCGTGGCCGCGACAGTGAGGGTCCCTTTAATCTTGGCCATCATCAAAGACCCAGACCCTGTGATGGCCTGGGCCCCTGCATCGCCAATGGCAGCGTCGGCTCGTAGGATCGAGCCCGAGGTGGCCCCGGCCGCAAGCACAACGCCGTCAATCGTCCAGCTCAACGTGGCTCCTGCAGGGCCGTTGAATGCGCACTGAATGTTCCCAGTGGTTGAGGCGTTATAGACTAGGAATAATTCGACGTCGTAGACGCTGTTCGCGTCGACGGTTACGAACAGGGTGTTGTCGTTGACCAGCGCTGTGCTGTTGGTGACGAACTGGTTGGCTGTTTTGATGGCAACGACTTCGCTTGCCGGGAAGTTCGTGGTCTTGGCAGACAGACTCAGCGGTGAGAGAAAATCCTTATGCAGGATGCTCACACGCGAGCAGCCGGCATCAACCTGTATGGCGTTGACGGCGCCACCACCCTGCGAGACCTCGCGGCAGACGTTCAGAAGCACACGGCTTGAGTTGCTCGTGATCCAGTAGGAAATATTCTGATTGAGAACTTGATAGCAGCTATTGAGCGTGACATCGGTGGAAGCCGAGATTTTGAAGCCTATCGCGTTGTACGTGCCATTGACGTTTCGGCAAGACTCTGCACCGCATGCATTCAACGTCACGCCGCTAGACCCTGTGATCAGATAGCCAATGCCGTTGGAATCCGACGCACAACCGTGCAGGCCCACGTAGGTGCACGCATTGAGGTTGTACCCCGCTTGATTGCAGGCCAGGGCATACGTACTGATAAACGTCAGCGAAGTACTGACAGACACCGTGCTCAGAACGTTGAACCCATGGCCCCCGACGGTATTGACCACCACGTTCTGAATCGTGCTAACAATCACCTCATCCCAGCGGATGCCATCGGAGCCAAAGTTGGTGATCTCGAGGTCTCGCAGCGCCAAATAGTTCGACGTGCGCGCCGAGCGGACAAAGTGAATGCCGATGCCGGTACCGAGGCCGGTGCCCTTGATCTGCAGATTTTGGATGGTGACATGAAGCACATCGGTTGCAACAAACACCCGGTTGTTGTCGATCGTTTGCTCAATCAAGACCGCGTTGGTTTGCGTGCCTTGAACGCGCACATTGCTTTTGAGGATGAGCTCACCATTGACGTAGTAATGCCCTGAGGGGAAATACAACTCGCCGCCGCTCGAAGGGATGGCGTTGATCGCAGCTTGAATGGCCGTCGTATTGGCCGTGGCATCGGCTGGATTTCCGCTGCCGTTGGCCCCGTAGTCGACGACATTGAACGAGCCGATAGGACCCCCAGAGTTCCAGGCCGATCCGTCATAGAAAGAGATCCCGTTGGAGGCACGATTCCAAAACAAGGACATGTTTGCCGGGGAAACAGGCCGGTCGGCGATCGTGTCGCCCACATTGACCACGGGAGGACTGAGAATTTGTAGCGCCATACACGAGATGATCGCTCATTCCTGGTGAGCACGGAAAAGGGTATATTGACCGCATGGCCAATCCCGTTGATGTCACAGGCGCTCCGTTTACGGCGACGGTTGCCCCAACTGTGTTTGTCACGCCAATTAACACGCCTGCGCAGCCGGGTCGCCAGGCACCGCCGAGCAATGTGCTCGTCCAGCCGAATACCGGCTCCACCAACAGCCCCGCCGGCGACATCAGCAAGGCCCTCGGCTCAAGCCTGGGAGGCGCGGGAAACAATCCCATGACGGGCGGCACGGGGACCGATAGCTCGGGCTCCTCAGGGAGCTATACGCCGAACTACAACAGTCCTACGCCAGGGACTAGCCAAGCCCACATTCCCTTGACGACGATTTTGAAATGGGGTGCCGTGGGTCTCGGCCTGGTGTTGTTGATCAAAGCCATCAAAAAGCCCGCACAGCCTCCTGCGCCTGCACCACGTAGACGATAAAGGCAGATCCCCGCGCGTGCGGGAAAACCCCGACAAAGTCCCTACATAAATGAGAAGGACGGGGCAGATCCCTGCGTGTGCGGGGCAACTCGCATCGCAACATGCATCGACAATCGCTAGCCAGGCAGATCCCCGCGCGTGCCGGGGAGCCTCGACGCACGGATCGCTCGTCGCCAGCGACATGGGCAGATCCCCGCGCGTGCGGGGAAGACCAACTTTCCGTCCGGTTGCTACTCAGACCCCACGGTTGATCCCCGCGCGTGCGGGGAAGGCGGCCAGGACGACTATACGGCCGATAAAGGGAACGGTTGATCCCCGCGCGTGCGGGGAAGGCGCCGGGACGAACGAGCGAGATTTGACCGCGAGCGGCTGATGCCCGCGTGTGCGGGGGAACCCTCGAGACGATTCTTGCCGAGTTCCCGAACGTAGGCGGATCCACGCGTGTGCGGAAGAACCTACAGACAGGACGGGCAGATCCCCGCGCGTGCGGGGGAGACGGATCTGCCCTCAGTCGCGTTGTCGGCCGTGCGGGTAGATCCCCGCGCGTGCGGGGGAGACTCTGGATCCCATGGTGACAGGACCATGCTGGCGGGTAGATCCCCGCGCGTGCGGGAGGGGACGCGATTCTTACGTTGCAGCCATTCGACGAGTCGGGCAGATCCCCGCGCGTGCGGGGGAATCCGTATCGCAGCATGGGTTAACGATTGCTAGCCAGGCAGATCCCCGCGCGTGCGGGGGAGACGTTCGAGCCTGGACCTCAAATCATACTGACAGGGGCAGATCCTCGCGCGTGCGGGGGAGCCTTGGTAAGCACGGTGACCATTCTAGTACCGGCAGGTAGATCCCCGCGTGTGCGGGGGAGCCTTGATCGTTTTCGATATGTATGGATCTGATGAGGGCAGATCCCCGCGTGTGCGGGGGAGCTGAGTTCAGACAGTATTTGCTTAACCGTCACAAGGCAGATCCTCGCGCGTGCTGGGGAGACGGCAGGCCAGAGGCATAGAAACGCACCCAACGAGGCAGATCTCCGCGCGTGCGGGGGAGCCGCCGCGATGTCACACGCGACGCTTGCCGCACTGGGCAGATCCCCGCGTGTACGGGGCAACCGAAAGATCGAACTTCAGGGTCCGGTAACCATCGGGCAGATCCCCGCGCGTGCGGGTGAACCTATGCACTAGCTAGGAATGCCAGGGTCGCAGAGGGAAGATCCCCGCGTGTGCGGGGCAACGCGATTCCAAGGTCGCATACGAATCTGGCAGATCCACGCGCGTGCCGGGGGGGCACCAAACGTCGTGCGTGCGGTGTGACCTGTCTATGAGGCAGATCCCCGCACATGGGGAGGAACCGCCTAGAGTTCGCCGGCAGGCAGATCCCCGCGTGTGCGGGGGAGACCTTGAGCGTTACTCTGATTGAAGAGAGTGTGGGCAGATCCCCGCGCGTACGGGGAGACGATTCCTTCTCAGCGATGAGTGGCTACAAGGCGGATCACCGCGCGCGCGGGGGAATAGAAAGATCGAACTTCAGGGTCCGGCAACCATTGGGCAGATCCCCGCGTGTGCGGGGGAACCGCTGCGCTCGACGAGGAGTTTGAAACCGTGGACGGCAGATCCCCGCGCGTGCGGGAAAAACCACGCCGAGAGCACGGCGTCGCGGTACGAGGCAGATCCCCGCGTGTGCGGGTGAGTCTTATAGAAATCATGTCAGCCCGTGACAATCGTGACGGGTGATCCTCGCGTACGCAGGGAGGGAGCGAAACCAAACGGAGGATCCACGCGGATGCGCGGTAAATTCACTCGCGGCTGCACGCGTAGTGGCGGACCGGTTGATCCCCGCGCGTGCGGGGAATAGGACTCGTCGGCACTCTCAAAGAGACCCGCCGGAGGATCCCCACGGGGGTGGGTGACGTGGCCATGACACCGTCGCAACTCGGCAGGGGACGGATGGGTGATCCCCGCGCGTGCGGGGAAGACGCAAGTAGTTGCAGCTGGTGAGATGGGCGGTTGATCCCCGCGCGTGCGGGCAAGACGGATCAGCGTGTACTCGATCGATGATCGATGACCGGTTGATTCCCGCCCATGTGTGGAAGACGCAGACCATGACGGGGACGCTCTAGCCAGGGTCGGCTGATCCCCGCGTGTGCGGGCAAGACTTCCAGCAGCCGTACGGTTTTGGAGTCGTTGTACGGTTGATCCCCGCGCGTGCGGGGAAGGCATGCGGAGATTCGCGACTCTCCCCCCGTGACTCGGCTGATCCCCGCGCGTGCGGGGAAGGCCCCGGTCGGTCCACGCCTGCATGGCACATGCACGGTTGATCCCCGCGCGTGCGGGGAAGGCGATGCTGGAGTCTGTCGAGTCCCGCTGATCGGCGGTTGATCCCCGCGCGTGCGGGGAAGGCGTGTGCACGGTAGTACTGCTGCGCGAAGGCAATCGGTTGATCCCCGCGCGTGCGGGGAAGGCGTTCAGTTCTCAGCCTTATTCGGCTCTCATCTACGGTTGATCCCCGCGCGTGCGGGGAAGGCTGCGGTCTAGGCCGCACACGGCCGAAAGACGGTCGGTTGATCCCCGCGCGTGCGGGGAAGGCGGCATGACCCTCGGTAGACTCTATGCAGAGACCCGGTTGATCCCCGCGCGTGCGGGGAAGGCCGGCACTAGCAAAAACGTGGTGAAACCGGGTGCGGTTGATCCCCGCGCGTGCGGGGAAGGCCGTTCTCGTGCAAGCGGAGAGCTGCGAATGCTCGGTTGATCCCCGCGCGTGCGGGGAAGGCGAAGTCTGCCAGCCCTTCACCCTCGTCCTAGACGGTTGATCCCCGCGCGTGCGGGGAAGGCGATGCTGGAGTCTGTCGAGTCCCGCTGATCGGCGGTTGATCCCCGCGCGTGCGGGGAAGGCGACGTCTGCCAGCCCTTCACCCTCGACCAAGACGGTTGATCCCCGCGCGTGCGGGGAAGGCGACCGAGCCAATCGGTGCGCTGTAGCCGTGCGCCGG
>Ga0335070_10003519_pt1 | contig 18273 bp, 15 predicted proteins | sample Lox_Sample_13_FD_206722 | JGI IMG/M metagenome (GOLD analysis project Ga0335070, IMG submission 206722) | Soil microbial communities from Loxahatchee National Wildlife Refuge, Florida, United States - Lox_Sample_1.3 | ecosystem: Environmental > Terrestrial > Soil > Wetlands | place: USA...
AATGGGCGGACATCCGGAAGATTCACGTCCCGTTCATCGGCCTGTCCGACGGATTGATCCGCGAGCCCTATGAGCGGCACATCCGGGAAGGGGCCCGGCCGCTGCCGGCTCCCGGTCGCGGCTCGCTGAGCGGCGACCCGCCGGCCGGCTCTCCTAGTCCGGCAGGGGGGTCTTGGCCGCTACGGATCCTCCGACCGAAGCCCCTCCATTCCGAGGGGGCTCCCGGGCCGTCCTTGCCTCGGCGGCCGGTTTGCGCCGCACGGGCCTGGTGGTGAAGATCCGCTTCTCAACGCCGCCCAGAAACTCCGAAAGGGCCGCGAGAGCCGCCTCGAAGCCGGCCAGGTCCTCGGACTTGCGGGCTTTCGTCAGCCGGGAGAACTCAAGATACGACTTGAACGACCAGAGCGGGCCTGGCTCCCGCCGCTTTCGGAACTCTCGGAGGGAGTCGAGGACGATTTCCTTGTCGTGCCAACGGCCGAGAGGCTGATGGACGCCCCGGAGCCGGTCATTGAGGAGGGTGCCGTCGTCGCCGGCGAAGCCGCCCTCCTCGATGATCTCCAGCGTGTAACGGGCCTCTTTCGTCCGCGTCCTGAGAAAATGGAGCCGGCGGACGTCGTTCCACCTGGTCTTGTCCTCCCTGATTTCCCCGATCAATTCCAGGAGCCGCGCCTCCGCCCCCGTCCTGGCGCGGCGCGCTCCGGGTCCCGCGAGGCAGGAGGCGATCGAGACCCAAGCGGAGTCGAAGAAGCCTCGGTCAAAACGCCGACAGGCGCGGCCGAACTTCTTGACCTCCCGGCGCTCGCCGTCCTTGAGCCAATTATAATATTCAGAGAGTTCGAGGGAGCCGGCCTTGGCCGCCTCCCGGGCTTCGGCTTCGAGGACGTGCAGGTTGCGGAGCTTGCCGGCCGCCCGGAAGAGCTTGCGGGCGGGGGTGAACGCTTCCTCGGCCCGATAACGGGGTTCGACCGTCTCTATCAGGCCGAAGAAGGTCCGGAGACGCTTGAGGTCGACGCGCATCTCGTGGATTGAGTCGGTGTCAGGGAACTCAGCGGCTTGCCGGAAATGGTCCTTGAACGACCGAACCCGGCGGTCGTAGCAGTCTTTGAAAAACGAAGAAACCTCCATCCCACCCTCCCCGGGGCAGCCCGCCGTCCTTCGAGAAAGGCCGCTCAGCGAGCGGCGCGGCGTTTCGACGTTTCCGGCCGGGCCGGAGGACGAACGTTCAGGGTCTTCAAGAAATCCCTGGCCAGCTTATGCGCCGCTTTCCGGGTCTCCTTCTGGAAAGCGGCGGCGCCCGGGCGGCTGACACGGCCGAGGATCCCTTCCATGCTCCGGGCCAACCGCGTCTCGAGCTCGGTCCGCGCTTCTTTCTTTTGCGCTTTGAGCCGCCCGGGGCCGGTGAATTCGATGAGGGTCCCCGCGCCGCCGGCCAGGTCCCTCCAGTGGTCGAGGGCAAACTCCGCGGTCACGACGCCGCCCTTGGGGATGGCCTCGCGGAACCCCTTGACCAGATGGGCGGCCAGCTGACTAAAGGCCGGGTCATGTCCGACCAGCATGATGGAGCGGTACTTATCCGGCTGCTTGCGGATTTCCTGGGCCAGGTCCTCGGTATTCGTATTCCCGTAGAACGTATCCTTAAGCAGGATCTTCTGGTGGGGATAGCCGAAGGCCTTGGCGAACAGGTGGGCCGTTTCGATGGCCCGATTGGCGAAACTGGAGATCATCAGGTCGGGCGCGGCATTCGCCGAGGCGAGATGCCTGGCCACGGCTGTGGCTTCTTTTGTCCCCTTCTTGACCAGCGACCTTTCGAAATCGGGCAGAGCCCCGCCCCTGTCCTGGGCCGTCGCGTGCCTGACGATGTAGATCCTCAACATGGCGTCCCTCTCCCCAGCGCCGTTCGCTAAAGGCGTTCGGGCTTCATGACAACCCCGTTGAGTTAAAATTCCATGAAGTTTCCATTAAATCTTCGTTAAATGAACCAGTTAAGCGATCAACCGCTAGGCGATGCGCCCCCTCATGTGCTATATGCTGTAAGCGAAACCTCACCGGGATCCCCATCTATGATATACTGAAGGGGTTGCAGGGTCAACTGGCCGATTCCATCCCTACGGGAGGAGGATTAACATGAAAGACTCGGCCAAGGCCTACTGGCTCGGCTTCGACCTTGGCGGGACCAAGATGATGGCGGCCGTCTTCGGCCAGGATTTCAAGGTCGTGGCGTCCCTGAGGAACAAGACCAAGGGTGTCGAGGGGACGGTCGAGGTCCTCGAAAGGATCCAGGGCACGATCGCCGACGCCCTCCGGGAAGCCGGTCTCGAACCTTCGGACCTGGGGGGGATCGGCGTCGGATGCCCGGGACCGCTCGACCTGGACCGCGGCGTCATCCTCCAGGCCCCGAACCTCTCGTGGCACGACGTCCCTCTCAAGGAGACCCTGGAAAAGAGGTTCAAGTGCCCGACGGTCATCGCCAACGACGTGGACGCCGGCACTTACGGGGAGTTCCGCTTCGGCGCGGGCCGCGGCGCGCGTTGCGTCCTGGGGGTCTTTCCGGGCACGGGGATCGGCGGGGGCTGCGTCTACGAGGGGCGTATCATACGCGGCCGGACCGGCTCCTGCATGGAGATCGGGCACGTCCGGGTCCAGGCGGAGGGCCGGCTGTGCGGCTGCGGCCAGCGCGGCTGCCTGGAGAGCGTGGCCAGCCGGCTGGCCATCTCGGCCGAGGCCGCGGCCGCGGCCTATAGGGGCGAGGCCCCGGCCCTCCAGCGCTTGGCCGGGACCGACCTTGCCGAGATCAAGAGCGGGACCCTGGCCAAGTCCATCAAGGCGGGGGATACGGCCGTCGAGGTCATCGTTCGGAACGCCGCCCGGCACCTCGGCTCGGGGGTGGCCAACGTCGTCAACCTGCTCGCTCCGGACATCGTCGTCCTCGGCGGCGGGCTCGTCGAGGCCATGCCGGACATCGTCCTGGGCGAGGCCCGGAAGACGATCTGCGGACAGGCCATGAAGGCCTTCACCAGGGACCTCAAGATCGTGGCCGCCGAGCTCGGGGACAACGCCACGGCCATGGGAGCGGCGGCGCTGGCCGCCGACGGAGCGGCCCGATGACCGACGAAAAGACCGTCCCGGAGTCCCAGGCCCGGGTCGAAACGAAGAAGCGCCTGGCCGCGGTCATCGATATCGGGGCGACGGCCATCCGGATGGATATCGCCGAGATCGAGAAGGGCGGGCACATCCGCCGCCTGGACTCGCTCCGGAAGCCCGTTCCCTTGGGGAAAGAGACGTTCACGAAGGGGCGCATCGGGCAGGAGACGATCGGCCAGTGCATCGGCATCCTCAAGGGGTTCCAGAGCGTCATGGGCGAGTACGGGATCACGGACGCCGGCCAGGTCCTGGCCGTGGCCACGAGCTCGGTCCGGGAAGCCGCCAACGCCGACAGCTTTCGCGACCGGATCTACGTCGCCACCGGGATCAACCTCAAGGTCATCGATGAGGCCGAACAGAACCGGCTGACGTTCCTCGCCGCCCAGGACGTGTTCGCCCTGAAACCCGACCTGGCCCAGGCCGACGTCCTCTTCGCCGAGGTCGGCGGGGGAAGCACGGAGCTCTTTCTCCTGCGGCAGGGGCAGGTCGGCTTTTCGAATTCCTACCAGCTCGGCACCCTCCGCATGCGCGAGACCCTGGAAACCTACCTGACGCCGAGCGAGCGCGTCCGGCGGATCCTCGGCCAGCACATCGGCCGGACGGCCGAGACCATGAAGAAGGACGTCCCGCCCGTGTCCAGTCCGGTCCTCGTCGCGATGTCGGGCGACGCCCAGTTCGCCGCCTCGGAAATCTCGGCGGGCTGGACGGACGAGTCGCTCCTGACGGTGGATTTCAAGACGTTCTCCGCGTTCGCGGACAAGGTCATCCCTCTCCCGGCCGAGAAGCTCGTTTCGCGCTACAAGGTCGGATACGAGGAGGCCGAGACGATCGGCCCCGGGCTGTTCGCCTATGTCATCCTGTGCCGGACGTTCAAGGTCGAGACGCTCGTCATCCCGAAAACGACTTTCCGCGACGGGCTCCTGAGGGAGGTCGCCTCCGAGCGCTCCTGGACGGACGCCTTCGCCGAAGAGGTCGTCCGGCAGGCCATGGCCCTGGGGAGGAAATACGCGTTCGACGAGAAGCACGCCCGCTTCGTCTCGGACCTCAGCGTCCTCCTCTTCCGGGCCCTGCAGAAGGAATTTCATTTGGACCCGCGGAACGAATTGCTGCTGAGGATCGCCGCGCTCCTTCATGAGATCGGGGGCTTCATCAGCAACCGGAGCCACCACAAGCATTCCATGTACCTCATCCAGAACAGCGGGATCTTCGGATTGACCCGGGAGGAGGTGGCGCTCGCGGCCGTCATCGCCCGCTACCACCGCCGCGCGCTGCCTTCCTTGACCCATCCGGAGTACGCCGCCCTCGACCGGGACAGCCGGATCACCGTTTCGAAGAAGGCGGCCATCCTCCGGGTCGCCGACGCCCTCGACCGCAACCACCTTCAGCAGATCATGGATCCGGCAATCGCCCTGATGAAGGACGAGCTCGTCATCACGATCGATGGGGCCGAGGACCTAACCCTGGAACGCCTAGCCCTGAAGGAGAAGGGCCCGCTCTTCGAGGATGTCTACGGACTCAAGGTCGTCCTCCGCGAGGGCCGCGCGGGCGAGGGGGGGAAACCTCATGCCGGCTGAGCCAAGCCCTTTTCTCAACCGCGAACTGAGCTGGCTGGCCTTCAACCGGCGCGTCCTCGAGGAGGCCCTCGAAGCCGACCTGCCGCTCCTGGAGCGTCTGAAATTCCTGGCCATCACCGCGTCGAACCTCGACGAGTTCTTCATGGTCCGCGTCGGGGGCCTGCAGCAGATCGTCGCCCAGGGCCGCAACAAGCCGGACTTCACCGGACTGACCCCGGCCGCCCAGCTCAAGGAGATCGGCTGGCTGACGCACCAAATGACCGAGGATCAGTATGCCTGCCTGAAAGATCTCGAGGACCGGCTGGCGTCGGAGGGGATCAGCAGGGTCAAGGGCGAGGACCTGTCGCCGGCGGAGGTCGATTTCCTCGAGCGCCTCTTCTCCCGCGAGATCCTGCCGATCCTGACGCCCATCGCCATCCACCCGGCCCGGCCTTTCCCGGTCCTGGCCGGGCTCCGGCTCAACCTCCTCGTCCGGTTCCGCGAGGGCGCGGGAGGCGGCGACGAACCCCGCGGCGCCGTCGTCACCCTGCCCAGAGGTTCGGCCCGCTTCATCACGCTCCCCGTCGAGGAAGGCTATCACTTCGTGCTCCTCGAGGACGTCGCGGCCCGGTTCGCCGGCCTCCTCTTCCCGGGGGCATCCATCCTCGAAGTCGTCCCGTTCAGGATCATCCGGAATGCCGACATGGCCGTCCGAGAGGACCAGGCCGCCGACCTCCTGGCGGAGATGAAGGAGGTCCTGGCCGAAAGGAAGCAGAGCGCCTGCGTCCGGATCGAGGTCGCCGACCGGGCCTCGGCGGCGGCCCTCGTTCTTCTCCGCGACATCTTCGAGGCGCCAGCCGACCGGGTGGCCCGGTTGCCGGGCCCCCTGGACCTCGCGGCCTATTTCCGGCTGGCCTCCATGCCCGGGTTCGAAACTCTCAAGTATGACCCATGGACGCCCCTGCCTCTGCTCGACATCGGGGCCGGCGAATCCATCTTCGATGTCCTCGACCGCAGAGACCTTCTGCTGTTCCATCCCTATGAGAGCTTCGACCCCGTGCTGCGCCTGGTCGAGGAAGCGGCGGACGACCCGAATGTCCTGGCCATCAAGCAGATCCTCTACCGGACGAGCGAGGCGAGCCCCATCGTCTCCGCCCTCGTCCGCGCCGCCGAGAACGAGAAGCACGTCACGGCCGTGGTGGAACTCAAGGCCCGGTTCGACGAGGCCCGAAACATGGAGGGCGCTCTCGAGCTCGAACGCGCCGGGGCCCAGGTCATCTACGGGCTCCGCGGCCTGAAGACCCACGCCAAGGCCTGCATCGTCGTCCGCAGGGAGCCGGCCGGCATCCGGCGCTACGTCCATTTCGGGACGGGGAACTACAACGAGCGGACGGCCCGGCTCTACAGCGACATCGGCTACATGACCTGCCGCGAGGACTATGCGTCTGACGCCACCGCCTTTTTCAACGCCGTCACGGGCCTGTCCCAGGCCCCGGCCTACTTAAAGATCGAGGCGGCGCCGGTGGGGCTCAAATCCAGGCTCCTCGAGCTCATCGAGAACGAATCGGAGCGCCAGAAGCAGGGCCAGAAGGGATTGATCAGGGTGAAGGTGAACTCCCTCTCGGAACCCGACGTCATCCAGGCCCTCTACCGGGCCTCTCGGGCGGGCGTCGAGATCCTCCTCAACGTCCGGGGCATCTGCTGCCTCCGGCCCGGTGTCGAAGGGATGAGCGAGAATATCACAGTCGTCAGCATCGTCGACCGGTACCTCGAGCACAGCCGGATCCTCCATTTCCGGAACGGGGGAGAGGACCGGGTCTTCATCTCGAGCGCCGACTGGATGCCCCGGAACCTCGAGCGCCGGGTGGAGCTCCTCGTTCCCGTCGAGGACGAGGCCTGTCGAAAGCGCCTGATGACGATCCTCGACGTCTTCTTCCAGGACAACGTCAAGGCCCGGCGGCTGCAGCCGGACGGCTCCTATGTCAGGGTCGAGGCGGCCTCGCGCCGGAAAGCCGTGCGGAGCCAGGAATCCTTCGCCCTTCAGGCCAGGGCGGCGGCCAAGCGCGCGGACCAGGACCGGGCCGGAGAACTCGTGCCGGTCCGCCCCGCCCCGAAGCCGTGATCAACTGCGGGCCCCGATCTCGTCGGTTTCCTGAGACAGGAGGGGGGCCTCGTCCTGCGGAGCCGGGTTCTTGAACGAGACCGAGCGCAGGAATTGACCGCCGTGCCTCCTCGAGAAAACCAGACCGGCCAGGGAGAGGAGCCCGATCAGGCCCAGGGGGATGCGGACCCCGAGCAGGCTGGCCAGCGTCCCCGAGAGCATGACCGGCACGATGGCGGTGATATTGGCCAGGACCGAGAGATTCCCGAAAACCCGTCCCTGAAGCCTCTCGGGCGTCCGTTCCTGGATCATGGTCTGCGAGGGAACGACGAGCCCGGTGAAGCCCAGGCCCATTCCGAAGCCGATGGCCGAACCCGATGCGGTCCGCAGCCAGCCGTGCAATCCGGGCACGGCCGCGATCAGCGCCATGACGAGGAGGCTGATGTCCATGAGGCTGGCCTCGACGACGCGCTTCTTCCTCCAGCCCCTAACCAGAAGCCTGGGGACCGCGCCGACCCCGGCGAGCGCTCCCAGCGCGAAGGGAACGACGACGACGAGCCCGGCCGACCGGGCCGTGATGCGGAGGAGCTCCGTGGCGACGGCTGGGACGGTCACGATGATCATCGACAGAGCGCCCTGGGCCGAAAGGAGGAGCAGAAAGGGGGCGAAGACATCGCGTTGGTCTCTCAAGAACCGGAAGCCATGCCGCACGGCTCCCCAGAGCGAGTCGGATTCGCGGCGAGACGATGCCGGGCCGGGGCCGACGTTCATCGCAGGAAGGAGGAGCACGCAGACGAAGGCGAGGACCAGCAGGCCCCCGCACAACCCGAGGGTGCGCGAAACGCCGAGGAGCCGGATGAGGCCGCCGCCGACGGAAAAACCGACGATGACGGCGACATTCTGGGTGATGAAAAAGAGGCCCGTGGCCCTCGGAAAGCAAGCCTGGGGAAGCAGACAGGGCAGGGAAGCGATCTCCGCGGGGACATAGAACTGGTTGAGGGATGAATAGAGAAAGACGACGCAGCAGATGAAAACGGGGGTCGCCTGGCCCGACAAGGCCAGCCAGAAGACAGCCGCCCCCCGGACGAGGTTGGCGGCCATCAGGAGCTCCCTCCTGTCCCGGGCGTCGACGAAAGCCCCGGCGAGAGGACCGAACACGACGGACGGCAGGGCATAGGCCAGCCAAAGGAAGGATGTGGACAGAGAGGAGCCGGTCATCTCGAAGAGCCGCGTCAGGAGGACGAAATTCATGGTCTGGACGCTGACCTGGGAGAGAATCTGGGAGGACCACAGGCAGAGGAACTTCCGATGATGGAGGACGGACGCCGTCTCCTCTCCCATCGTCACTCGTCCCTCCGGAAACGTCCCGCCGACCGGCCCGCCAGCGGTGTCGCCGGGGGCTTCGCGGTCATCACTCGCGCTTCCCGTCGCGCAGGATCTCCGCCATGAACCCCTTGACGCTGCTCCCGAGTCCGTCCCGGGAGCCGGGCGGACTCGCCTTCGAAATCGGCCACACGCGCCCCCCGGTCTCCCCTCAATTCTCGGCCGTATTCTCTATGGTCGGCGTGGAGGAGGCGCCGACCATCTCGGGCTGGAGCTCCCCGGGCACGCGCTCGGAATCGGGGCTTTTCCGGAGGCGCCGGATGGCCGCTCTCTCGCTCTCATAGACCCGCTTGATCCCGTCGCCGAGCGCCGACTCAGTCGTCCGGATGTACTTCACCAGGCGCTCGAGACCCGTCGGCTCGATGGACGCGGCGTGGTCGCTTCCCCACATCGACCGGTCCAGGGTGATATGCCGCTCCACCAGGCAGGCCCCCAGCGCGACGGCCAGGGTCGACGGGACGAGCCCGACCTCATGACCGGAGTAGCCGATCGGGACGTCGAACGCGGCTTCGAGCGCGGGGATGACCTTGAGGTTCAGCTCCTCGGGGGGACACGGGTAGGTGCTCGTCGAATGAAGAAGGACGAGACGGTCCTGACCGAGGAGCTCGACGGCGGCGCGGATCTCCGGCATCGTCGACATCCCGGTCGAGAGGATGAGCGGGCGGCCCGTTCTTCTATAATGCTGAAGGAGCCGCAGGTCGGTCAAGGCGGCGGACGGGATCTTGTAGCAGGGCGGGTCAAAGGCCTCGAGGAAAGCGATGGACGGCGCGTCCCAGCAGGACGCGAACCATGAAAGGCCCTGCCGCTGGCAGTGGGCATCGATCTCCCGGTACTCGTCGTACCCGAATTCCACGCGGTAGCGGTATTCCAGGTAGGTGATGTAGCCCCAGGGGGTCTCCCGCATGACGTTCATCAGCTCGATAGGGACGCAGTGCTCCGGGGACCTTTTTTGGAACTTCACGGCGTCGCACCCCGCCCGGGCCGCGACATCGACGAGTTTCTTGGCCAGGTCGACCTGACCGTTGTGGTTGATGCCGATCTCGGCGACGATGAAGGTCGGGTGGCCGCGACCGACGGTGCGGGGACCGATGCGGACGGTCGGGTTCATGAGTCCTCCTTCTTCTGACCCGCCAAAATGAGGTCGCAGAACTCGCGGACGGCCCCGCGGCCGCCGCACCGCTTCAGGACGAGATGGGCCTCCCGGAGGAGTTCCGGGCGGGCGTCGGCGACGGCCACGGCCAGTCCGGCGGCCGCGAAGGCCTCGAGGTCGTTGACATCGTTGCCGATATAGGCGACCTCCTCGAGAGGGACACCCTCTTCCCGCGCGGCCCTGACCAGCACTTCCCTCTTCCGCCTGACCCGCTGGTAACAGCGGACTTTGAGCTTCTTGGCCCTTTCGAGGACGACGGGGTTCGCTTCCGTGGAGATGATGGCGAAGGGGATCCCGGCGGCTTGGAGATGGGAGATCCCCAGCCCGTCCTCCCGGCTGCAGGCCACGCTTTCGCGGCCGTCCTGGCTCAGCCAAACCCGGTTATCCGTGAGGACGCCGTCGAAATCCGAGACGACCAGCCGGATCCGCCGCGCCAGCGCCAGAGGGCTGTCCTCCGGCACGACCAGGGCGGATCCATGCGCCTGGATCAAGTGCTCGGCGAGGGCCCATTGGGGAAGGGAATCGAGGTCGACGGCGAAGGCCGATTCGGCGGGGTAGGGAAGGATGCGGTCGCCGCTCACGCTCCGCTTTTCGTTGATCGTCGCCGCCCGCATGACGTCGACCTGGCCCGTCTGCCAATAGGTCTCCGGGAGACTCTGGCGCGGGGCATTGTACGGCTCGGGGGCTCCTGCCGGGAGGAGCGGCTCGAGCCGTCCCTCGTTCGTCCGCCACATCTTATAGGGATTTTGATTGGGAGGGGCCACGCTCCGGACCGAATCCGCGTCCGGGTTCTCGAGAAGCGTCCGGATGGCCCCGTCGACGAGCCCCGGAGGCCGCAGGGGAGAGGTGGGCCGCAGGTGGACCACGATGTCCGGCCGGTAATCATCGCTCGTGGCCAGCGTGAGCAGGGCATGTTGGAAGACCGGCAGGTCGGTCACGGAGTCCCCGGCGAGCTCGGCCGGGCGACGGAACGGGACTTCGGCGCCCAGGGCCGTCGCGACCCGGGCGATCTCGGCGTCGTCGGTCGAGACGATGGTCCGCTCGATGAACGAGGAGGCCTTCGCCGCCGCGATGCTGTAGGCGATGAGTGGGCGGCCCCCCAGGAGCTTGATGTTCTTTCCCGGGATGCCCTTGGAACCGCCGCGGGCCGGGATGAGAGCGAGGATCCTGGCGGCTTTCACCACGCGGTCCAGCCCCCGTCAACGATGAGGTCGGCCCCCGTCATGTAGGACGAGGCGTCCGACAGCAGGAACATGAGGGCGCCGCAGTACTCGTCGGCCTGGGCCATGCGCCCCAGGGGATTGCGGGACCCATAGCGTTCGAGGAAACCAGGGTCGTGGCCGTTCTCGACCCCGCCCAGGACGAGCGTGTTGACACGGATCCCCGTCCCGGCCCAGTAGGCGGCCAGGTAGCGGGTCAAGCCGATGACGGCGCTCTTGGATACCGAATAGGTCACGGGCTTGGTCTTTCTGGGGCCTCCGCCTGCCTCCTCGTAGAGCCGCTGGTCCGGTCCGACGAGCCCGTAGATCGAAGAGATGTTGACGATCGTCCCTCGTCCCCGGTCCCGCATGACGCGCCCGGCGCTCTGGGCGCAGAGGAACGAGCCCGTCAGGTTAACGGCGAGTTCCCGGTTCCACAGCTCGAGGGGAAAGGACTCGAACGGAGCCGTGTGGGCGCCGGCATGGGATGGGTCGAACTTCGGGTCGGAGGCGGCGTTGTTGACCAAGCCGTCGATCGCCCCGAACCGGCCGACGGTTTCCGAGATCGCGGCGCTGACGGACGAGGGCTCGGTCACATCGAGCGGGAGGGCGCACACCCTGCGAGTGTCGAGGGCCTGCGCCGCCTGTTCGGCCGCGGCCAGGTCGATGTCGGCGATGGCCACGTTCGCGCCCGCGCGGGCCAGCGCCCGGGCGTAGGCGCGCCCCAGGAGCCCGGCCCCGCCCGTGATGAGGATGGTCCGCCCCTCGACCTCAAATGGGGATGCCGACATCGACCTCCCTCCTTTCCGCCGACGACCGGTGCACCGCCAGCGAGATCTCGAGGGCCCGGATCCCGTCGTCGAGAGTGCAGACGGGCGCCTCGAGGCCGAGGACGGCGGCCAGGAAATTCCTCATCTCGTCGACGAACATCGTGTTGCGTTCGAAACCGGAGGGGGCGGAAATGCGCAAGGACTCCTCTCCGTCGGCGGGGACGAAGTCGAGCGCCTCCTCGTCGAAGTCCAGCCTGAGAATCCCCGCTTCCCCGACGATCTGGAGAGAGTGCTCCCGGGGGTGCTGGACGTAGTCGAGTTCCACGGTCCCGATGGCTCCCGAGCCAAACCGCAGCACGGCCTGGGCGGTGTCCTCGGTGTCGATCTCGAGGAGGGACAGCTTCGCCGTCGCGCCGCCGACCGACCGCACGTTCCCGAGGAGCCAGCGCAGGTAGTCGAAGGGATGGGATAGCGTCAGGACCGGGCCTCCCCCGAGACCGACCCTGGCGCTGTAGCCGTTGCGGTAGTCCTCTCCGGGATGCCAGCCGGGCAGGTATTCCCCATACCGGGCCCGGCAGGAGATGATCGTGCCCAGGCGCCCTTCCTCCAGCCATCGCTTGGCCGTCCGGAGGAGGGGATGGAAGCGGAACTGGAAGCCGGTCGCGGCCACGAGGCCCCGGTCGATGACCTCCTTGCGGAGCTCGGGAATGCCCAGCCAGCTGTGGGCGACAGGTTTTTCGACGAAGAGATGACATCCTGCGTCCACGGCGGCCAAGGCGGTCTCCATGTGGAGCGCCGTGGGATTCGCGATAACGACGGCGGAGGGACGCCCCGAGAGGGCCGTGGCCAGGTCGCTTTCCAAGGCCAGGGACGATAGGGCGTCGGGACCCCGATGCCCCTTGCCGGTTCGGAGCAGGGTCAGGTCCTTGACGCCCAAGCCGAGGAGGTTCTTGAGATGACGGTAACCGGCGGAGCCGAGGCCGACGACCAGAACGGACAGGTCGGCCACGGCGGTCGGGGTGACAAGGGTCCCGGCAGGGGCGTGGTTCTTGACCATCAGAGGAACTCCCGGCAGACCTCGGCGATGTTCCTTCCGGAAGAGCCGCCGTTCTGGATCGGCTTGACCCGCTGGAGGAACCGCGGGTCGAGGTCCGAATGGACTTCTTTGCCCAGCGCGGCCGCGACGAGGACGACGGACGAATAGCGCGTGACCAAGGCCTGGGAATTGGCGATCATGTGGTTGGTGTTGCCGTCGGTGTAGACGGGGTGACCCGGCGCATAGCGCCGGATCTCGCGCTCCGCCCGGAAGGAGCATTCCAGGGGATGGAGCTTGAAAAGGAGCGGCCTGCCGTCGGCGACTCTCATGGCCCTGAGGATGAACTCCTTGCGGTTCTCGAACTTGAGGCACTCGCGAAGATGGGAGGTGGCGGCCAGGACGAAGTTCCTGAGGGGAAACTCGTTGACCCTGTAGGCATCGACGTTGTCGAAGTTCGGGATGCCCGTGACCCGGATCCTCCCCGGGTCCAGCCCTTTCCGGACGAAGATCTCCCGAAAGCCATCGGAAGCGACGCAGAACGCGCGATAGGCGCGGGACAATCCGGTCATCGAGGTGTTGGCGAGGAAGCGAGGCAGGTGGAGAGCCCGAACGAGCCGGTAGACGAGGTTTTCCGGGTCGATCATGCCCTCCTGCACGAGCACGAGCGCCTTGGTGCGGACGTTCTTGGGGATGATGAGGTCCGTGCAGGTCACCACGAGATCGTAGTCCCGCGACGAACCGCCGTCGTCGATCGCGCCGTCGGCGTCGCGAAGGAAAGCCTCGGCCCGGCCCCGGGCTCTGCGGCCCAGGATGGAGAATTCCAGGAGTCCGGCCCGTGCCGCCGCCCAGACGATGCCGTTCCCATAAAAGGGCGTGAACCAGCAATCGCAGTCCGCAAGGTGGCGGGCTACTTCAGAGTTGATTGTCGTCTGGTTGAGGGACCCGCAGATGAACAGGATTCTCTTCCGCCCCATGGGGCTCTCCAAAACGCCGCGCCTCTCCGAAGGAGCTCTTTATAGCCTGGCCGTGTTAATTTTGTATTTGGTTGCCGTTAATTCTTGCCGTCCGAAGGGCCCTTTGCCACGAAACGGTTCCGTTCACGCGCCCGAACATGCTATGATGTCCGCGTTCGGCGCATCCCCCTGCAGGAGCGGACCTGGTGAAGATCCTCGCGCTCGTCGGGAGCTATCGCACGACCGGCAATACGAGCCAGCTCGTCGCCATGGTCCGCGGCGCCCTCGATCAGGAGGCGGCGCGAGCCGGGGTTCCGTTCGAGTTCGAAACGCTCCATCTGGGTCATGCTAGGATCGATGCTTGCCGTGGTTGTCGGGCCTGCTTCGACCGCGGCGAGGAGATGTGTCCGGTCAAGGACGATCTTCAGGCCGTCAAGGCGAGAATGAGGCAGGCCGACGGCGTGCTGGTCGCCAGCCCGGTCTATGTCCATGACGTGAGCGGCATCACGAAGAACTGGATCGATCGCCTGGCTCACGTCTGCCATCGCCCGGAGTTCGCGGGGAAATGCGCCTACCTGCTGGCGACGGTCGGCGGTTCGCCGACGGGACACGCCCTGGGTTCGCTCCAGATAGCCCTGAGCACCTGGGGATTCTCCGTCGTCGGGCGGACCGGGCTTAGGACCGGCGCGTTGATGAGGGGAGACGAGGCCCGGCGCTTCGAGGAGAAGACGGGGCGGGTGGCCCGCGCGCTCTTTCAGGCCGTCCATCGTCGTGCCTTCGTCAAGCCCTCCTTCCGGTCGCTGATGACGTTCAAGATCCAGCAGAAGGCCTGGCAGAGCTCCCCTGAACGCGGGACGGTCGATCACGAGTATTGGCGTCGTCAAGGCTGGCTCGACCCGGGGCGGGATTTTTATATCGCCCACGAGGCCGGCCGGTTGAAGGTGGCTCTGGCGCGACTGGCCGGAGGCCTTCTCTTCCCCTTCGTCACCTAGAGGGCCTTCGTCAGCGACATCGGTTCGCCGAACGGGGCGGACGCGGCTCCGAAAAAGATCAGGGGGGCCGCGATCGCGGCCCCCCTGGTTGCCCCGGCTTCTCTTGATCTCTGCCTGACCTTCTCTTCGGGAGGATGGAGGGTTGCCCGATTCCGGAGCCGGGCAACCCTCCCCTCGCTCTCGTCAGGCGTCGATGTCGGCGACCGGTCCCGGTCCTAAGGACCGTCCGGGTCGCGAAACCCCAAATGGTTCATTTCGTGTGGCTCGGCTGCCGGTCGATGCCGTTGGCGACGGCGAAATCGCCGTTGAAGTTGATGACGGCCCAGGCCGTCTTGGTGCTCGGGTCGACGCCGTAGGTTCCCAATCCATAACCGGAATTCCAGGGGCCGTTCACGAAACCGACCGTGCCGCCGGTATTCATGGAAACCGCTTTGACCCAGTTGCCCTCGTCATCCAAGGTGGCCAGGCCGAAGCCGCCCGCGCCGAGTTGCCAGGACCTGCCCTGCTCATAGCTCATGGAAAGAACGTAGACGGGAGTCTCGAACTTTCCGATGTCCTTCGCCATCCCGGTCAGGCTCAAGACATCGCTGCGCAGGAAGTCATCGTCTTTCGCCTTCCACCCGACGAGGCTCAGGATCTCGCGGCGCACGTTGTAATCGATCTTCGATGTCCAGCCGGTGTCGACGATCTGGGTCAAAGGCCTGAGAGTATAGTCCTGCGCCGTGCTCGTGTTGGTGCCGGCGAGGATCTGGGCTGAAGTGTGGAGGAACCTGTCCTTGACCACCGTGTAGTCCCTGCCCTGGCCGACGGTGAATTCCTGACCGTTCAGGCTGTAACTCCATGTTTCTTTCTTCACGAAGTTGAAGGTCGGGGTCACATTGGTGTCAGACAAATTCGATCCGTTTGGATAGTTAGCATCTGAAAGCCAGTTGCCGTGGTCGTCCGAGTAGTAGTCCACGGTCACGCGCGGGCCGTCCACGGTGTAGATATAGAATCCAACGGCGTAGCGTTCCTGGGAGACCGAGGTCTCGCGGACCTTCTGACCATACCATTTCGGATCCGTCAGGGCTTTCGGAGTATAGAACTTGCTGCTGTCGGAGGCGCAGATGATCTCCTGCACTTTCGATTTGCCATCCGGGCTGGCGATGAGGGAACGCTGATGGATGTGGTCATGCCCGCAGATGTAGCATCCCACGCCGTTCTTTTGGAGACTGGCGAAAAAGGCATTCTGCATGTCCGGATTGTCATTGGTATATCCGTCGAACAGACAGTCTTGGTGGTTCTCACCGATGAGGTTCTGATGGGAGAAGACGAAGGCATGCTCGGGGCGGCGAAAGGTCTTTTTCAGCCGGCCCCATATCCAATCCTGCTGGTCGGCGATCGAGTAGCCGTATGGGTAACCCGCAGCGTCCACCCTCTTATTCGGGGTTGCCCAGTCATCGATGATGACGAAGCGGGCGTTGTTATAATCAAAAGAGTAGCTCATTCCGTCTAAATAGGGGCTTACGTCAGTCGGACTGCTGAAATTGGCAGCGCCGAAGGTGTTCGTGAGGCCGCGGGTTTGCGGGAAATTGGCCTGCACGGCGGCAATGCCATAGCCGTTGGCAGGTGTGCCGTCCGTGTTGGTGGCATAGGTTTCATGATTTCCCCGCATCGGGAAAAAGCCGATCCCGGCAGTGTAAAGGGTCTGCGCGGCCTGGGCCCTGACGGCGATATCGGCGTCATAGCCATTTTCAGTCAGATCGCCGACCTGGATGACGAACTTCACATGTTTTTGGATGAACTGCTGATTGAGTTGATTGATGATGGAAACCGAAACGCCGTTCGGATTCTGGCCGGCTGGATCGGTTTTGCAGGTCCATTGGGTGTCGCTCATGACGCCAAAGGACCAGGGCCGACTGGTCCAGGGCCAAGGCGCCGCCGAGCCGGCTGCGGTGAAGAAGACGACGACACCGGCCAGGAGGCCGACGAAGATCAGGCTTCCGATGGTGCCGGACCGAATTCTCGTCTTCCGATTCATGCTCCGCTCCTTTCTTTTCGTGAATTTGCCGAAGCGCACTGGCCGCGGCGCTCGGAATCTAGTCCGCGGGAGTTAAGAACCATTAAGGTGCAGATTAATTTTGAATGAAGGCCGCGCTCTTTCGGCGCCCTCCGCGTGATTCCACGCCGTCGCGTCTGCGAAGGGTCGGGGACACATCGCCGGCGGAAGGCGCCGTCGCCCGCCCTGACGGCTTCGGAGAGGATTGACAACGCCGCCCGGCCGCCGATATAGTTCCGACTCGGACGGGAGTGCCGGTCGAGCGCCGGGGAGGGAGGAGACCATGAAGCTCAAGGACCTCAGCAAAGCATTGATCGTCAAGCCGGGGACTCGGGTCAGGCTCGCGGACATGGATCCCGGCGATACCGCCGGGATCAAAGACAAAGAGGAGGCCCGCGACGTCCTGGAGAGGAACCGGCTCCGGCTCCAGGATCTGCACACGCTCCTCTACGCCGAGAACAGGCGCGCGCTCCTGATCGTGCTCCAGGGCATGGACGCCAGCGGCAAAGACGGGACGATCCGCCACGTCATGAGCGGGGTCAACCCGCAGGGGTGCGAGGTGACGTCCTTCAAGGTGCCCAGCGCCGAGGAGCTGGACCACGATTTCCTGTGGCGGATCCACAAGGCCGTTCCGCCCAAGGGGGACATCGGGATCTTCAACCGTTCGCATTACGAAGAGGTCCTCGTCGTTCGCGTGCACAGACTGGTGCCCCGGGAGGTGTGGTCCGGGCGCTACGAGCAGATCAACCGCTTCGAGCAGATCCTCTCGGAGAACAACCTGAAGATCCTGAAATTCTTCCTGCACATCAGCAAGGACGAACAGAAGAAGCGGCTGCGGGAGCGGCTGGCGGACCCGACCAAGAACTGGAAGATGAGCCTCCAGGACCTCAAGGAGCGGGAGCTCTGGGGGGATTACATGAAGGCCTACGAGGACGCCCTGACGGAGTGCAGCACGACGTGCGCGCCGTGGTTCGTCATCCCGGCCGACAACAAGTGGTTCCGGAACCTGTCCGTTTCTGAGATCATCATCGAGGCCCTGGAGTCTTTCGACATGAAATACCCCAAGCTCAGCTTCGACCCGCGCAAGGTCGTGGTGAAATGAGGGCGGAGTTGCCTGGACGCTCTCATACGGCGGACCGAGCGGTCCCAAGTATGTTCGCCAATACGATTTTCAAGTGAATATCTACACGCGCCTGATGATCCTCGTATCGGCCCTCTGGTTCACTTTCGAGATCTCACTTGTCGTCCGGGACGGCCTCCAGGGCAAAGGCAGGACCGGCAAAGACCGGGGCACCCGCTGCATCAATTTCGTGGCTATCACCGCCGGCATGATCACGTCGGGGTTGCTCAGCGGCAAGTCGAGGTTCTGGTTCCCCGGGGGAAGAACGCTGGCGGTCTATTGGCTCGGATTTGCCATTCTCTTGTCCGGAGCGTTTCTCAGAATATGGTCGATCGTCGTCCTGGGCCGATCCTTCCGCACGACGGTCGAAGTCGTTCATAGCCAGCGGGTCGTCGAGCGCGGTCCTTACAAAACGATCCGCCACCCGTCGTATAGCGGCCTGCTGCTGATGTGTTGCGGCTATGGCATTGCCGAACAGAGCTGGTTGTCTCTCGCGATCGCCGTCGGCTTGCCGCTAATGGCCCTGGTCCATCGCATCCGCGTCGAGGAAGCCGCCCTCGCTGCCGGTATCGGGTCGGAATATCAAGAGTACCGGGAGCGGACCAAGAAGCTGATCCCGGGCATTTGGTGAGGGCCGGTTCGATAGGGAAGACCTTGACGGGCGATCATCAGGAACCCTTGAGCTTCGCCAAACTTTTTCTGGCCTCCTCGACAAACGGGGCGCCCGGGTCGGCGTCCTTCCAGAGGTCGAGGAATTCCTGGTGCCTTGTGGGCGTCTCGGGATCTATTTTTCAAGGCCTATTTTCTTAAGCATGGCCTGGAATCGTGGGTCGCTGC
>Ga0335070_10003520_pt1 | contig 18272 bp, 13 predicted proteins | sample Lox_Sample_13_FD_206722 | JGI IMG/M metagenome (GOLD analysis project Ga0335070, IMG submission 206722) | Soil microbial communities from Loxahatchee National Wildlife Refuge, Florida, United States - Lox_Sample_1.3 | ecosystem: Environmental > Terrestrial > Soil > Wetlands | place: USA...
GCTGCTGGCGCAACGATGGATCGTGGCGCGGCTTCGCAACCGCCAGTTCTTCATCTTTGCCTGAGCTCAACGCCGCCATCGGCACGCTGCTCGTCGATCTGAACCAGCGCCCCTTTAAGAAGCTCGAGGGCTGCCGCGCGAGCGCATTTGCCTCGATCGATCGCCCGGCGATGCGGCCGCTGCCGCAGCGGCGCTACGAGTTCGCCGAGTGGAAGCATGCCATTGTCAATATCGATTACCACGTGGAAGTCGCCGGCCACTACTACAGCGTGCCGCATCAGCTGGTACGCCACAAGGTGGACGTGCGCCTCACCGCCACCACGCTGGAGTGCTTCTTCAAGGGCAAGCGCGTGGCCGCCCACGCCAGATCCAACGCCCGCGGGCGTCACACCACGCTGCCCGAGCACATGCCCGAGTCGCACCGCAAGCACCAGCAGTGGACGCCCGGACGCCTGCTCAACTGGGCGCTGTCCATTGGCCCGGGCACCCGCGATGTGGTGCGCTGGCAACTGGAGAACCGGCCCCATCCCGAGCAGGGCTACCGCGCCTGCCTGGGGCTGCTCAACCTCGCCCGCCACTACGGCGAGCTTCGGCTGGAGGCGGCCTGCTTGCGGGCGCTGGCGATCGGCTCGCCGACCCGCAAGCGCATCAAGTCCATCCTCGAGACCAAGCTCAATCAACACCCGCAGTTGTTCGCTGCCGCGACGAGCACCGAGGCCGCCGCGGCAGCGGCCAAGCGGTCCCACGTCAATGTGCGCGGGCCCGAGTACTTCCGTTCCACCACCACTGACCAAGGAGATCCCGACTCATGCTCATCCAACCCACCCTCGATACACTGAACCAGTTGAAGCTCCACGGCATGGCCGCGGCACTGACCGAGCAGCTCACTCAGAGCGCGGCTTCGAGCTTGCCCTTCGAAGACCGCTTGGGCCTGCTGGTGGAGCGCGAGGCGAGCTACCGTGAGAACCGGCGGCTCACTCGCCTGCTGCAGCTGGCTCAGCTCAAAGAGCGCGCTGCCCTGGAGGAGCTCGACTTTCGCGCTCGCCGCGGGCTCGATCGCTCCCAGCTCGCGAGCCTCGCTTCCTGCGATTGGATCCGAAGCGCCCAGAGTCTGCTCATTCACGGGGCAACCGGCTGCGGCAAGACCTTCCTGGCCTGCGCGCTCGCTCACCAGGCCTGCCGCCAGGGCCTGTCCGCGCTGTACCTGCGCGCGCCGCGGCTGTTCGATGAGCTCAGCCTGTGTCACGCCGACGGCAGCTTCCGCAAGCGCCCGGCGGCCATCGCCAAAGTCCACCTGCTGATCATCGACGACTTTGCCATCGCTCCGATCGGCGCCCGCGAGCGCTCCGATCTGCTCGAGCTGCTCGATGATCGGGTCAGCGTGCGATCCACCCTCATCACCAGTCAACTTCCGATCGAGAACTGGCACGAGTACATCGGCGATCCCACACTGGCTGACGCGATCCTCGATCGGCTCGTGCACAGCGCCCACAAGATCCACGTGGAGGATGAATCGATCCGCAAGCGAAAGGCCAGCAACAAGAGCACGGCAAGGCCCGTTGACGCCCACCAATGGACGACCCTGCCAGTGAGGTTCACCGCCTGCAACAACACAGCTAGGAGAGACAAATTTGACCGATCGTGACCGACCAGTGTAAAAACCCAAAACAGCGCTGACCCGGCATTCATGCCGGTCACGATCCTCCGGAAACTGCGGTCATGTTCAAACGGAACTCGCGGTCACGTTCGACCGGAACCACCGGTCATCTTCGCCGGAATACGCACTCCCGTCCACGCCAGATGCGCGGGCGGCCTCGACTGCCCGTGCGCGAGGTCGCCGCGGTCCACCGGCCGCCATGCGTTCGACGCTGGCGAGATGCAAGCCGTGGGCTGCGTCCCGCCCCGCGTGTTCGTGCCCCCGTCCTGCGCAAGTATGTGTACGAGAACCGCCCGCTGCCCATAGGTGCCGACCATATCGGGTAGCCCGAGCGTGCCCCGTTCGACGCGATCGTGGTCACTGCGGGGGTCGATCACGTTCCAGCGCCCCTGGTAGCGCAACTCGCCCCGCGCGGTCGGATGGTAATCTCGGTGGCATCCACTGCTGTTTACCGCAATCTTGTAGTAGTAGCAGGGCACTCGGACAGCAGCCTGCGCACGTAAGCGATGCTGCTGGTGAGCTTCGTCCTGCGCACGCGCCGGGCGGCGCGCAAGACATCATGGGCGCTCGTGGATACTGGGTGACCACGATACCTCGCTCAAACGCTGCGCCTCACCGTCGCGCGGCGGCCAGGAAGTCGAGCATCGCGCTGCCCAGCCCAGGCCATCGAGTGTGCGGGTCGCTGGTCTCGCAGTACAGCATGCGCCGGCCATCCGCGCACCCGGAGTATTCCTCGCAACCTTCGATTGACCGTTGCCTCTGCGGACCGCAATGGTTGCACGCTGCCCACCAACGCGCCGGGCCGATTCCGAAAGCCGGTGGCGGAAACAGACGGTCTTCCCGACTGTGGATCAGCATTACCGATACAGGAGGCGGACAAGCGTATTGCGCGAGATCCTGCTGGCGGATGCCGGCAGCGCTGATCACCAGCGCGGCTGGAGGCAACGCGGAAGTGCGCAGGAAGGCGACTGCCGCAGCCGCCGTGCCGCCGTCGGAATGCCCCGCGAAGTGGATGCGCTGCTCGTCGACGCACCAGCGACCGACGATCAGCGCAGGGATTTTCCCAAGTTCATCGAACGTAGCGCGCGAAAGGGTTCTGTGGTCGGCGTATGCCACGATGAAGCCATGTGCGGTGGCGTCGCGAGTGAGGCCGGCGAACTGCTCGGAGCGTAGCCGACCATGGCCGGCCGGCGCGAACACGACCAAGAGCGGGTGTGCGCGGGCCGCGTCGTAGTTGCGCGGGGTGCGCACTCCGAGCCGGATCCCGCCGGCGGTGGAAAGGGTGTTGTCCTCACCAGCCCCTCCCGGCTTCTCGCCGGGTCCGCATCGGATCGGGAGGTCGAGCGCCGCGTAGTCGGCTGACCCCAGGTCCGCCGGCGGCGGCCCGCATGCGGCCAGCGGCAGCAGCGCCAGCCAGATACGCGCGCATCGCATTCGTCTTAGTGTTCGATGTGCTTCCGCTTGGTCTGCTTGCTGGATTTCTTTATCGGGTGGAACTCGGCGCGCTGCGGATCCTGATCGGGCAGCTTGACGATCACCGTCACCGTGCTGGCGGAAGTGGCGGTGAACTCGCCTCTGCCTTTGAGCATGTTCTCCTGCGCATACTCCAGGACGATCGTGTAGCGCTTCTTCTTGCCGGTGGTGACGATGGCCTTGCCGCTGCCCCCGGTGGCGTCCACCGGCTGGTCACCGTGGTCGGTGAGATACAGTGTCACCTCGTTTTTTCCCATCACCAGCTCGAGGTGGTACGGGCCCGCCATCCGCACCTGGCCGCCGTGCGGCGGGGGTACGGTGTCGAAATACGCATCGCTGTGCGCCCGGGCACAGGGCATCGACCCAAGTATTGCAAGCCATCCTGCCGCAACCAATCTGCTCACTGCGATCTCCTGACGTTGTGTGTCGTCCGCGCGGCGACCACGCTCAATGCACGTGCTCGTCGGGTGGAGCCTTGATGCGTGGCTCGCGCGCGACCGCCACGACCTGCTCGATCAGTCGCGCGGGGTATTCCCAACCAGCGCCATCGCCCGGCAGCCAGCGTGCCCGGATATAGCCATACTTGTCCACCAGGAACTCCATGTGCGAAGGCATCGGTTCTTCGTCACGGCTGTCCGGTCGCGCCAATGTCCGGCGCAGCAGGGCGTAACTGCGGGCCGTCTCCTGCGCGCCGTCCTCGATCACCGCAAGCCCGTCGCCTGCATCGCCACCGGCCATCGGAACCGCGAGGACTTCGGCGCCTGCCGATCTCAACGCAGGCGCCGCCTGCGCCAGGCTCGCCAGCCGCGCCGCCGAGCCGGGCAGATCGAAGAATACCAGCACCACCGCGCTGCGCTCGCGGAAGTCCTTCAACGTGCCACTGGCTCCGTCGCGCGTGGTGTAGTTGAAGTCGATGGCCGGCAGCCACGGCCGGCCCGGCACGATCCGGTCGGTGAGGATGCGCGCTTGGTACCCGAGCGACAGCGTGCGCAGAAAGTTGATCAGGTCCCAGCGCCCGTCTTCGTCGATGCGCGCGCCAAAGCCGGGCATGATGCCGGGCGGTTTGCCGTGTGTCAGCCACCAGAACAGATCGCCGGCCGTGTGCAGCGCGGTGTGTGGCTCCGTCAGGTCTGCCGGGCGGACAGGCAGTGCGCGAGCGAGCGGGCCGTCGCCCCGGGCGCTACGGCCGTGACACTCGGTGCAGTGCTCAGCGAACAGCGCGGCGCCTTGCGCCACCGAGATCGTTTGGTAGGGCACCGTTGGTCGGCGATACGTGTCCGGGTACGCATCCACGGCCAGCGCATGTAGCGCCAGCGCGCTCCCCGCGATCGCCGTCGATGCGCCGATGGGCCACGTCCACCAGCGCCTCAGGCGCCCAGGGAACGACACGACCAACAGCCCCACCCCGGCGACGCTGAGCACGCAGCCCGCGGCGACCTGCTCGGGCACCCACTTGCTCGACCACGTCGCGTCGACCGAGAAGCGGAAGGGCAGCCACCAGTGGACGGCGTCGTGCGCCGCGGGGACGGTCTGGCCCAGTTGCGCGGCTAGCGCCACAATCAGCGCCGCAACCGCGCACTCGGCAGCGATCCAGCGCCCGACGATCGAAGCCGGCGCGGCGTCAGCGGACGCACGCAGTGCAGGCAGCAGTTGCCAGCGCAATCGCGCGGCCAGCCACAGCACCGCGCACAGCAGAGCGACCTTGGCCAGCAGCAGGTAACCGTAGACTGTGCCGAACAGCGCCGCCCAGCGTTCGACTTCGATGAGCGCCAGCACGATGCCGCTGCCAACGATGGTAAGCATCATGGGCAGCGCGGCGGCGGAGAACCGCGCGAGGGTGGCTGCAGCCGTCGCGGGGGCATCGCCGGAGACGGTGAGCACGCGTGACGCGAGTGCGGGTAGAGCACCCCACCAGGCGCCTACGGCCAGGAGGTGCAGCGCATTGGCCGCCAGGGCTGGCCAGGCCGGCTCGACCGCGGCAGCGTGTGCGGCCAGCGGCGCGATCGCGAGATTGGCGCCAGCCAACAGTGGCGGGAGGCAGAGCGCGAGGGCGCTGCGCGGATTCGCCGTGAAGAGGAGCGCAAACAGGAGCGTCGCAAGCAGCGCCTCCCGCACCAGCCACACATGTCCGAACCTGCTCTCCAGGAGCAGTCGCGATACCGTCTGCGTCAGGGTGCCAGCCGGCGGCACCGAGAGGACTTGCAGCGCGAGCATGCCTGCGCTGAGCATCAGGGTCGCGCCCGCCGTGAGCGCGGCGATGCGCCGCCATCGTCGCGACCAGTCCTCGGCGGGCTCGGCGACGAGCGCGAGAAGTGTCAGTGTCCCGAACAAGAGCAGTCCGCCGCCTGCATGGAGCGCTCGCAGGAGCGGACCGACCGCATCGCTCATCGCGGCGCGCGCGGCTCCTTGACGGTGAACTGGAAGCTGGCCTTGACGGTATGACCGTCGACGGAGAGCACCTGGTAGTGCACCGAGTAGGTTCCGGGAGGCAGCGGCGGCAGTGCGAGGGTCATGTGCTTGGGGTTGTCCTTGGCCACCCGTGCGGGTTCGCCAGTGACCGGCCTGCCCTCGGCGTCCAGGACCCGCAGCGACGAGAACGCGGGCTCAAGGCGCTCGTTGAACCACAGCCGCACCTCGCTCGGCGGGTGGGCGAGCGTTGCCTTGCGTGCCGGCTCCGACTTCGCTAGCAGTGCGTGCGCATGGGCCGGCGCGCATAATGCCGCCGATGCGCACATCAGCGCGGCGGCCGATACCCTGAGCGCGTGCAGCGGGCCGATGGGCGTCGTCATGACGCCGCCGGCGTCGCCTTGGCGCGGCGACGCATGCCGAAGCGGTAGAGCAGCACCGACGCGGCGGCGATCAACGCCACGGGCAGCGCCCAGTGCAACCAGGATTGGCCGCGCCCGACGGAGAAGGGAAAGCGCGACTCGAGTTTGTCCTTGTCGCCCACCGTAACCAGCCCCACGAACTTGCCCGGTTCGCGGAAGTTGAACTCGAAGTTGAGCGAGCCGGTAGGGTAGAGCTGCGGCGGCAGGTGCAGGAGAGTGACGTCCTCGAGCTTGTCGTGCGGCGCGCCGGTGTCGCGGATGACCCGCACCTCGGTTGGCAGATCGCGCAGCTCCGGATCGACGTAGTCCAGCACCACGATCGTGCGCCCCGTCTCGGGAATGTCCTCGCAGAACTCCTTGGGACCGCTCGCGCTGTCGGGTTGGTAGCCGACGAAGTGCATGACGTAGCGACCCACCCGCAGCTTGCAGGTGTCCTCGTCCATCGACAGGCCGCCGTGCGCGTGCGCGCGCGGCACCCACATCAGAACCGCGCTTGCCAGGACAGCGAGCAGCGCGGCAGCCCCCGCGCGCTTCGACCGGCGCAGCACGAGCACTAGATGCTCTTGAACACCGGCAGGATCGGCCCGCCGACTTCGGCGATATACCGCCGCCCTTCGGAATCGAACAGGAAGAGCAGGCCCCCGACCTTGCTGTCCACGTCCGTGAGGAAGCTGGTTAGGCGCTCGATCTCCCACGCCGCGTCGGTGGCATCGATGCGCATCAGCTTCGTCTCGCCAGGCTTGATCTCGCTATCGTCGCTGATCCCCAGCCCGTTGCGCGCGACGATCTCCTGCGGGTAACCCGGCGCGACGTTGGCCTTGGCCGCCGGCAGATTGAAGTTTACGAAGCGGATGCTGGCGGTGGCGAACTCGCCCACGCGCAGCGGTTTGTCGCCGGTGTTGGTAATCTTGAACGCCATGCGCATCGAGCGCCCCGGCACGTCGTAGCGCGCCTGCTGGAATTCGACTTTGGCCGGCGGCGCATGATACGGCAGCGGCGGCGTGTACATCGTCCCGGCCTGCAACGGCACGGTGCGCGGGTACTTGTTGACTGCCCAGCGGTAGCTGCCGAACGCGAGCACGATCGTCACGATCAGCAAGGCGATCGCCAGCTTGAGGTCGAGCGCCGTGGTGAGCAGATCCTCGCGCTCCTGCTTCAGCGCCAGGTAGCGCGGGATCAGCAGAGGCCGGCGGATCCACCAGATGATCCACGCGGCCGCCAGCACCAGCCACAGCAGATGCCAGCGGAACGCGGTGGACACGCCCCAGGTTTCGAGGTTGTCGATCTTCTCACCCGACAGCGTGGTGAGCGGATGCACAAAGTCCTTCGCATCGCCGGTGACCTCGACCCACTGGCCGGGGCCGACCAGCGGGCCGGAGCCCTTCACCGCGATCATCGGATGCACATGGTAGCGGCCCGGGATGCGCCCCCGCATGACCATCTTGTACTCGTAGTCGCGTCCGATCTCGAGATTGCGGAACGACTGGCGCGCGGGGACGCCGTTGAGATAGGACTCCACGCGGGTGAGCACCGGCCCGGGCGTGGCGTTGCTCACGAACACCGTTTCCGGGAGCTTGACCGCGTCCGGCCAGTCGCCGAACAGCCGGAACTTGCCCGTCACCGTGAGCTGGTCGTTGACTCCAAGCTTGGTCGTCGACCACTGCACGTCGTACCAGTGGGCCGTGCGGGTGCGCAGGTACGGCTCCTGTGCGCGCTCGCCGTGCGCCAGTGCCGGCAGCCCCTGGCCCAACGTCGCCAAGAGCACGATGGCCGGGACGATCCGGTCTCGCACGCGCGTGATGGTTTGCATGCCTCCTCCCGTTGCAGCTTTCTAGTAGTTGTATCCGCTCCGTCCGGCGCGATCGCGCTAGGCCAGCCCCGTGAAGCGCCTGAACCACTTGCTGGTGTCGACGAATCGCTGCGTCGAGAAGGCCATGCCGATGCGCCACCAGATCATGTGCATGAAAATGCAGATGAACCCGGCGAAGGCCGACGACACCCACACCGAGGTGCCCTCGAACGTGCGCAGCGTGCCGCGCTCGATCATGCGGATGTACTCCGGGGTTCCGGAGCGCGGGTAGACGTAGCCGATCATGTCCGCCACGGATGCCACCATGCCTTGATGTTCCACCGGCAGGAAGTAGGCGGCGAGCGCGGCCCAGTTGCTCGGGAAGAACAGCACCGCGAACGCCATGCCGCCGAACGTCGAGGCGAGCAGCGAGCTGCGCACGATCATCAGAATGGCGTCGCAAGCCAGCGCACCTGCAATGATGGTTGCCGGGACTCCCATCGTGAACGGGAAGTAACCCCAGATGTGCCAGCCGGCGTAGCGGGTGATCCAGGTCGCGACCAGCAGCAACACCGCGCCAAGCGTCATGCCGATCGGCAGCCGGAAGTAGTGCCAGAACACGCCCTGCAAAGCGGCCGGGATCATCACCATCGACACCGGGCTGACCAGGACCCAGAACTGGCGGTCCTTCCAGTCGATGAACATGTCCCAGTCGCCCACCGTGAGCATGACATGCAGGTGGATGGCGCCCATGAACAGCAGTGCCACGGCCACGACCACAAACCAGTCCCAGATGCGCGACAGCTTCGCCGCGTCGGGCGGCAGGCCGGAGACTGCCATGATCTCGCGCGTGTTCGGACTCATCTGTATGCTCCCCGTTTGATCGTTGCGCCGTCGCTAAACGAAACGACCGGCGCTGGTGCCGGTCGTCCGCGCTTCCCGTGCCCTCATCCAGTCAGGCGCGCTGCGCCTGTCCCTCGACGCCGAACACCTCGCGGAACAGCGGCACCATGCGCTGGATGATCTGCAGCGCCACGCCGGGCAGCGCGAGTGCGTTCCAGCCCAGCACCACGAAGCCCCAGTGCAGCGGGTGCGAGAAGATCTCCTCGGTGAGCCAGTACGCGTGGCCCCACTCGTTGAAGCCGAGGTTGGGCAGGATCAGGACCGGGCCGAGCACCGCGAGCACGTGCGCGACGGAAATGCCGCGCGAGAAGGCCGGCAGGCGCGTGATCGCATACATGAACCCGCCTACACCGAAGAAGATGTACGTGGGAATGCACGCGTAGAACAGCACGTTGTGGCTGGGCGTGAAGCTGGTGTCGCGGATCACCGTTTGGTGCCACACCGCGTCGCCTTCGGCGAAGAAGCTGCCGATGAAATAGATCGCGAAGGTGTAGGCCACCAGCCACATGGTGAAGTAGAAGTAGCGGCGCAGCTCGACCTTGGGTGTGAGCGCCGCCAGGCTGCGGTCGCGCGTGAGCCACAGATAGCCCCAGCAGACGAATGCGCCGCCGAACAAGGCGGGGATCTCGATCTTGACCAGGGTCATCCAGTACCTGTCGAACTCCGGCGAAGTCGCGTCCAGCCCGTAATTCCACGCGAACAGCTGCTGGTAGAGCCGGAAGCCGGCGTACATCACCGCCATGCCGAGGATTCCAACGAAGAACAGATTGGTCTTGATGTAGTAGCCGGCCTTGCGGTCCGCTGCAACCTGGTCAGCGGCTTGCGGCATCGGTGCAGTTGTGGTGGTCATTTCCTCAATCTCCTGAAGCCGGTTGCATCTCCTGAAGCTGGTTGCGATCCTTGCTGCGGCGGTACCGCAGGCGCCATGCGCGCTGCATCGCAGCAACGCTGCGTGAGCCGGGCAGCTCACTCACTCTATCCCAGGCCTCCAGGAAGTTGCAACGAGCGGGCAAGAGGGTTGCCCCTACCGAGCGAAAGGTTGGATTCGGATCCTCAGCCGACCCACTGGCTGCATACACCCGCCCGCCGCCCGGCGCGGGAATACGCGCCGCGCGAGGCCTATTGCGCGCCGGCGATGGTGCACTGCACGCACCTGGCGGGCGGGATGCCGCAGCCGGCGCGTCAGTCGATCAGCGGCTCGCGAAATCCCCTGCGCTCACGCAAGCGGCGGTCAGGGAAGCTGATGATGAGCTGGCTGCGCCGCCGCTCGCTAACGCGCTGGTCCCGATCGACATCGATGTGTGGCGACGGCGTATAGGCGCGAAACGATGTGTCCAGCGCCTGATCGAGCAACTGCAGGCTGCGCCGTGCGGCCAGCATGACCCGCTTCTGAAGCTTCTCGGTAGTGGCGTAACGCTCCACAATAACCATCGCGATCTTGGGATGTTCGTCGTCATAGCGCGCGTGCTCGCGCATCCATTTGTAGGTGCGCGGGGTCCAGTCCACGCCGGGATGGTCGCGATACGATTCGAAGCCGGTCCAGATCGCGCGGGAAAGATCGCCGGTGGCGCCCTCGATGGCAAAGCTGGTGGCGGCCACCGCCTCGGCCAGCGAGCCCTTGGTGTTGATGTACCACAGCCAATCGCTGAGCGATTGGACGTCGCGCAGAACCGGGCGGTTGCCCTCGGCGAGATCGAGCATGGCCTCACGCTGGAGGCCGAATCCCGTGCCCATCCAGAGCCAGTGCTCTGCGTGGGCCTTCTCGACGCGGATATTGTCGATCAGGAAGGCGCGCGAGTCGTCGTCCTCGACCTTGATCAAAGCCTCGGCAAGGAACTTCGGAAAGGCATGAATAAACGGATAGATCTGGAGCATCCAGCCCCGCATCTGTTCAATGCTCATGGTGCCGGACGAGACGCGTTGCGCCCATTGTCCCTCTAGCAGGCGGTTCCAATATGGTGAGAGATACTCGCGCAGCGTATGCGTCCAGCCTGCCTCGACGGGCAGTTCATGCATGTGGGTCATGAAGGTCTCCGAAGTCTGTTGTCCATCGGGTGTTCCGTCCGCGCTCTGATGCCGCGCAACCGCCCCCGACCTGGGAAGCATACTGGCGCGACATCCGAACACCAAATCTCGCGTTCTGTTAGATTTGGGGTGTTCGGAAGGGCCGACTCGACAGGAAAGCTGCCGCAGGGCCGGTGCCCCCGCCGCCGGATGGTTCGGCGCGCACCCTTTAGTCTTCTCGGCGGCGGAGCAAAGACTCCGCAGCACGCGCGCATCCCGCTACGAGCGCTGGCTGCTCGTCATGCAGATGAAATATCAGCCGGAGTGCGCCTGCTTGGTGGGCTTGCGCGCGCGCGCAGCGCTGTCTAGGCTCACCACGCGGGTCTGCTGCGCTGTGCTCGGGCGCTGGCCAGCACCGGCCGGGCCGAACGGCTCTGGCTTGCCCAAGCCGTAACCCTGTGCGAAGTCCACCCCGATCTCGCGCAACTCGCTTAGGATCTTGTGATCCTCGACGAACTCGGCGATGGTCTGCTTGCCCATCACATGGCCAATGTCGTTGATCGCCACCACCATCGCGCGGTCGATCGGATCGACCAGCATGTCTTTGACGAAGCCCCCGTCGATCTTGAGGAAGTCGACCGGCAGGTGCTTCAGGTAGGAGAAGGAGGACATGCCTGCGCCGAAATCGTCGAGCGAGAACCTGCAGCCCAGGCTGCGCAGTTCCTGGATGAACTTGGCGGCTCGCGCGAGGTTGGCAATGGCGGCGGTTTCGGTGATCTCGAAGCAGATGGTAGCGTGCGGCACCGCGAAGGCTTCGAACTGACTGCGGATGAAATCCAGGAAGCGCTCATCACCGATGGAAGCACCCGACAAGTTGATTGCGCAGGTATCGATCTTATTGATGCCATCCGCGGTGTTGAGCTCGGCCAGCTTCGCGAAGGCGGTACGGATCACCCACCGGTCGAGCATCGGCATCAGGTTGTAACGTTCCGCTGCCGGGAGGAATGCGCCCGGCGGCACGAGTGCGCCTTGCTCGTCGACCATGCGGATGAGCAGTTCGACATGCGCCCCGGGGCGATGCGATTCCATGACCGGGAAGATTTCCTGCGCATACAGGCGCAAGCGCTCCTCGTCGTGCGCGCGGCGTATGCGGCTGACCCATTCCATCTCTCCCTGGCGCACCGACAGCTCGCGGTCGTCGGGGTGATAGGTCTGGATCCGGTTTCGCCCCTTCTCCTTGGCCATGTAGCAGGCCGTGTCTGCGGCGCTGAGCACATCGGCGAGGGTCAACGAGCCGTCGGAGACGTTGACCACCCCGATGCTCACGCTGATGCTGAACGAGCGGTTGTGCCACACAAAGGCGAAATCCGACACCGTCTGTCGCAGTTCCTCCGCGATGCGCTGTGCCGGCTCGGGCGGGCAGCTTTCCAGCAGCACCCCGAACTCGTCACCGCCCAGGCGCGCCAGCGTGTCCCCCTCGCGCAGCCGTCGCTGCAGCAGCGCGGTGACCTGCCGCATCAGCTCATCGCCGGCCGCGTGTCCGCAGGTGTCGTTGACCACCTTGAACTGATCGAGGTCCAGGTACATGACCGCATGGTGCCGGTGCAGTTCCGCGGCAGTGGTCAAGGCCAGCCCCAGCCGGCGCTCGAACTCGCGTCGGTTGATCAGGCCGGTAAGCTCGTCGTGGCTGGCCTGATAGGACAGCCTGGCGGCATACTGGCGCTCGCGGCTCACATCGTGCAAGACCAGCACTACACCCGTGATCGTTCCTTGTCGGTCCCGGATCGGCGCGGCCGACTCGTCGACCGCAATCTCGGTCCCGTCGCGGCGTAGCACCACCGTGTTAGCCGGCAGCTGGACCGTGCTGCCCTCCTTGAGCACAGACTGGATCGGGTCTGGGGCGACTCGGCGGGTGTCTTCTTCGAGCATGCTGCAGACCACGTTGAGCGCTCGTCCCCGCGCCTCGGTGACCGTCCAGCCTGTGAGCGCTTCGGCGGCAGGGTTGATGTACTCCACGTAGCCCAGCGTGTCCGTGGTGATCACTGCGTCGCCAATCGACTGCAAGGTGACCTGCGCGCGCTCCTTCTCCGCGAACAGCTGGGCTTCCGCCTGTTTGCGATCGGTGATATCGGTGATCGACCCGGCCATGCGGATCGCTCTTCCGGCCGCGCTGCGCACGGTTTGCCCGCGAGCCCGGAACCAGCGGTACTCGCCGGACTTGGTGAGGCAGCGGAACTCGGCGTCGTAGTCCGCGCCCCGGGCCAGGTGACGCCGCAGGGCGTTGCGCACCAGTCCGCGATCCTCCGGGTGCAAGCAGAGGACGAATGCCCCGAGCGTATTGTCCAGCTCCCGGTCGGCGTAGCCCAGCAGTTCCTTGAAGCGGGGCGAGTAGTAGATGGAACTGTTCACCAGGTCCCAGTCCCAGATGCCGTCGTTGCTGCCGCTCACGGCTAGCTGGAAGCGCTCCTCGGATAGGCGCAGCGCGTCCTCGAACGCTTTGCTGCGGCGTACGTTCCGGTGAGAGAAGAGAATGCCCAGCGGCACGAGCGTCCCCGCCACGGCGATGTTCAGGATCAGGAGGATGATCTTGGTCTTACGCGTGGCCTCTCCCAGCACGTAGGAGAAGTGCCGGTTAAGCGGTGTGATGCGATCGCTGATGGCTTGAACCTGCTCGACATACTCGTGTGCCTGCGCGGCTTGCAGCGTCCCCACAGCGATCGCAGCGTGCAATTGCACAGCGGCACTGTCCAGCTGGTCGAGGTACTGGTCCGCTAGTGTCCAGTCGTCGATCACTCGCTCCATATAGCTCACGTGCCGGAAGTTGCGGTACAGGCGGATTGCGCCGGGGATATCGTCTGGGTGGGTTCCGGCCCGCAGCCAGGCGCGGGTGACGGCGCCGTAGTCGGGTTGGGGCTTGTCCAGTTCCAGCCGCCCGGCCTGATATCCCCGCGGCACCGCGATGGCGTTCAGATAGTGCCGCAGATCGTCCTCGGATTGACGCAGCGCGTAGCGCTGGAGGTAGAAGACCGCCTCCTTGTGCGCCTTCGCCCACAGGCTCTCCCCCTCCACGTAGGCGCGCATCGCCGCCTGAATATCGACGCTGGCGGCCACGAACAGGACTTGCAGCACCACGATGGCCAGGAACGGCCAGATGATCACTAGGGTGCGTTTAGTTCCCGACAGCAGCCTGCGCGTGCGAGCGAGCGGTCCCCCTTGGGGGGTATGGCCCGACACAGCGGCCTGCGTGCTCATGACGCCGGAGGCCGTGGCAGGGTGGTCGACTGGCACATCTCTGATCGGGTTCACTCGGGCGGGCTAATGGATCCTGCGAGGTGCACGGCCGAAGCGCGGCTGCCATCCGGCGGGCGCGATGCAGCCGCGCCTTGCTTCGATAACGGTTTGTTCTACAGGCATCTTTAGCGCCTGGCCGAGCGCTTGCAGGAGCCGGGCCAAGGAGAGGGCCCTCGGGAGGCTCGTGGTGCCGGAGGGCTGCCACCTCAAGTGCCTGGCGCATGCTGCGTAACTGCATGATTAGAAGTTACTACTCGGTCGCGGGCGACCGGTCCGGGGGTCGCCCGCTAGCGTCGCCGGCGGCAATGCGCGACAGCACGGCGATAGGCAAGCCGCCGCGGCGCGGGATCAGCGCGCGAAAAAGGGCAGGCTGTTGGCCTGCCCTCGAGGGATGGACGCCCTGCGATGACCGGTGCGCTGGATCCGGTACTGCGGGTGTGGCCCGCTCAGTGAGAGCGCGCCCGAGTAATGACTCAGAGCGTCCCGATACCGGCGACGTACCCAATAGAAGGCTTCGGGGTGACCACCACCACTTGCGCAGCGGGCGTCGCCGATTCCTTGGCCGCCGGCTTTTCGCCACCGGTGGCCGGTAGCAGCGGCACCAGCAGCAGCGCGACGATGTTGATGATCTTGATCAGCGGGTTCACGGCCGGGCCGGCGGTGTCCTTATACGGGTCGCCGACGGTGTCGCCGGTCACCGCCGCCTTGTGAGCATCGGACCCTTTGCCGCCGAAGTTGCCATCCTCGATGTACTTCTTGGCGTTATCCCAGGCGCCGCCGCCGGTGGTCATCGAGATCGCCACGAACAGGCCGGTGACGATGGTGCCGATCAGCAGCCCGCCGAGCGCTTTGGTACCGGCGCCCGGGCCCATCAGCCAGCCCATCACCACTACCAGCACGATCGGCACCAGGATCGGAAGCAGGGACGGAATGATCATCTCCTTGATCGCCGCCCGCGTGAGCATGTCCACCGCCCTGGAGTAGTCGGGCTTGGCGCTGCCGTCCATGATGCCCTTGATCTCGCGGAACTGGCGGCGCACTTCGTTGACCACCGAGCCGGCGGCGCGTCCCACCGCTTCCATCGCCATCGCGCCGAACAGGTAGGGCACCAGACCGCCGATGAACAGGCCGATGATGACCGCCGGGTCGGACAGGCTGAAGGCCACGCTCTTGCCCACCGACTCGAGGTTGTGGGTGTAGTCGGCGAACAGCACCAGGGCCGCTAGGCCGGCAGAGCCGATGGCGTAGCCCTTGGTGACTGCCTTGGTGGTGTTACCCACGGCGTCCAGCGGGTCGGTGATGTTGCGGATCTGCTTGGGCAGCTCCGCCATCTCGGCAATGCCGCCGGCGTTGTCGGTGATCGGGCCGTACGCATCCAGTGCGACGATCATCCCGGTCATCGACAGCATGGCGGTCGCCGCGACGGCGATGCCATAGAGGCCCGCAAGCGTATACGAGGCCCAAATCGCCGCGCACACGGCCAGCACGGGAAGCGCCGTGGACTTCATCGACACGCCTAGACCCGCGATGATGTTGGTGGCGTGCCCGGTCTGCGACGCGGAGGCGATGTGGCGCACCGGGGCATATTCGGTCGCGGTGTAGTACTCAGTGATGACCACCATCAGGGCCGTGAGCACCAGGCCGGCCAACGCGGCGCCGAACAGGCGGCCCGAGCCGATCGGGCTATCGCCCATCATGTAGCTGGTGATGAACCAGAAGGCGATGGCGGCCAGCACTCCCGAGACGATCACGCCCTTGTACAGCGCGTTCATGATCTTGCCGCCTTCCTGCGCCCTCACGAAAAAGGTGCCGATGATGGACGCGACGATCGAGGCGCCGCCCAGCACCAGCGGATACAGTACGGCGTTGGCGCCGGCCTTGTCTCCCATCAGACCGCCCAGCAGCATGGTGGCCACGATGGTCACGGCGTAGGTTTCGAACAGGTCGGCCGCCATGCCGGCGCAGTCGCCGACGTTATCGCCCACGTTGTCCGCGATCACCGCGGGGTTGCGCGGGTCATCCTCGGGGATGCCGGCCTCGACCTTCCCCACCAGGTCGGCGCCCACGTCCGCGCCCTTGGTGAAGATGCCCCCGCCCAGACGCGCGAAGATCGAGATCAGCGACCCGCCGAAGGCCAGGCCCACCAGGGCATGCAGCGCCTTGTCGGAGCTGCCCGAGACGGTCTGCACGATCCAGTAGTAGCCGGCTACTCCCAGCAGTCCGAGGCCGACGACGAGCATCCCGGTGATCGCGCCCCCGCGGAACGCCACAGCCAGCGCGGCGTTCATGCCGTCGTGCGCGGCCTGGGCGGTGCGCACGTTCGCGCGCACCGAGATGTTCATCCCGATGTAGCCCGCCGCGCCGGATAGCACCGCGCCGACCGCGAACCCGATCGCCGTGAACCAGTCGAGCGCGACCCCCAGCACGACGAACAGCACGACACCGACGATGCCGATGGTGGTGTACTGGCGGTTGAGATAGGCCTTGGCGCCCTGCTGCACCGCGGCCGCGATCTCCTGCATGCGCTGGTTACCGGCAGGCTTGGCCAGCACCCAGGATATCGAAACCCAGCCGTACACGAGCGCCAGGATCGCGCAGACCAGCGCGAAGATCAGTCCAGCTGCCATGGATCCCCCTAGAGAGGTGTTTTGTGAACGGAAACGGCGGTCCGCGAGCAGCCGGAGCGTGCTTCCCCCCGCGGCGCCGTTGCAGCCGGCGCCTGTCCGGCCGCGGACAAAGCCCGTGATTCTACCGGATTCCGAGCGGCGGACGCAGGCCGCACAGCCCTCCAGACGGGAGCGCCGTCAGATCTTGAAGGTTGTCGCCAGCTTCTTGGGCACCGCCGCGTTCTTCAGCTTGACGTAATGCGGCAGCCCGTTCTTGAACGGGGGATAGTCCTCGCCCTGAATCAGCGGAGTGAGATACTGCCGGCACTGCGCGGTGATGTGGAAGCCGTCCTCGCTGATGTAGTCGCGCGGCATCTTCTTCTCGACGTTGGCCACGTCGTTCAGGTCCGCGACCTCGATGGTCCACTTGTACGGCTTGTTCGACTTGCGCACGATCGCCGGCATCACCGCGTTGCGCCCTTTGAGCGCCAGCTCCACCGCGGCCTTGCCGACGGCATAGGCCTGCTGCACGTCGGTCTTCGAGGCGATGTGGCGCGCCGCCCGCTGGAGGTAGTCGGCCACCGCCCAGTGGTACTTCAGCTTGAGGTTGTCCCTGATTAGGGTGGCCAGGGTCGGCGCGACCCCGCCGAGCTGGGCATGTCCGAAGGCATCGCGCAGGCCGCTCTCGGCCAGGAACTTGCCGTCGGCGCCATGCAACCCCTCGGAGGCGCCAATCACGCAGTGACCGTGCTGCTTGACCGTCTGGTCCACGCGGGCGAGGAACTTGGCCTGGTCGAATGGGATCTCCGGGAACAGCAGCACATGCGGCGCATCGCCCGGCTGCTCGGCGGCGAGGCCCATCGCGGCCACCGTCCAGCCTGCGTGCCGTCCCATCGCTTCCAGGATGAACACGCGCGTGGAGGTGCGAGCCATCGAGGCCACGTCGTAGCCCGCTTCGCGCACGCTCACCGCCAGGTACTTGGCGACCGATCCGAAGCCCGGCGAGCAGTCGGTGATCGGCAGGTCGTTGTCCATGGTCTTGGGCACGTGCACGCAGACGATCGGGTAGCCCATCTGCTCGGACAGCTGCGACACCTTCAGGCAGGTGTCGGCCGAGTCACCGCCGCCGTTGAAGAAGAAATAGCCGATGTCGTGAGCCTTGAACACGTCGACCAGGCGCTCGTATTGGCTGCGGTCCTCGTCGAATTTCTTGAGCTTCAAGCGCGCCGAGCCGAAAGCGCCCGACGGCGTGTAACGCAGCGCGGCGACCGCCCTCGCGGGCTCCCTGCTAGTGTCGATCAGCTCCTCGGTCAGCGCACCGACAATGCCGTCGCGCCCGGCATAGAGCTTGCCGATCTTGTCCTTGTGCTTGCGCGCGGCCTCGATCACGCCCGCGGCGCTGGCGTTGATGACGGCGGTCACGCCGCCCGATTGTGCGTAGAAAGCGTTTCTCCTCGGCATGGGCTCTCCCCGGACTACGAAGCCAGCGCGGCGAAGATGCGATCGCGGATCTCGTTCACGCTGCCGGTCCCCGCGACCTTACGATACTTCGGCGCGCGGGCGTCGCCGCTTGCCGCCATCTTCGAGTAGTAGTGCACCAGTTGCTTGGTCTGCGAGTGGTAGACCTGCAGGCGCTTGAGGATGGTTTCCTCCTTGTCGTCGTCGCGCTGGATCAGGTCCTCGCCGGTCACATCGTCCTTGCCCGCCACCTTGGGCGGATT
>Ga0335070_10003521_pt1 | contig 18271 bp, 8 predicted proteins | sample Lox_Sample_13_FD_206722 | JGI IMG/M metagenome (GOLD analysis project Ga0335070, IMG submission 206722) | Soil microbial communities from Loxahatchee National Wildlife Refuge, Florida, United States - Lox_Sample_1.3 | ecosystem: Environmental > Terrestrial > Soil > Wetlands | place: USA: Florida...
TCGTGCTGGTGGCCGCGCAGGGCGACCTCCACGCCAGGGGCGGGCTGCGCGGCATCTACCGCACGAGCGACGGCGGCCGCACCTGGACCCGGACGCTGTTCGTGGACGACGAGACCGGCATCCAGAAGCTGGCCTGGGCTTACGACCAGCCGGGCATCGTCTTCGCCACCACCGACCGCCACTACACGCCGCCCGGATCGGCCAACCGCGGCGGGCCCGGAGCGGCGAACGGCCCGACGGGCACCGCGCTCTACAAGTCCACCGACGAGGGGCTCACCTGGCACGAGATCACCGGCGGCGGCCTGCCCCGGCTCGCGGGCCGCACGTCGCTGGCGGTCGCGATGCGCACCAACGCACAGCGCGTCTACCTCATCGGCAACTTCGGCCTGTACCGCTCCGACGACGGCGGCACGACCTGGCGGCAGATGGACCCGGACGACCGCCGGGTCGGGAACGGCCAGGGCGGCTACAACTGCGGGGTGTACGTGAGCCCGCAGAACCCGGACGTGGTCTACACCGTCAACACCTCGAGCTACGTCTCGACCGACGGCGGCAATACCTTCACCGGCTTCAAGGGCGCGCCCGGCGGCGACGACCCCCAGCAGCTGTGGATCGATCCCACCGACGCGCAGCGGATGCTGATGGGCATGGACCAGGGTGCGACGGTTACCCTGGACGGCGGCCGCACCTGGAGTCCCTGGTACAACCAGTCCACCGAGCAGGTCTACCACATCTCCGTGGACCGCTCGTGGCCGTACTGGATCTACGCGAGCCAGCAGGACGCCGGTGCCATCCGCACCCGGAGCCGCGGGAACTACGGCGCGATCACGCCGATGGACTGGAGCCCGGTGGGGACCTGGGAGTGGGGCACGGTGGTCGCCGATCCCCTGAACGCGAACGTCGTGTACGGCTCCGGCATCGGCGTTCAGAAGGTCGTCTGGCCGAGCGAGCAGATCATCAACGTGGGCCCGGGCCAGGACCCGAAGAGCTACCTGCGCACCTCGCGATCCCAGCCGCTGCTGTGGGCGCCGTGGAACCAGCGCGAGCTGCTGGCCGGCTACCAGTACGTCATGGCCACGACCGACGGCGGTCACGCCTGGCGCCGGCTGAGCCCGGACCTCGGCTATCCGAAGGGCGTCACGCCGCCCGCCGAGAGCCTGGCGGTGCGTCCCGGCGGCCCGAACGCGCCGCGGGGCGGCGCGATCGAATCCATGGCCGCGTCCACCGCGCGCCGCGGGATCATCTGGGTGGGGACCAACAACGGCCTCATCAAGGTGACTCGGGACGAGGGCCGGTCGTGGCAGGACGCCTCCATCCCCGACCTGCCCGACTCGAACCTGTCCGACGTCACCGCCGTCGAGGCCTCGCATCAGAATCCGGCCGAGGCGTACGCGGCGGTCGACGGGCACGGAACCGGTGACTACGCGCCGTTGTTCTTCCGGACGCGCGACTACGGGAGGACCTGGACGAAGATCGTGACCGGTCTCCCGACCAGCCAGCCGAGCGGCAGCTTCGCGCAGGTGATCCGCGCCGACACGAAGCGGGCCGGCCTCCTGTTCGCCGGCACCGAGAGCGGGATGTTCGTCTCGTTCGACGACGGCGACCACTGGCAGTCGCTGCAGCTCAACCTGCCCAACACCAGCTGCCGCGACGCGCTGGTCACCGGCAACGACCTGGTGGTCGGCACCTACGGGCGCGGCATCTGGATCCTCGACGACATCTCGCCCCTGCGGCAGATGACGCCGGAGATCGCGGCCGAGGACGTCCACCTGTTCGCGCCGGGCGACGCGATCCGCGTGCACCGCAACGTGAACCAGGACACGCCCTTCCCGCCGGAAGTGCCACACGCCCTCAATCCTCCCGAGGGCGCGATCGTCTACTACTGGCTCAAGGCGAAGCCCGCGGGCGAGGTGACGCTCGACGTGGTAGACGCCTCCGGAACGGCGGTGCGGCACCTTTCGAGCGTGCCGGTCCCGCCCGTGGCCGAGGCCGTCAGGCCGCCCGAGCCGCGCTTCTGGCTCGCGTCGCCGCAGTCGCTTCCGGTGAACGCCGGCATCAACCGCGCCACCTGGGACCTGCGCTACGACGCGCCGCCGGCGTTCTCGCACAGCTTCGAGATCAACGCCAATCCGGGCCTCACGCCGGCCTCGCCGGAAGGGCCCCTGGCGCTGCCCGGGACCTACACCGTCCGGCTGACGGTCGGCGGCAGGACGTACACCCGCACCGTGAAGGTCACCAACGATCCCCGCTCGCCCGGAACGCCGGCGGCGCTCGCCGCGCAGCACGACCTGCAGATGAAGATCGACCGCGGCATCGGCGAGGCGTGGGACGGCTACGAGCAGGCGGTCGCCCTGCGCAACGCGGTGGCGGCGGACACCGACTTGAGCGCCGTTCCGGAGCTCGCCAAGGCGGTCAGGTCCCTCGCCGCACGCATCGACACGGTCGCGGGCAACCCGGCGCCCGGGCGTGCCCCGGCGTTCTTCCGCCGCGGCGCCGCCGCGCCGCCCAGCTTCGTCGGGGTGAACGGCGAACTCGGCCGGCAGCTGAACGCCCAGGACCTGGCGGACGCGGCCCCGACCGAGGCGACCCTCGCCGCCTGGACCGCCGCCTGCCGCGACCTGGCGTCGGCGGTCACGCGCTGGCGCGCGATCCGCGACCAGGGCGTGGCGGGCCTCGACTCGCTGCTCGCCAAGAGCGGGCGGCCGGCGCTGACGGGGAACGGAGCGCCCCTGGTCGCCCCGACCTGCGTGGGCGGGGGCCCGGCGAGACCGCGCCGCTAACCCGAGGCAGGGGCGCGCCGCCGTCCATCGGCGCCCGTCCGACGTGCACCACCCGACCCGGCCCCGGGTCCCCGCGGGGAGGGCGGGGACGGGCCGGTTACCACCCGCCCCGAGGCGGGCCGTTGGGCCGTTCGGCCCAATGGCCCCCAGGCCTCGTAGGACCTCTGTGCGCCAGCCCCGGCGCTCGCCTACTGCGGGCACCCCAGGCGAAGGCCTCGCTGGCTGCGTGCCAGGCGGTCCCGGACTCGAGCGGGCCGAGCCCTCACCTCAACACCAATTCCGACAACGGTTTCAGTGTTTTTCAGCACCCCGGTGAGTGACCGCGTTGAAAGGCAGGCGCTTACGAGTGCAGTTGCCGGCCCGAGGCCGGCAGGGCGGGCCACGGGGAACAGTCCTTGCGTCCTTCCGCTGGCGCGCCGGATGTTGACAGAAACGCGGCCGCGCAGTACCTGAAGATGGTAACGATTGGGTATCACTGGGCTGCGGTTCATCTTTAGCCTGCGGGTCGCATTGGCACGACAAATCGAGCGTCGCGACGGCCGAATCTTCGCCCTGACGGCTACCCGGCCGTGCGCCGGGCAGTTGGTTCTTGGCCTTCGCTTCAACCTGCGCCACGGGTCCGGCAATCTGCTGGCGCCGCGCAGGGTCCACTCTTCCCGCCCCGGTCCGCTGTTCGGCCGGGGCGTTCTGTAGCCCTCACAGCTTGAGGAGGCGCAGTATGAAACGAGGTCGGTACGTAATCAGTGCGCTCCTGGCCGTGCTGTGGATGGTACCGCTGCGCGCACAGGAGCCCGGGAGGGTCCGCGGGCGCGTCGTGGACGACGCGACCAAGCAGCCCCTCGCCGCGGCGACCGTCACCATCGGCTCGCGTGCCGCGCAGACCGGCACGGACGGACTTTTCGTTCTCGCCATGCCGGCGGGCAGCGACTCGCTGCGGGTCCGATTGCTGGGCTACGCGCCGGTCGTCCAGGCCGTCACGGTCGAGGCGGGCCAGACGCTGGTGGTCCCCGACATCGGCATGACCCAGCAGGCCGTGGGCCTGTCGGAGATCGTGGTGGTGGGCTACGGCCAGCAGACGGCGGGTGACATCACGGGCGCCGTGAAGCAGCTGTCGGTCGAGGACTTCAACGTCGGCAACATCCCGACCCCGCAGGCCCTGATCCAGGGCAAGATCGCCGGCGTGGAGGTCGTGGACAACAACGAGGTCGGCGGCGGCCTGTCGGTCCGGATCCGCGGCGCGACGTCGGTCAACGCGAGCAGCGACCCGCTGTACGTCGTTGACGGCATGCCGGTCGGCGGCACCAACGCGGGCGGCGGCATGTCGACCAACGGCCGCGATCCGCTCAACTTCATCAACCCGAACGACATCGAGAGCATCACCGTGCTGAAGGACGCCTCGGCCGCCGCGATCTACGGCGCCAACGCGGCCAACGGCGTGGTGATCATCACGACCAAGTCGAAGCGGGCCGGCGCCGGCGCGGGCCAGGGCGCGACGATCGAATACAGCGGCAGCTTCTCCGCGGCATCCGCGGTGAAGTTCGAGAACATCCTGAGCGCGGCGCAGTTCCGGGCGGCGGTTCAGGCGCAGGACACGGCGGCGCTGAAGTACCTCGGCTCCGCGAACACCGACTGGTTCGACCAGGTCTCGCGCACCGGGTACGGCCAGGAGCACAACGTCACGGTCTCGGGCGCGGGCCCGACCAGCGGGTATCGCCTCTCGTTCGGGCTGTACAATCAGAAGGGCGTGATCCAGACCCTGTCGCAGCAGCGCATGTCGCTGGGCTTCAACTACGACCAGCGCCTGTTCAGCGACCGCCTCGACGTCCGCACGGCCATCAAGGGTTCGCGGACGATCGACGGGTTCGACCCGGGCGGCATCGTCGGCAGCGCCGCCCAGTTCGCGCCGACGCAGCCGGTCTACGACACGTCGTCGGCCACGGGCTTCTACGACTGGCCCGGCAACGTGCTGACGGCGACCAACAACCCGCTCGAGATCGCCAACCTCGCGCAGTCGCAGGCCACCTCGCTGCGCAGCCTCGGCAACATCCAGGCCGACTACCAGCTGCCGTACATCCAGGGCCTCAAGGCGAGCGTCAATGTCGGCTACGACCTGACGTCGATCACGAACCAGTACTTCGCCCCGGCCAACCTGGACGCGCAGCAGAAGAACGGCGCGTTCGGCAGCTGGTTCCGCGGCAGCAACTACCAGCTGAACACGGTGGGCGAGGGGTACCTGAACTACGCGGCGCCCCTCAACGTCGTGCCCGGCCGGATCGACGTGACGGCCGGCTATTCCTACACCACCTTGCATGCCGAGTTTCCGGGCGTCAGCCTCGACAGCCTGAGCAACAGCCTGGGCTTCAACAGCACGGGGAACTTCCGGCAGAGCACGGCCCGGCCCCAGATGAGCGTGGTGGACAGCAAGCTCATCTCCTTCTTCGGGCGGGTGAACTACAACCTGAACGACCGCTACCTGGTCGCGGCCAGCCTGCGGCGCGACGGTTCCTCGCGGTTCGCGACGACGAACGCCTGGGGCAACTTCCCGTCGGTGTCGGTGGCCTGGCGCATCTCGAGCGAGTCGTTCATGCAGGACCTCAATCGCATGGCCTCGATCTCCGACCTGAAGCTCCGGGCCGCGTGGGCCACGACGGGGAACCAATCGTTCCAGGACTACCTGCAGTACACGACCTTCCAGGTGAGTGACGCCCAGTCGTCGGTGCAGTTCGGCAACAGCTTCGTGCCCACGCTGCGTCCCAGCGTCATCAACACCGCCATCAAGTGGGAGTCCACGAAGTCGTGGAACCTCGGGATTGACTTCGGCATCATGAACCAGCGCATCAGCGGGGCGCTCGACTGGTACGTCAAGAACACCAGCGACCTGATCTTCACGGTGCCCATCGTCTCGGGCACGAACATGTCGAACCTCCTGACCGAGAACATCGGGAACATGCGGAACACGGGCCTCGAGCTGGCCGTCTCGGCGCAGATCCTGAGGGGCGGCGCCAACGGCCTCGGCTGGACGGCGGACTTCACCGTCTCGCACAACGCCAACAAGCTGACCCACATTTCGGCCAACGGCGCCTACACCGTAAGGGCGGGCCCGACTATCCAGGGCGGCGTCGGGCAGTATATCGAAATCAACATGGCCGGCCAGCCAATCAACTCGTTCTACGTGTACCAGCAGAAGTACCGGAACGGGAAGCCGATCTACGCCCCGGCCGACAGCCTGCTGAACGCGTACGTGGACCAGAACCACGACGGCATCATCAACAGCGCCGACCTGCGGCCGTATCACGACCCGGCGCCGAAGTGGATCCTCACGCACACCTCGAACCTCACGTTCCGCCATTTCGACCTGAGCCTCTCGCTGCGTGCCTGGCTCGGGAACTACGTGTACAACAACGTGGCGGCGGCGAACGGCTACTACGGCCGGTTCACCGACGGCCAGTACCCGGTCAACCTGGACGCCGACGTGCTCAAGACCGGCTTCCTGACGACCCAGAAGTTCTCGGACTACTACGTCCAGGACGGATCGTTCCTGCGGCTGGACAACGTCGCCCTCGGGTACAACTTCACGTACCGGGGCAGCCAGATGCGCCTGTTCGCCGCCGTGCAGAACGTCCTGACGATCACGGGGTACAGGGGCGTGGATCCCACGGCCGGCATCAACGGCGTCGACAACAACATATTCCCGCGCATGCGCACCGTGACCGGTGGGCTGAGCGTGAAGCTCTAAGGGGGGGACGGACACATGAACCTGAGAGCCTTCAAGGGACCTGCGGCCGCCGCTGCCCTCTTCTTCCTGGCTGCGGCAGGCTGCACCGACACCACGGTGGCGCCCAAGAGCACGGTCAGCGACGCCAACGTGTTCGCCAACCCGGGCGCGTACCAGGAGTTCCTCGCGAAAGTCTACGCGGGGTTTGCGGCCACCGGGCAACAGGGACCGGCCGGAAGCGCGGACCTCGCGGGCTTCGACGAGGGGTTCTCGCAGTACGTGCGGCTGTACTTCGAGCTGCAGGAGCTGCCCACCGAGGAGGCGATGATCGCGTGGGGCGGCGACGGTGACCTCGCGGACCTGAACCGGTTCGTCTGGTCCTCGTCCAACGGCTACTCGTCCATCTTCTATTCACGCGTGTTCTACGCTGTCTCGCTGGCCAACGCGTTCCTGTTCCAGACCACGGACGACAAGCTCGACTCGCGAGGCGTGAGCGCCACGCTCAAGGCGCAGATCCACACCTACCGGGCCGAGGCGCGGTTCCTCCGCGCGTTCGCCTATTGGAACGCACTCGACCTGTTCGGGAACGTCCCGATCATCACGACCGTCAGCAATGCGACCCCGCCGCAGGTCACGCGCGACAGCGTGTACCGGTTCGTCGTAAACGAGCTGAATGCCGTCAAGGACTCGCTGCCGGCGTCCACCGCGAGCAACTACGGCCGAGCCACGACGCAGGCTGCGCACATGCTGCTGGCGGAGCTGTACCTGAACGCGGGGGTGTACACCGGCACCCAGAACTATGCCGGCGCGCTCACCGAGGCCTCCGAGGTCATCGGCTCGGGCGCCTTCACCCTGGCGAGCAACTACTTCAAGAACTTCACGGCCGACAACGGGACGTCGCCCGAGATCATCTTCCCGATCACCGAGGACGGCGTCCACACCCGCAACTACGGCTCGACGACGTTCATCATCCACGCCGAGTGCGGGAACACGCTGGACGGCTCGACGATCGGAATCCCCGGCCAGTGCTGGTGGGGGCTGAGGCTGAAGCCACAGGCGGACACGTTCTACTACCAGACCACGGCCGACCATCCGGCCGGGGACCTGCGGGCCACCGCGCTGTACCGGACCGGCCAGACGCTCGCGATCAGCGACCCCTTCAACTTCGGCCAGGGCACGCTCCTGCTGAAGTACTCGAACAAGACGTCCACCGGGGCCAACGGCTCCGATCCGTATTTCGTGGACACCGACTTCCCGGTGTTCCGGCTGGCCGAGGCCTACTTGATCTACGCCGAGGCCAACCTTAGGGGCGGCGGCGGCAGTGCGGTGACCGCGTTGGGGTACATCAACGCGCTGCGCGACCGGGCGTACGGGAACGCCACCGGCGAGATCACCGTTGGTCAGCTCACGCTGCCGTTCATCCTGAACGAGCGTGGTCGCGAGCTGATCTGGGAAGCGCATCGCCGCACCGACCTGATCCGGTTCGGCCAGTTCGGTGGCGCCGCCACGTACAACTGGGATTGGAAGGGCGGCAACCAGGCCGGCGCCGCGGTGGCCGCGTACTACAACCTCTACCCGCTCCCGGCGTCGCAGCTCGCCGCCGCTGGCGGTCAGTACACGCAGAACACGGGCTACTGAGCGCGGTTACGCTCGGCAGCTAGTCTCCTTGCCCGCAGCTCCGCCGCTCCGGCGGCGGAGCTGCGGCTCGTTTCCGGGGGTCACACGATCTTCCCCGCACCAGCCCGCCTCCGCCGGTGGGCCACCGCGCTGTGCCTGGCCGCAGCGGCGTGCCACGAGGCGTCCACCGCCGCGACGAAATCGGGCGGGGGCCCACCACCCCGGCCGACGCTCGACCCCACCTACCGTCCCAGCGGCCACATGGCGGCGGGCGACGTGTTGGTGCACCTGTTCGAGTGGCCGTGGCCGGACATCGCCAACGAGTGCGAGCAGGTGCTCGGGCCCGCCGGCGTCGCGGCGGTGCAGGTCTCCCCGCCCCAGGAGCACAGCATCACCCCGTCCCACGACTGGAGCGAGCGCTACCAGCCGGTGAGCTACTCCCTGGCCAGGAGCCGCTCGGGCGACAGCGTGCAGTTCGTGGACATGGTGAACCGCTGCAAGGCCGCTGGCGTCGGCATCTACGTGGACGCCGTCATCAACCACATGACGAACTTCCCGAGCCCTGGCACCGGCAGTGCCGGGACGGCCTACAGCAAGTACAGCTACCCCGGCCTCTACAACGCGACCAACTTCCACCCCGCCTGCGCGGTCACCAACTACGCCGACGCCGCCAACGTGCAGGACTGCGAGCTGTTCAGCCTGCCCGATCTCGACACCGAGCAGCCGTACGTCCGGAACAGGCTCGCCGACTACCTGATCAAGCTCGCGCGCCTCGGCGTCGCCGGGTTCCGGATCGACGCGGCCAAGCACATCCAGCAGGTCTCGCTCGACAGCATCTTCCGGATCGTGGACGCGGCGCTCACGGCGGACGGGAAGCCGATCCCGTACTACTTCCTCGAGGTCTCGAGCGGCGGGGGCGAGGCGCTGCACCCGTCCGACTACTTCGGCGAGGCCTACAGCTCCGGCGGAGCGGCGGACATCACCGAGTTCACGTTCACCGGCGTGGGCGACAAGTTCATGGGGGTCGGAGGGCAGCACATCTCGCAACTGAACCCCGACGGCACGGCGGGCAACCAGTTCTCCCCGGCCGCCTGGGGCTTGATGCCGTCCGACAAGGCCGTGGTCTTCCTCCAGAACCACGACACCCAGCACAACACCGGCACGATCAGCTACCGGGACGGACAGGTGTTCCGCCTGGCCAACGTCTGGATGCTCGCGCAGCCGTACGGCTATCCGTCCATCCTGTCCGCCTACTCGTTCTCGCGACCCGCCGAGAACTCGATGGGCCCGCCGTCGGACGCCGGCTTCTGGACGGTGACGCCGATCACCTGCGCGGCCAGCTGGGCCACGGCGGCGGACGACCAGTTTGTGTGCGAGCACCGCGACCCGTACCTCCTGCACATGGTCGCCTTCCGCAAGCTGGTCGCCGGGACCGACCAGAACCACTGGTGGGACGACGGCTCGAACGCCATCGCTTTTTCCCGCGGGGCCAAGGGCTTCGTCGCGATCAACATGGAGGACACGCCGGTGACCCACGCGGTCGGCACCGGTCTGCCGCCCGGGACATACTGCGACGTCATAGGCGGCGGCGTCAGCGGCGGCGGGTGCGCCGGCGCCTCGATCGTGGTTGACTCCACGCAGGCCGTCCAGCTCCAGCTGGGCCCGAAGTCCGCCATCGCGCTCGACGTCGCCAACAAGCTGTAGTCGCCGCGGGCCCGGGCCCCGGCCGCGGCCCCCCGAAGGAGCCTCCCGATGTCGGTTCGCACTCGGTCGCTTCGCCTGACCGCGGTCGCCGCCCTGGCAGCCTCGGCCGGCGCCACCGCTCCCGCCGCCGCCCAGCGCCTCGCGCCGCCGCCCGCCTGGACGCGCGGCGCCACGTGCTACGAGGTGTTCGTCCGCTCGCTCTACGACTCCGACGGCGACGGCACCGGGGACCTCAACGGACTCACGGCGAAGCTCGACTACATCAACGACGGCAACCCGGCCTCACGATCCTCGCTCGGCGCCTCGTGCATCTGGCTGATGCCGGTCGCCGCGTCGCCGAGCTACCACGGCTACGACGTCAGCGACTACTATCGCATCGAGCCCGCCTACGGCACCAACCAGGATTTCCGGCGGCTCGTGGCCGAGGCCCACCGCCGCGGCATCGAGGTGCTGGTGGACATGGTGCTGAACCACACCTCGAGCCGGCATCCGTGGTTCCTGTCCGCCCTGCGCGACACCGCGTCGCCGTACCGCCACTGGTACAGGTTCTCACCCGCGCCGCTGGGTAAGGGACCGTGGGGCGAGGTCGCCTGGCACCGCTCGCCGGTCCGCGACGAGTACTACTGGGGGGTGTTCTCCGACCAGATGCCGGACCTCGACTACGACACGCCGGCGGTGCGCGAGGAGACCAGGCGGATCGCCACGTTCTGGCTGCGGGAGATGGGCGTGGACGGCTTCCGGCTGGACGCGGTGCCCTACCTGGTGGAGCAGGGCGACTGCCTGATCGGCTGCCCCGGCACGCACGCCTTTCTCCACGAGTGGGCCGCGCACGTCGACAGCGTGAAGCCCGGCGCCTACACCGTTGGCGAGGCGTGGGGCGACCTCGCCACGCAACTCCCCTACTACCCGGACCAGCTCACGTCGTACTTCACCTTCGAGATCGCGGATTCGCTCCTCGCCGCCGTCCGGCGCGGGACGGCGGGCGGCGTGCTGGCGGGCTACCTGCGGCTCCAGGACACGCTGCCGCCGTATCGGTGGTCGCCGTTCCTCAGCAACCACGACGGGACGCGAACCATGACCGCGCTGGGCGGGGACGCCGCCGCCGCGCGCCTGGCCGCGACCCTGCTGCTCACGCTGCCCGGCCTGCCGTTCGTCTACTACGGCGAGGAGATCGGGATGACGGGGGACAAGCCGGATCCCCGGCTCCGGACGCCGATGCAGTGGAACCCCCGGTCGGGCGTGGGGTTCACCTCGGGAACGCCGTGGGAGAGCCCGCAGCCGGATTCGCTCACGACGACCGTCGCGGCACAGGACGGAGATCGCGGCTCGCTCCTCAACCTCTACCGCCGCCTGATCCACCTGCGGCGGGCAGATGCCGCGCTTGCGGCGGGCCGGCTGGTCCCGCTCAGCGCCTCGAGCCCGCAGGTGCTCGCTTACCTGCGGCACACCGCGGGTCACGCGGTCCTGGTGGTGGCCAATTTGGGGACCACGTCGGTGACCGGCGTCGCGCTGGCGTCGGCCGGCGGCGCGCTCCCGCCGGGGCGGTACCAGGCCCGCAACCTCCTCGCCCGTCCGCCAGCGGCGGACCTGCGCGTGGGCCCCGACGGCGCCGTCAGCGGCTACGTGCCGGTGCCGATGATGGGCCCGCGGGCGAGCCTGGCGCTCGGTCTGGACCGTCGCTAGCGGATCGAGGCGCCGGGGTCACGCAGCGCCGTTGCGCGGACCCGAGTCCGTGCCGAGGCGTTCGGCCCACGTTTCACCTGGAAGGAGTCCTGCCGTGAAGGTTCGCCTCGTCGCGATCGGGGTGGCGCTGGCCGCCCTCGGGTGCAACAGGAGCGCAACCGGGCCGCAACCGGGCGTCAGCAGCTCGTGCACGGTGACCCTCTCCGGCGCGCTGAGCGGGACCTACGACTGCCGGCCGGCCACGACCACCTGGTCCAACATCGACAACACGGGCGCGTTCACGTTCGCCGTGTACGCATCCGGCTCCAGACCGGCCATCTCGGTGCCCATCGCGTGGGACAGCGAGCCGGCGCCGCGCACCTACAGCAACACCGACCTGCTGGCGCAGGCGGACATCGCGGTCACGAGCGCGGCGAACCAGATCTGGCGGGCGACGGTCGGCACCGGCGCCGCGGCGACCGGCTCCTACAGCCTGACCTTCACCTCGATCGTGGCCAACCTCAACGGTCCGAGCGGCAAGGGCTATTCAACCGAGGGCACGCTCACCGCTACCCTCACGCCCGTCGCCGCGAGCGGCGCCACCGGGACCCTGACGCTCACCGCGACCTTCTAGCGGAGATCCTGGCGGGCCGCCCGCCGAGCCGGGCGCCGCCTCAGTGCAGTCTCGGCCTCCCGCCGCCCTGGGGGCGCTCCAGCACCAGCGCGCCGTAGGCCGGCAGTGACACGGTGTCGCCGCGGACCGGGTGCCCCGACAGCAGGTCGCGGGCGCCGTTCACGTGGAAGCCCGTCACCGTGAAGCGCGCGTCGTGGCTCCGGGCGTTGACGAGCACCAGCGCACCGCCACGCGCATAGGCGATGACGTCGGTGGAATCGCTGGTCACGACCCGCCGCAGGTCGCCCCGCAGGAAGGCCGGGTCGGTGCGCGCCAGGTAGATCAGGTGGGCGTAGAGCGCCAGCGCCTGGGCGGAGTCGGGCTGGTTCCAGTCGATCGCCTGCCGGTCGAAGATGCCCAGCTTCTGCGGGCTCTCGACCTCCTGCCCGTCGTAGAGCAGCGGCCGGCCGGGCATCAGCGTCATCGCGACGAAGGCCCCGCGGGCGCCGGCCGGCCCGCCGAACAGCGTCACGGCCGGGTTGTCCCACGCCGTCTCGTCGTGGTCGGTCGTGAACCGCATCCGCATGCCGCCCCGCGGCATCGCCTGCTGGTCCGCCACCACGCCCATGACGAACGAGTCCGCCGGCGCGCCCCGCCACACCGCCTTGAGGCGCCCGTACCCGTCCCATCCGTAGGTGAGGTCGAACCCCACCCGGTGCATCTCCAGCCCGCCCGCCTCGGCCAGGAGCAGGATCGGGCGCCGCACCGCCGCGCGCAGCGTCGTGTTGCACTCGGCCCAGAAGTCCAGCGGGATGAAGTGCGCCACGTCCATCCGGAAGCCGTCCAGGTCGAAGTCCACCAGCCAGCGGCGCAGGCTGGCGATCATGGCCGTCCTGAGCCCCGGGTTCCGGTAGTCGAGCTGGGCCACGTCGGTCCAGTCGGTCGGATGACCCTGCAGGTCCCGCGGCACGATCGGCCGGCCGGCCGAATCGTGGACGTAGTACTCCGGGTGCGTCGTGATCCACACCGCGTCCCAGGACGTGTGGTCCGGCACCCAGTCGAGGATGACCCTCATCCGGCGTGCGTGCGCCGCCCGCACCAGCGCCCGGAGATCCGCCGCCGTGCCGAAGTCCGGGTTGATCGCGTCGTAGTCGCGGACCGCGTAGGGCGACCCGAGCGGTCCCTTTGCGTTGAGGACGCCGAGCGGGAAGATGGGCATCAGCCAGATGACGTCCGCGCCGGTGGCCTGGATGCGCCTGAGCCCGGCGGTGACGCCGCGCAGGTTGCCCGCGGGCGAGAAGTCGCGGACGAACACCTCGTAGAGCGCCGAGCGCGCCACCCACGACGTGTCCGGCGCGAGCGCGGCCGACGGCTCCTGCGCTCCGGCCGGGCGTGCGACGGCGGCGAGCGCCGCCGCCGCGGTCAGGGAGGCCGCGAGCGCGGCGAAGGACTTAGGCATCTGCTCACTCCTGCGTGAAAGGAACCGGCCGTCCGACGCGAGCCAATGTAGCGCGCCCCGCGTTCTTGCGGCCACCTCGGCTCCGGGCCTAACGTATCCGCGCTGCGACGACCACCTCAGACGGCGCCGCTCCGGGGACCCCAGCCATGCTCACGATCCGCACTGCCACCCTGCTCGCCGCCGGCGCGGCGGCGCTCTCGCTCGCCGCTGCTCCGGCCGCCGCCCAGCGCCAGCGCCTGTCCATGGACCCGGGGTGGCGCTTCACGCTCGGCGACCCCGCCGGCGCGGAGCGTCCCGGCTTCGACGACCGCGCGTGGCGGAGGCTCGACCTGCCCCACGACTGGAGCATCGAGGGCACGCCGCAGCGCGACGCCCCCGGCGGCGGACGGATGGGCTTCTTCCCCTCCGGAATCGGCTGGTACCGCAAGGCGTTCCGGCTGCCGGCCGGCGCGAAGGACCGGGAAGCGTGGCTGGAGTTCGACGGCGTCTACATGAACAGCGACGTGTGGGTCAACGGCTTCCACCTTGGCAGGCGCCCCTACGGCTACAGCAGCTTCGCCTACGACGTCACGGCGCACCTGGTGCCGGGCGTCAACGTCGTCGCCGTTCGGGTGGACAACTCCCAGCAGCCCAACTCGCGGTGGTACACGGGCAGCGGCATCTACCGCCACACCTGGCTCGAGCTGGTGGCACCGCTCCACGTGGGCCACTGGGGCACCTACGTGACGACGCCGCACGCCGACTCGGCCGGCGCCGAGGTCGTCGTCCGCACGCGGGTGGAGAACGACCAGCGAACGTCGCAGAGCGGCACCGTCCGAGCGGTGGTGCTCGACGCCGCGGGCCGCGAGGTCGCACGCGCGGAGGCGCCGTTCACGGCCGCCGGCGGCGCGCAGGGCGAGCTCGAGCAGCGCCTCCAGGTGCCGGCGCCGAGGCTCTGGTCCGTCGAGTCGCCGACCCTGTACTCGCTGCACACGGAGCTCGCGACCGGACCGCGGGTCGCCGACGCGACGACCACGACCTTCGGCATCCGCGCCATCGCCTGGGACAAGGACCGCGGGTTCCTCCTCAACGGACGGCCGGTGAAGCTCAAGGGCGTGAACCTGCACCACGACGGCGGCGGCGTGGGGGCCGCGGTGCCCGAGCGCATCTGGGAGAGCCGGTTGCTGATGCTCAAGGCGATGGGCGCGAACGCCATCCGCACCTCGCACAACCCGCCCGCGCCCGAGTTCCTGGACCTGTGCGACCGGATGGGGTTCCTCGTGATGGCCGAGGCGTTCGACGAGTGGACCATCGGCAAAGTGCCGCACGGCATCCACGCGTACTTCGCCGAGTGGGGCGAGCGGGACCTCGCCGACTTCATCCACCGCGACCGCAACCATCCCTCGATCGTGCTGTGGAGCGCCGGCAACGAGATCGGCGAGCAGTCTACGCCGGACGGCGCCGCCGTGCTGGGAAGGCTGGTGGACGTCTTCCACCGCGAGGACCCGACCCGGCCCGTCACCACCGGGAACGACAACATCTACGCCGACGGGCATCCGGCCACCCTGGCGTTCCTCCAGGCCGAGGACGTGGTGGGCTACAACTACGTGGACCGCTGGCACGAGCGGCGGGAGGTGTTCGCCGAGCCCGACCGGCACGACCACCCGGACTGGAAGATGGTCGGCACGGAGAGCGGGACCGTGTTCCAGTCGTTCGACGGGCGGCCGTCCCTGGGGAACGACTCGACGGTGGTGCGGCCGAACTACACCAGCGGGATGATGGAAGCGGAGCGCCGCTGGAAGTGGATCGCGACGCACCCCTGGTTCGCGGGCGACTTCATGTGGACCGGCGTGGACTACCTGGGCGAGAGCTTCTGGCCGTTCACGGGCTTCGGCTCCGCGCCGCTGGACATCGCGGGCCACCCCAAGGACTCGTGGTACTTCTGGCGCAGCTGGTGGACCGACGGGCCGGTGCTCCACCTGCTGCCGCACTGGAATTGGCCGGGCCGCGAGGGCCAGGTGATCCCGGTGCTGGCCTACACCAGCTGCAACACGGTCGAGTTGTTCCTCAACGGCAAGTCGTACGGCGCCAAGAGCCTCGAGTTCCCGGCCCAGGGCACGTCGGGCGCGTGGAACAGCTACGCGCTCCCGGTCGTCCGAGCGACGACCAACGACCTGCACCTCGCCTGGGACGTGCCCTACGCGCCGGGCGTGCTGCGGGCCGTCGGCCAGCAGCGCGACGGCTCGGCCTGCGCCCAGACCGAGGTGCGAACCGCGGGCGCGCCGGCCGCGATCCGCCTCGTCCCCGACCGCGACACGGTCACCACCGCGCCGGGGGACGTGGCCCAGGTGGCGTTCGAGATCGTGGACTCGGCCGGCACCGTGGTGCCCACCGCGGACAACGAGGTGCGCTTCACGGCGACCGGCGGCGCCGTGCTGGTGGTCGAGACCGGCAACCTCCAGGACCACGACCCGTACCGCTCCGATCGGCGCCACGCGTTCGAGGGCCGGGGGCTCGCGATCCTGTCGGCCGCGCAGCCGGGAACGCTGCGGCTGGCGGCGAGCGCGGACGGGCTGCGGGAGGCGACGGCGACGGTGGTGGTGCGGGCGGCCGCGGCCGCGCCGGCGATTCAGGCCGCGCGCTAGGCGCCCGCAGCGCCGGCCCCCCCCGGGGGGGGACGGACGACGCTACGGCGCGCTGATCGTGCCGAGCTTCTTGCGCTCGGCGAGATGCGCGCGCAGATCGATCAGGGTCTTGAGGGCGATCAGGAAGACCAGCGCTACGAGCGGCGCGCCGGCTGCCTTGGCGGCGAACCCGCCGAGCAGGATGGTCAGGTGAAGCACCACGACCCGGGCGTAGGGCTGCATCATCAGCTGCTGCAGCGTGGCACGCCGGAACTCGCCGCCCCACAGGTAGTTGTGCAGGAACGAGAAGCCGTGGCTGAGGACGATGGCGAGCACGCCGAGCCCGACGCCCGCGTCCCGCAGCGCGGCGACGAACGCCGCCGGGCTCGGCGAGAAGTGCTGGCCCGCTGGGCCGAACAGCGCCAGCACGAAGATGCCGTGCACCATCGTGAACATGCCGTAGTGAAACGTGAAGAACGGGATGAAGACCAGCTTGGCGGCGTCGGTGGCCACACTGGCCGGGTTGGCGAGCAGCATCCGCAGGACGTTGAACACGCCGACCACGACGTTCTCGCACCAGTAGAGCAGCAGCACCGCGAACACCGTCCAGTGGGAGCCCAGCACGCCCAGCAGCGGCACCAGGTTCGCGCCCACCAGCACCAGCACCGACGGCGGGAGGCCGCGCGGCTCGGCGGGGATGTCGTCGGGTGCGGTCATGCGGCGGCCACCTCCACCCGCTGAATCTCGCGCATCCGCCTGAGGCGCGGAACCCTCCAGGCCACGATCCCCACCACCCCGAGCGAGGCCACGCCGCCCAGCACCACCGCCGGCACCGCTCCCAGCAGCTTCGCCGTCAGCCCCGACTCGAACGCGCCGACCTCGTTGGACGACCCGACGAAGATGGCGTTGACCGACAGCACCCGGCCCAGGAGCGGGCCCGGGGTCAGCACCTGCAGCATCGTCTGGCGGATCAGCACGCTCACGTTGTCCGCCATCCCGCTCACCAGCAGCAGCGCCGCCGAGAGGGTGAAGCTGCGCGAGATGCCGAAGCCGACGATGCACAGCGCGAACGTGGCCACCGCCAGCAGCAGCGTCCGGCCGGCGCGCCGGAACGGCGGCTGGTGCGCCATGTAGAGCGACATCACGACCGCGCCGGCGGCCGGCGCCGCCCGCAGGAAGCCGAGTCCCTGCGGCCCCACGTGCAGGATCCGGTCGGCGAACACCGGGAGCAGGGCCTCGGCGCCACCGAGCAGCACCGAGAAGAGGTCGAGCGTCTGTGCGCCCAGCAGCACGCGCTCGGTCCACACGAACCGCAGGCCGGAGAGCAGGCCGTCGCCCGCGCCCTTGCGCCTGGTGGCCTCGGACGGCGGCGGCGCCGCGACCATCGCGAACGCGACCAGGGCCACGAGCAGCAGCGCCGCCTGGACCGCGTAGGCCGCCGTCACGCCGGCGAAGCCGTACAGCAGCCCCCCGACGGCGGGCCCCGCCACCGCGCCCGTCTGCCAGGTGGAGCTGCGCCAGGCGATGGAGTTGGGGAGCATCTCCCGCGGCACGAGCCCCACGGCGAGCGAGTTCCGCGCCGGGATCAGGAAGCTGCGCGCGAGGCCGCCGGCCGCGATCACGACGTAGAACGGCCACACGCCGTGGGCGCGCACCCACGCCGGCGCCTGGCTGAGGCCCACCAGCGCCAGCGCGCAGGCGAACAGCACGCCGAGCGACCACAGCGCGATCCGCCGGCGGTCGAACCGGTCCGCCACGTGGCCGGCCCACAGCGCCACGCCGATGAACGGCACCGCCTCCGCCAGGCCGATGAGCCCCAGCGACAGCGGATCGCGCGTGATGGTGTAGATCTGCCAGGAGACGACCAGCGTCTGGACCTGCGACCCCACCGTCGTCGTCAGCAGCGAGACGATGAAGCGGCGGAAGTCGGGGATCCGGAACGAGGCGTAGGGGCCCGGCGGCACGCGAGCAATGTAGCGGGGCGCCGCCGCCGGGTGAACGCGCGGGAGCCCCGGGTCGGCGATGGGCGGCGCGGGACGGCGTGTTGCGCCGGTTCGCGGCGCCGCGCACCTTCCCACGAGCGACCCACCCTGCCCCGGAGCTTTCGTGCGCACGACC
>Ga0335070_10003523_pt1 | contig 18270 bp, 11 predicted proteins | sample Lox_Sample_13_FD_206722 | JGI IMG/M metagenome (GOLD analysis project Ga0335070, IMG submission 206722) | Soil microbial communities from Loxahatchee National Wildlife Refuge, Florida, United States - Lox_Sample_1.3 | ecosystem: Environmental > Terrestrial > Soil > Wetlands | place: USA...
GTGGATCCGATAACCATCGAACCTGAGCAGAAGGTCCATGAAGCCCTTGATCTCATGAACAGATACAGAATATCAGGCGTTCCTGTGGTTAAGAATCGCAGATTGGTAGGAATTCTGACAAACCGGGACCTGAGATTTGAAACGAACATCGATCAACTAGTCTCAGATGTGATGACTAAAGAAAATCTTGTTACCGTTTCCTCAAATATCACACTGGAAGATTCCAAGAAGCTGCTGCACAAGCACAGGATTGAGAAATTGCTCGTTGTAGATGATGAGTATAACTTAAAAGGAATGATAACCATTAAGGACATAGAAAAGATAAAAAGATATCCCAATGCGTGCAAAGATTCTTTAGGGAGACTGCGCGTTGGTGCTGCTGTCGGTATTATTGACAGAGAAGCGAGGATTGATGCTTTAATAGCATCTGGCGTTGATGTGATCGTCATAGACACATCTCACGGACATTCGAAAGGCGTTTTAGATGCAATAAGAGATACTAAATCCAACTTTAAAAAGTGTGAGTTGATTGCCGGAAATATAGCTACAGTTGAAGGTGCAAAGGCTCTTATCGATGCGGGAGTGGATGCAATCAAGGTTGGAGTCGGTCCGGGATCAATATGTACGACAAGAATAATCGCCGGGGTTGGAGTACCACAAATGAGCGCGATCAGGGATGCTGCCAAGGTTGCAGCAAAATGCAATATACCAATTATCTCTGATGGAGGTATTAAATATTCCGGTGATGTTGTTAAAGCCCTTGCCGCAGGCGCTCACACAGTCATGATAGGAAGTCTATTTGCCGGGACAGAAGAGAGCCCTGGGGAAACGATTCTCTTCCAGGGAAGAAGCTACAAGGTATATAGGGGTATGGGTTCACTTGAGGCCATGAAACTGGGAAGTATGGACAGGTATTATCATGATGATATAGAGAGCAGCCTGAAAATGGTTCCTGAGGGTATAGAAGGTAGGGTACCTTTCAGAGGCTCGCTTTCTGCAAGTATAAGCCAGCTTGTAGGCGGTCTTAAGGTCGGCATGGGATATGCTGGTTGCAAAACAATAAAGGAACTGAGAGAAAACACAAAATTCGTTCGCATTACATCAGCGGGACTTCGAGAAAGCCATGTCCACGATGTTATTATCACCAAAGAGGCTCCTAACTATTGGCTCGACTGATTATACGACGACATAAAAATTCAGACGCATCCCTTGTGCCGTTTCAGTATACTCTATGTAAAATTCGCTCATCAGTGATGCGCATGTCCGAAATTTACTGTTTATTGACTTAAGCATTAAATCGATATTCTGTTTTTACCAGGTAATTAAAAAATGAACTCGGCTGATTTTGTCCACCTACATGTTCACACGCAGTACAGTCTTCTCGACGGAACTATTCGTTTCGATAATCTTTTTAAAAAAGCAAAAGAGTACCAAATGCCTGCAGTGGCCATGACTGACCATGGTAATATTTTTGGGGCTGTTGACTTCTATCAGCACGCTCAGAGATACGGCATTAAACCTATCATCGGTTGTGAACTCTATGTAGCCCCCAAAAGCCGTTTTGATAAGAATTCTCATACTACAGGAGAGAGTTCTTATCATCTTGTTGTCCTTGTCAAGAATATGCAAGGATATAAGAATCTCATGAAACTCGTAACATCAGGATATCTTGAAGGGTTTTACTATCGACCACGAGTGGACAAGGAAATCCTGGGAGAATATAACGAAGGCCTTATCGGTTTGAGTGCATGTCTGCATGGTGAAATATCGAATCTCCTGTTAAAAGGAAATAAGGAAGCGGCTAAAAAAGTTGCCGAAGAATATAGAAACATATTAGGCGATGGAAATTTTTATCTGGAGATCATGGAAAACGGTCTACCTGAACAAAGAATTGCGAATGCAGGACTCAACGAAATAAGTCGGGAGCTATCAATTCCTTTAGTGGCTACTAATGACTGCCACTATATAAATCGAGAAGACGCTGAGGCACATGATGTCCTGGTGTGTATTCAAACCGGGAAGACCGTCGATGATATCGACAGGATGAGGTTCAAAACAGATCAATTTTATTTCAGATCACCTGATAGCATGAAGCGGCTTTTTAAGAATATTCCTGAAGCTGTTGATAACACAGTTATTATTGCAGGAAAATGTAATTTCAATTTTGATTTTGGCAATATTTCTCTTCCTAATTTTAAAATCGATACGGGTGAATCACTTGACGAATATTTAATGAGGTTGGCTAGGCAGGGACTGAAAAACTTAATGCCAATCCTTATGAAGAGTAATCAAGAGAAATGCATGCAACAAAAATATGAAAGTCGCCTCGAAGAAGAATTGGGAATTATCAAGGCAATGGGATTTGCCGGCTATTTTCTTATCGTTTCTGACTTTGTAAATTACGCAAAACATAAAAGTATTCCCGTAGGGCCGGGGAGAGGTTCTGCTGCAGGAAGTCTTGTCGCATATGCCATCGGCATAACCAATATCGATCCAATACGTTACGGATTATTTTTTGAAAGATTTTTGAATCCGGAACGAATAAGCATGCCTGATATAGATATAGATTTTTGCCAGGACGGGAGGGATGAAATTATCAGGTATGTAACCGATAAATACGGTAGTGATAGAGTCGCACAGATCATTACGTTCGGTAAAATGCAGGCGAAGGCAGTTATCCGGGACGTCGGAAGGGCATTGAATATACCCTATGGCGAAGTAGACAGTATTGCGAAACTAGTTCCCAATATCCTTAACATCTCTCTAGATATGGCCATCCAAAGCGAACCACGTCTTCAGGAAGAGGAGAAAAAAAATGAAAAAGTAAAAAAACTCCTCTCTCTGTCCAGATCTCTCGAAGGCCTGAATCGACATTCCTCAACACATGCGGCAGGTGTCGTTATCTCTGATATACCTCTCGTAGATCGCGTACCTCTGTGCAGAAGTCCCAAGGACGAAATCGTTACGCAGTTTTCAATGAATGATCTTCAAATGATTGGGCTGACAAAATTTGATTTTCTAGGATTAAAGACTTTAACTGTTATAAAAAATACCCTGCAGTTTATAAAAGAGGGCAGGGGTGAGGAGATCAATATCGATAAAATCCCCCTTAATGATCAAAGAACCTATCAATTACTCATGAAGGGGAACACGGACGGTATATTCCAGCTGGAAAGTGCAGGCATGAAAGATATTCTGATAAACATGAAGCCTGATTGTATTGAGGATATAATAGCCTTAATAGCACTTTACAGACCAGGGCCGATGAATATGGTTCCTGAATTTATTTCACGAAAGCAGGGTAGGACGAAGATTGTATATGAAGTTTCTGAGCTAAAAGAAATATTAAGGGAAACGTATGGTGTTATTGTTTACCAGGAACAGGTAATGCAGATAGCCAGTGCTATTGGCGGCTATACAATGGCTGAAGCAGATATTTTACGAAAAGTCATGAGCAAGAAAAAACCCTCTGAAATGGAGAAGGAAAAACCCAAATTTCTGGATGGTGCCAAACAAAAAAATATAACGGAAAAAAAAGCAAAAAAAATCTGGGAACAGATGGAAACATTTGCAGAATATGGATTTAACAAGTCTCATAGTACTGCTTACGCCATGATATCCTACCAAACCGCTTATTTGAAGGCTAATTATCCTGTTGAATTCATGGCAGCGCTTCTGACAAGCGAAAAAGATAATAGGGATAAGATCATCAAATACATAAACAGCTGCAAAGATATGGGTATAAATGTTCTTCCTCCCGATATAAATGAATCGCAAAGCGATTTCAGTGTTGCCGGTGAACATATTAGATTCGGTCTGGCTGCCGTGAAAAATGTTGGTATTGGTGCCATTGATTCAATTATATCAGTTAGAGAAAGCGAAGGTAGATTTAAAACTTTTAATGATTTCTGTAATATTATTGACCTTAGGAAAATTAATAAGAGGATGATTGAAAGTTTGATTAAATGCGGAGCTTACGATTCACTAGGCTATCGTAGAAGACAGTTAATTAAATATTATGAAGGTATTGTTGATACTGCTCAGAGGCAGCATAAGGACAGGTCGAGCGGACAGACCAGTTTCTTTGACCATTTTAAGAACGATAACGATAAAAATATAGATTTGTTCCAAGAGGAATCGATATTCGATGCGGTTGAGTGGGATCATCAGGAATTACTCGCTCACGAGAAGGAAACACTCGGATTCTATATCACAGGTCATCCTCTTTTAAAATTCGCCGACAAACTCAGCTCCTTGGCTAATGTGGACACTTCGAGTATAAACGAAAAGAAGGATCGTGAGGGAGTAATTTTTGGTGGTGTGGTTAGCAACATTCGTGAGGTAACAACGAAGAAAAAGGATACTATGGCTTATGTCACCATTGAGGATCTTAAAGGATCAGTCACAGTAATTTTCTTTGCGGATATTTATAAGAGTGCTTTTGGTCTGCTTCACAGCGATGAGCCTGTTCTTATTAAAGGTACAATAGACGCTGGTGAAGAGGGGGTTAAGGTTATCGCTTCTGAGCTTGTTGACCTCGTTAATTCAGGAGAACAATCTTATAACACCGCACACTTTTATATTGATGCCACAAAATCAGCTGTTGAAGATATCGAGTCTCTGAATATTTTATTTAAAAATCATAGAGGTAAATGTGATGGTTTCATCCATATTCTCAATGGAAAAAGTGAAGTAATCATTTATCTAGGGAAGGAATGCAGGCTTGAGTTAACTGATGAGCTTAAAGAAGAAGCAGATCGCATACTTGGGTCAGTTTCGACTAGATATGGATATAATGATTATTAATGCAATTCATTCATTTATAGTGATAATATTAAGTAATACTTTAATATCGGATAATGAAGTACCGAGAAAGGACTTATAGGAATAAAGTATCGGATAATAGTCTTATATCTTTTCATGTAAGCGTGCGTGAAACAGATCTTTTTATACGTTCTGACCAAGATCTTTCCGATGTTGCATTTCGCTCAGTCTACAAATATCGCGCATTTATAGAGTCTTATATAAAGTATCATCCCGATTTTTTAACTTCTTTAAATCCAATCACTGATGATAAATTTGCACCGCCTATTGTGAGGGATATGCTGAAGACTTCCAGTGTAGCCGGTGTAGGCCCCATGGCCTCGGTTGCAGGGGCAATCGCTGAGTATGTAGGCATTGATCTTCTTGATTTATCTTGCAATGTTATCGTTGAAAATGGTGGTGATATTTTTCTGAATACAGAATCTGATATAACTATTGCAATTTTTGCTGGAGATTCACCTTTGAGCTATAAACTCAGGCTATGCTTGAAGTCGGAAAAAATGCCAATGGGTGTATGTACATCGTCTGGAACGGTTGGACATTCCCTAAGCTTTGGAAAAGCCGATGCAGTCTGCATCTTGTCAAAATCTGCTACGATGGCTGATGCAGCAGCGACTGCTGTCGGAAACCTTTTAAAAAATAAATTTGATATTAAAATGGCTCTTGAAAAAGGGATCGAAATAGAGGGCGTTGATGGTATCGTAATAATTATGGGAGAAAGTTTTGGCGCAGTTGGAGATGTTGAGCTAATCTAATTGACTATAAATGAATATAATGTTCATGATAAGTTTACATAACATATCTTATAAGACGTATATAAATCAAAAGACTTGTTATAAACCTTCCTCAACCAATTGATTGACCAGTTGAAGTTGTTTGTCAGTCAGTTTTTTTGGTACATTTATTGTTATTTTCACAAATTGATCACCCTTGCCTGTGCCCTTCAATCCGGAAACGCCAAAACCCTTCATTCTAATTTTTGTATTGTTTTGAGTTCCGGGTGGAATCTTGATTCGTTTCGTGGTCCCATCAAGGGTTGGGACATCAATACTTGTACCCAAAACAGCTTGTGTAAAATTAATTACCTTTTCGATATATATATCATTTCCATCTCTTGCAAAAATTGGATGGGGAAGAACATGAATATTTATGTACAAGTCGCCTGAAGGACCTCCGTCAACGCCGGCAGCTCCCTTTCCTGCTAATCTCAGTTTCTTTCCGGAATTGATGCCGGGTGGAACCCGAAAACTTATTTCATCGATGGTGTCTTCTTTTTGTAGGGCTAATTTCTTTTCCGCGCCAAAAACAGATTCTTCTAAAGTAATTGAGAGGTTATATTCAAAGTCCTGGCCTTTTTGAGGCTGGTGTGCATATCTATGCCTCTCTCCCTCGAAAATATCGGAAAATGATCCGCCTTGAGTGAAAGCAAAACCACCTCCCCTGCCGGATCTGAATGTTCTGGTCCCTGTTCCTCCCAAGTCTCCAAAACCAAAACCCCTTAATATATCATTAAGATCAAAACCTCTAAAGATATCCTCCTGAGTGTATCTCTGTCTGAACTGGTCGGCAGAACCGAAAGTATCATATTCCTCGCGCTTTTTAGGATCACTGAGAACGGCATAAGCCTCACTGATTTTTTTAAACTTTTCCTCTGCCGTTTTGTTGTTGGGATTCTTGTCAGGATGCCACTTCAGGGCCAGTTTTCTATAGGCCTTTTTGATCATCTCAATGTCTGCGTTTTTTTCCACACCCAATATTTTGTAATAATCTTCTGCCATAAAATACTACTTACAATTTATTATTTGTCTTACAATATCCATTTCTTCAACTTTGTCAAGTCTGGAGCAAGCAGTTTTAATTAATAATACAGCTATTTATTATGTTCAGAAAGTTACAATGAGTTTCTTGACCAAGATCTAAATCCAGGTATGCAGTTATCAAATAAAGTATTTGGAACTAAACTTTGATGACAGCAGAATTCGCGCCTTTATGCTTCCCGCCCCATATGAAAGGCTTTGAGGTTTCCCTGGGCGGCTTTCTTCGGGAATGATTTAAGGATTACGTGCTCCCAAAGCGACATATCAATTTGTAAATAAAGTGAAAGAACGCCGAGAAGAGCAGTGTTTTCCATTCTGACATCACCCGCCTTTATTGCTATGTTATTGGCATTGACAACCTTCACAGAATGGAAGATTTTTTCTAAGAGTTCAATTATGTTGGTAGGATATACGGCATCGCCAAGATTTACCGAAGGTGGATAAAGTTCTTTTTCATTAACGATAACAGTGCCGTCCGTCATCATAAAATCAAGATAACGCAGGGTCTCTAATTTTTCAAATGATAGCAGAATATCCACATTACCTTTTTTAGCTATCGGCGAATAAACCTTCTTCCCATATCGTACATGACTGGTTACAGAGCCGCCCCTCTGGGCCATCCCATGGACTTCGCTTTTTTTGACATCCAGGCCTGATTCCATCATAACGAGGCATAATATATCACTAGCCCGTAGAATGCCCTGGCCACCAACTCCTGCCAGCAAAATACTCTTCACATCTTGATCACTATTCATGAGATTAATCAACCTCAACAATAGCGCCGACTTTGCATATCTGCTGACATACAGTACAGCCACTACAGAGGTCACTGTCAATAAATGCAATACCTTCCTGCTTTTTCACGTTCTTTTTAACCTTTTTTTCCGGCATATCTTCAAACCTTGTCCACGTGATTGGTGGACACCCCAATTTTAAACATGATTTGCAGCCGATGCAAATGCTCGCATCAATTGCCAGAGGTTTTCGCTTATCCTTTAAGCTTCGCTTGAATAATACGCAGGGCTTCCTTGATATTATTACAGAAGGACCAGACTTTGACAACTCTTTTTTTAATACTTTACTTGTTGCTTTTATATCATAGGGGTCTATTACATTTACACTGTCAATGCCCAACGCAGTAGCGAGCGTCGCAAAATCCAGCTCTTTTGTTTTTTCTCCTTGAAGGGTGTAACCGGTTGCCGGATGCTCCTGCATACCCGTCATAGCAGTTGTCCTGTTATCACATATGACAATGACTGCTTCACTTTTGTTATAGGCCATATTTAACAATGGTGTCATACCTGAATGTATAAATGTGGAGTCACCGATAACACCAACGACCTTCCCCTTCCCTTTATCCTTCAAAGCCTTACTCATTCCATGTGCCATACCTACGCTTGCACCCATACATATACATGAATGAAGACCTTCCAGAGGTTTCATATAAGATAGCGTATAGCATCCGATATCACCCGTGACAAAGGCGTCCAGTTTCCCTAGTACATAAAATAACCCTCTGTGAGGACATCCGGGACAAAGATTAGGAGGCCTGGGTGGAATTGATACGTTCGGCAAACTGACGACCTCAGTTTTTTTACCTTTTATGGCCTTCTCAATCACGCCGGGATCGAATTCGTTTGTATAAGGAAAAATCTCCTTGCCGATTACTTTGATGCCCAATACAGCAACTTGCTCTTCTATAAATGGATCGAGTTCCTCGATGACGTAGAGTTTTTTAACTTTTGAGGCGAATTTCCGGATCAACCTTGGAGGTATCGGATATACCATACCAAGCTTTAAATAGGAAAAATTGGGAAAAACATCTTTTGCATAATTATATGACATCCCAGCCGTTATTATGCCGACTTCGGGATCATTCATTTCAATCTTATTTTCAGGGAAATTTTCAGCAAATTCTCTGAGTCTTTGCAGTCTATTCTCAACTTCTATCCTTCTTGCACGAGCGTTGACTGGTACCATAACGTATTTTGAAGTGTTCAAGCGGATAGTTGTTCGATCTTCGACGGCTGACGGTTCTTCCAATAATACAATGGATTTTGAATGGGAAACACGCGTGGTCGTCCTCAGAAAAACAGGGGTATCAAACTTTTCACCGATATCGAAAGCAATTTTAATGTAATTCTTCGCCTCTTGGCTGTCTGCAGGCTCAATCATGGGTATCTTTGCAAACTTGGCATAATTTCTATTATCCTGTTCATTTTGTGAACTATGCAGAGATGGGTCATCCGCAGTAATGATGACGAGTGCCCCATTTGTGCCCGTGTAACTTACTGTGAAAAGTGGATCAGCAGCAACGTTAACACCGACATGCTTCATGACAACCATAGCCTTTGCACCAGCTATTGCCGCACCGATGCCCACCTCAAGGGCAACCTTTTCATTTGGAGACCATTCTGCGTAAACGCCGTCATACTTTGCGAAATTCTCAATAATTTCAGTGCTCGGGGTTCCCGGATACCCTGAAGCGAAGCGAACACCATCTTCATAAGCGCCTCTTGCGATACTCTCATTTCCCGACATTAATGCCTTCATGTGATCTTTTAGTTCTCCTGAAAATTGCAAACCATATCAACTAATTCAACTAATGATAGATATTTTTCGTTTTAAAATATTCTTCATGGAAGGGTCAGAAGTTTTATCCAGTGCTTTTTTATAATATTCTAATGACTTTTCTTTGTTATTCATCTCTTCATAAATCCTTGCTATATTTCTGTATGTTATTCCTTCAAAGCTTCCGTCGACTTTTGAATTCGCAGCCTTTTCAAATGAATCCAGGGCATTCTTTAAGTCTTTTTTCGATTCGTAACAGTATCCCAATCCGGTATATGCGAGGGACTTTAGATCACTTCCATCTGATACTTCTTTAAGAAATTCAGTATACGCCTTAATTGAAGATTCAATATCACCGAGATTGTAGTACATATTTCCCATCTGATAATAAACCATCATGGCAGCTTTGGATCCTGGATATTGTTTTATAACGTCTGTATACATATTCGAGATATTTTGGTCCGGATAACCTCCTTGCATAGTTAACCTCATGCCACCAAGATTAGCCTTTGCATACAGCATCTGAGCATTATTCTCGTAATTCATTCTGTAAAAATACCAACCGAATGAAATGGCGACGATTAAAGTTATTATACCCGATGCAAGATAAATCTTAAATTTGTTTTCTTTTATATAAATCGCTATTTGGTTTAATGCTAATTGAAATGAATCCGGCTTTTCAATTTCCTTCTTGGTAACCTTTCTTGCCATATTTTTATCCTATTTAAAATTTTAATTGCATTTGACGATCAATCTTTTCGACGACAAAAGTCGGTACCCGCACTATTTTCCCGAGGGTATTTGTACATGCATGAATAGTGTATCCTTCAACGAGAATTTTTTCTTTGTCTTCATCCCATATGTTGTAATTAAATTTCATGCTTGCCCTTTTCAAATATTCCAGTTCCGTTTCAACGACAATGATCTGGTCATACTTGGCCGGCAACAAATAATGACAATATGCCTCCGTCAATGGCAGGTTATAACCTTTTGATTCCATCTCCGAATAGACTACACCAATACCCCTGAGGAGTTCTGTTCGTCCTATTTCAAACCATTTGATGTAATTGGTATGATAAACAATACCCATGGCATCGGTATCCGCGTAGATGACACGTATTTTAACATGATTTTTCCTTAACAAATCGCCTCCAATTTTTTATGAAATCATCTATGAGAAGATGACCGGGAGAAACCATTATGCCATTGCTTTTTGCCGAAGACTCACTGAAGACGGAACCGTTTTTTAAATTTTCTTTTTCATCGGAAGACAGTACAGCAAATGGAGACGGGTCTGATGCATGTGTCCTAAGGCTTATAGGTGTTGGATGGTCACTCAATATGAGCAGTCTGAAAGGACCTATTTTGTTAATATCTTCCAGGATGGTACCGACGACTTTTTTGTCAAAATCTTCGATGGCCCTAATTTTGCCTTCGATATTTCCTTCATGACCCATTTCATCAGGGGCTTCAACATGGACAAATACAAAATCCATTTCTCTCAAGGCATCTAAAGCCCGCCTTGCTTTTCCAGAATAATTTGTATCTATATACCCCGTTGCGCCTTCAACGTTAATTACTTTAAGACCCGCACAGACACCGATACCGTTCAAGAGATCAACGGCAGATATCATCCCCCCCCTTAAATTATATTTGACAGTGAGTTTTTCAAACCTGGGGGCCCTTCCCTGCCCCCACAACCAAATAGAGCTCGCTGGCTTTTTGCCCTCTGTAAGACGTAACCGATTCACAGGATGGTCCTTTAGAATAACCTGTGAACGCTTCATGAGATTTTTTAACTGATTCGCGCCATCACCGCCGCGGGGCAGATAATCACTGATCACCTTTCCTGTAATATCATGGGGTGGTGTCGTCTCAAGAAGGTACTTCCCATCTTTCCATACCAAAAGATGCCTGTAGCCGACACCGGGATAGAATTGAAAATCGTCTGTCCCCAATTCCTTGTTGATGTCGTGTATGATTGTTCTTGCTTCTTGAGTTGTTATATGATCTGCCGTAAAGTCTTCCATTATATATTGTTCATTTCCCGCAAGAGTAACCAGATTGCAGCGAAATGCCACGTCGTTGTTTCTAAGCTGCAACCCCATGCTGGCTGCTTCCAATGGCCCCCGGCCAGTGTAATATTTTTGGGGGTCATATCCAAGTACTGTCATAATGGCCACGTCACTCCCCGGTGAAAAACCAGCGGGTATGGTATCTATCATGCCCAATGTTCCTTGGGATGCGATTATGTCCATATTTGGGATATGGGCGTATTCCAACGGGGTCTTCCCCTTTAATTCAGCTAATGGATAATCCGCCATACCATCGCCGAGAAGTATAATGTATTTCATTACAGCCGTTCGTCCTCTATTCGTATCAATACCGTTTTCCCGTGTATTATATCAAGCCGATCAATTTCTTTTATTGCTTTCTGGACATCTTTTTCCTTGGATTTGTGTGTCGTCATGACGATGGGAACCGGTCCTGCTTGCTGTCTTCCTTTTTGAATGACTGCGGCAATACTTATGTTATTTTCACCCAGGATTCCGGAAATTTTCGATAGGACCCCTGGCCGGTCTAAGGCAGAAAATCTAAAATAGTAGTTTGTGCATATGTCTTCAAAAGACATTAGTTCGATATCATTAATTATATCCTCTCTCAGCGATCGGGCCGGCACACGGCCGGATATTCCTTTTAATAAATTTCTAGAAATGTCGATCACATCAGACATTACAGCACTTGCCGTCGGCATCATCCCCGCGCCCTGACCGTACAGAAAAACAGTGCCCGATACATCGCCGACGAAATGAAATGCATTGAAATTCCCATTGACATTAGCCAAAAGGTGGAAAAGAGGGATCATGGTGGGATGAATTCTTGCCTCAATGTATTTTTCTCTCTGAATAGCGATGGCAAGCAGTTTGATCCGATAGCCCAGTTCTTTGCCGAAATCAATATCCTGTTTAGTAATACCCGAGATGCCCTCTCTGTGGATATCTTCAAGTCTGACTCTTTTACCGTATGCCAATGATAGTGCGATAGCCAGCTTATGGGCCGTATCAATGCCTTCAATGTCAAAGGTCGGATCGGCTTCCGCAAAACCGAGCTTTTGAGCTTCTTTCAGGACAACTGGAAAAGATTTTCCCTCGTCGGTCATTTTGCTCAATATGTAGTTAGATGTACCGTTCATGATACCGAAAATTGATTTCATCCTGTTTGCAGCCAGACTCTCCTTCAGAGTCTTGATGATGGGAATTGTACCGCCTACACTGGCTTCGAAGCCAATATCAACCCCTTCTGTCTCAGCGGCCTGAAATATCTCATTTCCATATGTAGCCAAGAGGGCTTTGTTAGCAGTAACGACATGTTTCTTTTTACGTATGGCTTCAAGTATAAGCGAGCGCGCAGGCTCATACCCGCCGATAAGTTCGATCACGATTGATATTTCGGGATCATCAAGGATTACCTTAGCGTCAGATGTTAACAGATTTTTCTCTACAGTAACTTGTCTCGGTGAAGTGATATCAATATCAGCTATTTTTTTAACGACAAGCTTTGCACCGAGCCGCTTCTCTATGAGATTTATTCCTTCCTGATGCAGTTTGATTAGACCTGTCCCGATAGTACCGAAACCGATTAATCCCAATTTTATCGTTTTCATGGAATAAAACCTGTATTTAATTTTATTTTGTGGCATCTTTATTTTCAGTTTCAATAATACATGTTGTGCTATCAATTGTTGCCACTTCTATAACAGTTAAAGTAAACTTGTCAAAACAAATTAAGTTATTTCGAATAACCTCCTAAATCAACCTGTTTTCGCGAGTTCAAGCCTGCCGCCCCATCTGCGCAGGAGGACTCCTTTCAAATGTGCATGTCGCTCCTTTTCCAGCAATGGATCTTCTTCGATAAGATCAAAGGCGTCCGTCTTTGCCTCACTCAGAATGTGTACGTCTCTCAGGATATGGGCAATGCGAAAATCCGGCAATCCCGATTGCCTTGTGCCCATAAATTCACCCGGTCCCCTGATAGCCAAGTCTTCTTCAGCAATCTTAAAACCGTCGTTTGTCTGTTCCATGATGCGCAGTCTTTTAAACGCATCCTCGGAACCCTTGTAATGCGACATTAGAACGCAATACGACGGAATATCACTTCTACCGACCCTTCCCCTCAACTGGTGCAATTGTGATAGGCCAAATCTTTCCGCATGCTCTATCACAATCAGCGATGCCTGTGGGACATCAATTCCTACTTCAATAACGGTTGTGGAAACGAGAATGTTGATCTCTTTACTGAAGAAACCTGCCATTATCTTATCTTTTTCTTTCCCTTTCAGCCGGCCATGAATAAGTCCCACCCTGTATTCTGGGAATATTTCCTTCCGTAAGTGTTCAGCCATCTGCGTTGCATCTTTAAGGTCCAGATTCTCTGATTCTTCAACTAATGGATAAACGACAAAAACCTGGTTGCCCTTCTTTAGCTCCATCCGTATGATTTCATAAACCCTATTGCGCTGCTCTTCATAAAATACCTTTGTCCTAATCTCTTTCCTTCCGGGAGGAAATTCATCGACCACGGAAATATCTAAATCACCGTACACAGTCATTGCAAGAGTCCTTGGAATTGGGGTAGCTGTCATAACCAAAAAGTCGGGATTTACCCCCTTTTGTCGCAGCGCAGCCCTCTGGATAACACCAAAGCGGTGCTGCTCATCGACGACAACAAAACCGAGTTTGCCAAAATCTATATCCTCCTGTATTAATGCGTGTGTACCGATAATGATTTGAACGTCACCTCTTTTTATCTTTTCGATTATTTTCTTTTTTTCTTTATCTCTCAGGCTGCCGGTAAGAAGAACAGCTTTTAAACCAAGCTGGTCCGCCCAATTTTTAATGCGGTCATAGTGCTGCTCGGCAAGAATCTCAGTTGGTGCCATCATGGCTGCCTGGTAATTATTTTCACATGCTGTAATTATTGCTGCCATGGATACTACCGTTTTACCGCATCCCACATCACCTTGAAGTAGCCGATTCATGCTGCAGGCCTTTCTCATATCTGCTTCGATTTCTCCAATAACCCTTTTTTGAGCAGTCGTTAAACTAAATGGAAGAATATCATAAAATTTTTGAAGAATTTTACTTCCGGTTTTAAATGCTATTCCTTTATCCAGTATGTTCCCTTTCTTTTTCATAGCAAGACCCAACTGCAGGAAGAAAAATTCATCATAAATAAGTCTATGGTGTGCCCCTGATCGCATTTCATTGTATATGCTGATATCCTCGTCAAATCCAGGAAAGTGCACGTTCCTGATTGCAGAATAAATATTTTCAAGATGACGTTTTTGACATATTTCTTCAGGTATGGGGCTCAAGACATATTGCGAATAGTTATCTATCACGTGGGACATGATTCTCCTGATTTGTTTCTGGTGAAGTCCTTCCGTCTCTGAATAAACGGGTACAATCCTCTTGAAGTGGAGCAGATTTTCTCCACTTTCGTCATCGTCCAAAATCTCGAAGTCAGGGTGAATCATATCCTTACCGAAAAGATAACTTACCACTTCTCCTGTCATGATAACCCGCAAGCCCTCTTTGAAAATATTCTTCAAATATTTAAAACTGCCTTTAAACCATTTGGCAGTAATCAACCCGCTTCCATCGTCTATGGTTACCTCATAGACTCTTTTATTTCTATATGGCCTGATCTCAGCCCGGCTCACGGCACCAATGATTGTTTCCTTGGCACCTGCTTTCAATGATTTTATAGTCTTGACGTACCGTCTGTCTTCATATTTCCTCGGTACGAAATACAATAAATCTTCTACAGTTCTTAAACCCTTCTTCTCCAGCATCACTGAGATTTTTGGCCCCACTCCTTTTATAAACTGTACAGGGACGGATATCTTTGTCAGACTCTGCGCTGCGTTATCTATCTCAGGAAATGCCTTCTTATTTTGAAACTTAGAAGTCACAGTTAAATCTGTTTCAGCAATTCGCTGCAATTCGTTAACAAGAACAATCGCCTTTTCAATGCGTTCTTTTTTGATTTCCAATGGCAGTTTATCGAAGCCCCGGAATGCTTCTTCGAGCCCAGAAATTATTTTTTTATAGGTTTCGGCTAAATTAGCCTGTATTGCTTTTATTGATATTACATCCTCAATTTGTATCAAAAACGTCGTCATTGTCGCCTCAATATTCTTAACGAGAGGCAGATGACTGTAGGAATCTCTTGCTGAGAATACTAAAGGTGCTTCGATTTTTTTTAGAATTGCCTTAAGTGTTTCCATGGCTCAAATCCTTTGAGCACAATATTAATATAATAATTTCAAATAGAAGGATTGCACGCTGTTAACAGATATTCAGTTTTTTCGCAAGTAAAGAATTGACATTTGGAATTAATTAGGCTAAAGCTGTTCACCATCTTAAGGGCCAATCGGTAATAATATGCAGGAAAAATTTTCATATAAGGATGCAGGTGTTGATATAGACACAGCCAACCTTTTTGTCGATAGGATTAAACCACTTATAAAATCAACTTACCGCAAGGAGGTTATGAGTGCCATTGGCGGTTTCGGGAGTCTGTTTCATCTCGATATCGGGAAATATACCAAACCTGTATTGGTTTCATCCACGGATGGTGTTGGAACGAAGCTAAAAATTGCTCAATTGACGGATAAGCATGATACCATCGGTATTGATCTCGTTGCGATGTCTGTCAATGATGTCGTGGTGCAGGGAGCAGAACCACTTTTTTTCCACGACTACATCGCTACAGGCAAGCTGGATCTGGAAAAAAGCATTAAGATCATTGAAGGTATCGTTAAAGGGTGCCGTGAGGCCGGTTGTGCGCTCATCGGTGGAGAAACGGCTGAAATGCCGGCATTTTATAAAGAGGGTGAATATGATCTAGCGGGTTTCTGCGTCGGTGTAGTCGAAGCCGACAAAATAATTGATGGCTCGGAAATCCGTGTTGGTGAAAGGATCATCGGCATTGCCTCAAACGGCATACACAGCAACGGCTTGTCGCTCGCCAGAAAAGTACTCTTCGACAAGGAACATCTCAGTGTTCATAAAATGGTAGATAGCCTTGAGCATACTTTAGGTATGGAGCTTCTCCGTCCAACAAAAATTTACGTAAAATCCATCTTGAATCTGATAAAAAACTTCAGCATTAAAGGCATTATTCATATCACGGGCGGTGGATTTATTGACAACATTCCACGCGTTTTGTCTGGTCAATGCCGGGCGGTTATATTAAAAGACAGCTGGGATATACCGCCTATTTTTACCGTCATTAAAAAGATAGGAAACATCGATGATGCGGAAATGTACAGGGTCTTTAATATGGGCATAGGTATGATGATTGTCGTACCGGAAAAAGATGCCTCTGATGTGATTGAGCGCCTTGAAATATTGGGAGAAAAAGCGTACGCCATCGGTTTTATAGAAAAAAGAGAAATAGATCAACCATCAATATCATTTATCTAATTCTAAGATTTGATTTATACTTAAGCCATTCAATCTTGCACCGAAAGCAGAGAGGAATTAATTGTAACAAAGGTCGGGATGAAAGGCAGCAATAGAAAACGGCTGCCCAATCATTTCCCCAGCGCGCTTTCGATGCGTCCATAATCGCGATCGATGGTATCTTTGAAATTGTATGCGGATTCTCAAGTAAATCATAGTCCTGTAATATTCATGGGTTTTTAAAATATGTATGATACTATTGTAATCGGTAATGATTTAAGCTCATTAATTGCAGCCACGATACTTTCCCACCGTGGGCTGAAAACTGTTCTCGTATGTGAAGGTGATGCTCAATATACATATGAAGAATCGGGTTACACCTTCAATATAGATCCGTCGCCATTAACAGGATTCGGCCCGGCGCAGATATGCTCTCGTCTGGCAGCGGATCTAGGAATCTCCATCACGCAGTGCACCGGTCTGCATTTGTTGAATCCTGGTCTTCAAATAATCATGCCTGATCACCGTCTTGATTTTTTTTATAACCAGGAGGACCTGTTCAGGGAGATGGAAAGAGAATTTGTCGGTCATGCCGGAAACATTCGCAAATTATATATGTCGATTTTAAAGATCAGTGAGTTCATCGGACAACAGACCATTGAAAACCCACGCATATTTCCGAAATCATATAAAGAAATGGCAATGCTTTTAAGAAATGTTCCGGCGTTAATGCTGGAATGGCTGTCTCTTTCAAAAGCATTTAAGAGAGTCAAAACTAATTCCTCTTTAAAAAGAGTAATTGAGGCAGAAAGCACCCTTCTCTCGAACTTTCATATAGATTCAAATATCGGCACAACACCTGTACCATCGGCATATACTCTCTCACTCCCCTTAAGGGGGATATATTATTCTATGGGCGGCAATGAGTTTCTTCTGAGGTCCGTCAAATCAAGGTTTGATGATTCCGGAGGTCAAATAATAAAAAACTGTTCTGTTATCAGAATTAATGCCGGCAGGAAGACAGATGTCGATGTCCAATTAACTGAGGATACATTATCAAAAATTGAAGGAAGATACCTGATCGTCAGCACTAAATGGGAAAAACTGAAATTGCTTCTCCTTAATGACCGCAAGTATCGGCGTCTGGAACGAACGCTGAAGTCTGTTAAATCTATGTACTATCCATTTACTTTACATATGGGCGTTACTGAAAACTGCATCCCCGAAAAGATGGCAGCATACGTTGCTGTTTTCATCAACCATAAAAGTACAATTGTGAATAATAATTTCGTTTTTATTGAAACAAGCGCTGCAGGCGATACTAAGCGAGCCCCTCATGGGAAAAGGGCATTGACTGCAACCATTTATTTAAAAGAATCTCCGTTAGTATTGAATGACGAAGAGCTAAGGGGCATATCTAAGACAGTATTGCAGTCTCTCGGAACATTTCTGCCTTTTCTTCAGGAAAATCTCGATTTCATTAATATCGACAAATCCATAGAATTTTCGAGAAAAAATCAGGAGGTAACTAATCAGAAATATTGTATGCGGTACTGTCCTTTTTTAGGCATGTCACGAATATCCAATAA
>Ga0335070_10003524_pt1 | contig 18268 bp, 15 predicted proteins | sample Lox_Sample_13_FD_206722 | JGI IMG/M metagenome (GOLD analysis project Ga0335070, IMG submission 206722) | Soil microbial communities from Loxahatchee National Wildlife Refuge, Florida, United States - Lox_Sample_1.3 | ecosystem: Environmental > Terrestrial > Soil > Wetlands | place: USA...
CGCTGAGCAGGGTGATGTCGACGGAGTAGCCGACCTGGCCCGTGTGGGTCCAGGTGATGGTGTAGGAGGCGCGCCTGTACCAGGTGTCGTTCAGCGCCGGCTTGGTGACCGTGATCGTCTGCGCCAACGCCTGCGAGCAAACCAGCACCCCTGCAATCACGCCGATGATCAGTGCCCGTCTCATACCCGCCTCCTTCCTGCGGGGCCTTGCGCAACGCTCCGGCCCCGGTGCCGCTGGTGCCGCCCTACGGGGCGAACCCCTGGAGCTGGGTGGGGTTCTGGAGCTGGCCGCCAAGGATCCTGAGCGACGCGCCGCCCCGGAGCGCGTAGGTCCCGTCGCCGCACCGGGCCCGCGGACCGCCGCCCACGCCCTCGAAGAACAGCAGGCCCTGCGAGAGGGCCAGCTTCTGGCCGTTCTCGGTGAGAGCGAAGAGCTCCTTACCGGGAGGTTCCGGCTGCGGGTTGAACCCCTGCTTGACCCAGGGCGGGACGATGTGAGCCGCGAGGATCGGCAGGCGAGTGCCGTTCTTGAGGTCGTAGACCCCGTCCGGGCACAGGCTCCGGACGCCGCGCTGCCCGACGTAGAACAGCTGGTTCATGTACACCATCACCGGGTCGCCGTTGGCGAGTTGCCCGTACAGCGGAGGGGGCGCCTGGAACGGCGACTTCGCTCTTGCCGTCGGGGTGGGCGTCGCATGCTGGGCAAGCGCCACACCGACGACGAGGCAGGATGCCAGCACTGCGGTGGTCGCGACGAGCAAGCCGTGTCGTGCGTTCATCGATCGTCCTTTCTCATTCCGTGCATCGAGGTGTCACCTGAACCGCAGGGGCGTGCTCGGCCCTCCGGCTGGGAGTTCCCAGAACCCCTTGCTTGAGTCGAAGCGTGCCTGGCCGCCGAGGAGCCTCGCCAGGAAGTCCAGCGAGAGCGCAGCCTCGCCGGGGCGCAACGTCGCGCCTTCGGAAGCCGGGATCGTGACCTCGGCGCTCCCGATGGCGAGGTTCACGGGGTTGCGGTGGTCGGCCGGGAGGGTTCTGAGGGCGCCGGGAGCGAGGGCGAGTGCGCTGAACGCCCCCGGGTTCACGACCAGCACGCCGTTGGGTCCCGGGCGGATCTCGTACCTCAGACGCACCGGGTCGTAGTGACCGGTGCCCGCCAGCGCCTTCGCGAGGTCGCTCAGCGCGACGAACGGGCGCCCCCCCAGCATGACCAGGTTGGAGGTCACCAGGGAGGCCGGGCGCCACGGCACCGGCTCGATGCCGGCGGTGACGATCACGGCCGAGAGGGCGGCCGCGAATGCCGCGGCGGCGAGCTTGCTTCCTAGAGGCATTGTCATCTGGTACCTCCCCGGACTCCCCTACCTGCGTGCGGCCCTCAACCCGCTCAACGACGAACCGCCCCGCAACCGCACGGTCCCGCCGCCCGAGGCGGCGTTCGGTTCGGCAACGCGCCGGCGTTTACCCATCGGGAGCCGCAGTGGCGCCGGCGTCGGCCTGCGCGCCGGAGGTTCGTCCCGAGCGCGCGCGGACCGGGGCGGGGAAGGAGCGTCGAGCGATGCGATCCGTCCGGTTCAGCGGCCTTCTCGCGTGTGTCGCGATCCAGGCACTGGCCATCGTCGCGGCAGAGAGCGCGGAGCAGCAGGCGGCGGGGACCAGGGGCGGGGTCGCTGCGGCGCTGGCGCGGCTGAGAGCCGAGGGGACCAGGCCGACGGGCGACCCTGGGCTGGCCGCCGTCCGGGCGGAGCTCGAGCGCGACACCGCTGAGGCGCTGGCCGCCCAAAACCGACAGGTCGCGGCGGCCCTCGAGCGCGTCCAGGCTCGCCTCCAGAACCCCCGGGGACCGGTGCCCGCGCCGGCGATCACCGGCGTCGTGCAGTCGCCGCCGCTGTCGCCGGGCGAGCAGATCCTCATCCTGGGCGAGGGGTTTGGAGGCCCCGACGACGGGTCGGTCACCCCGCCTCCAGGCGGCGTCGCACGCCTCAACGGCTACTTCGCGGGCGGCCACCTGCAGCTCGAGATCGTCCGGTGGGCCCCGGCCTACGTCCTCGCGCGCGTCCCGATCGTCACCCACGTCCCCGACCAGGGGCTCGTGACGGTCCAGGTCGTCGTTGGTACATCGGCGAGCAACCAGGTGGATTCGGCGTTCGAGGCGGCCCGCGGTGTCGTCTTGGTCCGCCGCGAGGACACCCAGGTGATGGCCTGCCACGGTGCGGACCTCGCGGCCAACTTCTGCAACCCCGGGTTCGGCCGTCACACCTCCGCGTCGTTCGGCGCCTACCACGCGTACACCGACGGCGAATGCGGGCGCGACGAGCTCCGCGTGGCGCTCACTCACCAGTTCACGCTCCACCGCGCCTATCTCGACGCGGTCCCGGGATACCAGGCGTCGGGTTCCGCGGGACCGCCCGCCTTCGCGGCGTCGCTCGGCGGGTTCCAGCCCGGCGCGGCGGCGGCGGACATCTCGGTGGAATGGTGCTACGACGGCATCGGCGGCCTCGACTACGGCCTCGCGCTGTACGCCGTCGGCCCGGCGGGTTTCTTCTACAGGTGAGCGCGGGGCACGCGCCCCGGGCTTGCTCCGGTTCGCCGCGGGCAGCCGCCGCCCTGGGCTACCGGCCCGGCGTGATCGAGAAGATCGGGCTGAAGTACGTGGCCGCGGCGCGGGGTCCCGTGAGGTCGAACACGAGCTTGTAGGCCCCGGGCGGAACGTCCGCTGGCACGTTCACGAACTCCTCGCCGTCGTTCGCAACGCCCTGGGCCAGCGCACGGAACCTGCCCGTCTCGCCGGGCCTCGCCAGCCCGATGTCGATCCTTGCGCCCACGGGGTCGCTCGAGATCCACGCCACGCGCTGGCGCCTCCCGGCCTGCCACGCCATCCCGGCGACCGGGTCGCTGCACGAGAACGGCCCGATCACGACGGGGAAGTCGGAGGAGCACCCGAAGGCGCTCGTCGAGGTCGAGCGCACCCGCACCGCGAACGTCCCTCCGGTCGCGAGGGTCGGGACCGTGACCGCCTCCACGCCGTCGTTCGCGGTGGGGCCCGCGAGGACGGCGATCTCGCCCGAGCAGCCGTGGCGCTCGAGCGTGATCCGGACGGTGTCGCCCACGGGCCCGACGCTCCGCCACCGCACCTCCTGCGGCCTGGCGCCCGGCGAGAGCCACGTCACGGTCGGCGACGGGAGAGTGACCGTGACGGACGGCATGACGGAGACGGTCCGCGTGGGAGCCGCGACCGGCTCCGGCAGCCCGCCTGCGACGACGAGCATCAGCGCGAGCATCGGGTCCCCTCTCCGGCGGCGCCCCAGCCGGAGGCGCCGCCGTGCGGCGTTGAATCGCGTACGGATCCGAGGCCGTCCCGGTCGGAGGACGGCTCCTCGTCGCGGGCGGCGCGGCCGAAGTGACTGACCATCGCGGAGCCTACAGGCGCACGCTTGCGAGCGTCGGCGACGGTGGCCCGAACCAACCGGCGCCGGTGGCCGGCGTGACCGGCATCATCGGCGGGACGGGCGGCGCATCGGGCTTGCGCTGGGCGCCCCACCTCAACGTACACGTGCCGACGATTCGGCGGGTGAAACCCGGCGCCGGCATCTGCCCGCCCATCGTGGTGCGGCTCCAGTCGGCCGCCACCTGGAACGCGAACAGCGACCCGACCCACGGCGGCGTGAGCTGCGTGAGGATCTGGAGCTGGTCGGTCGTGGTCTTGGTCGCGCTCATGTCGCTCTTGACCTGGATCCACGCGGCTCGCGGCGTGACGCTCAGGAACGCCTGCGTCCAGTTCAACGTGGGCTGGAGCGACAGCATGACCTGGTCGGTGCGCCCGACGGGGGGCGCCCCCTCGCTTCGCGTGCCCGACGCCAGCGCCGCGAGCGTCAGGGCCGGAGTGACCGAGCCGTTCGCGCTCAAGGTGACGCTCTTGACGGTCTGGTCGGCGGCCGGCATGTAGTCGTCCCGCATCTCCTGCCACGCGAGGGCCTGCGAGAGCATGACGCGGCCCGGGACCTCGTTGAGCGTCAGCGTCAGGCCGCGCTGCGTGCGCGAGACCTCGGGCAGGTAGCGCGCGGGATCGGCGTCGCCCTTGTTGGCGGCCCACGTCCCGGCGAGCGACATGTTGATGTTGCTCCGCAGAGGCATGGAAAGGTTGAGCATCGCGCCGTCTTCCGACGCCTTCGGGGGCTGCTCCGGGGAGCCGCCTCCGCTCTCCAGGCGGCGGAGCTGAACAGACAGCGTCGCGGTCCCGAGCTGCCGGCTCAGAGAGAGGTCGCCCCCGACACGGTCCGGGACCGCCCCGGGGGTGAGGCCGGTGTTCATCGGATTGGAGAACTCGGCCTCGGTCTTGCGGAGGTTGACGGCGTAGGTCCACGAGCCCAGCACGCCGGTCAGCCCGAGGTGGAACCCGTACCCCCCCTGCTTGGGCGGGCTCTGGGAGCCTTGCGGCGTGGTCTTGCCGTACGCCCCCTCGAACAGGAGCGTCGCGCCGGCGCCGAGGACGAAGCGCCCGAACACGCCTGCCGCCTCGCCGCGCACGCCGGAGTTCTCCGGTCCGACCTCGCCCTCGTTGCGCAGGACGACCGCGCGGAGCAGGTACCTGGTCGGATCCCACGGCGCCTGGTACCCGATCCCCTTGAGGTCCTGCGCGACGCTGGGAGCGCCGGTCGCGCCCGCCGACTGCGCGGCGAACGTCTGGTAGTACGAGATCGAGCCGATCGGGGTGGTGACCTTCGCCTGGCCCCCGCCGCGCGCCAGTCCGGCGGCGAGGAACTCGCTCTGGTCGAGGAAGTCGGGCGGCGAGTACCCGAACCGGCCCTCCTCCTTGAACCCCGGCTGGTTCGCGCCGAGGTGGAACTGCCAGTTCTGGCTCTCCGAGAGCGTCCGGTACGGCGGCTCGAACTCCCGCTTGCCGCCGAGGTCAGCTGTCGCCTTCACCTGTGACGACCCCGAGCCGATGTCGCCCTGGCCGGTCAGCTGCAGGCGGCCGGCGTCGCCGTGGACGTTCCCCTGGTCGGACGTCTCGGTGCCGTTCCCGAGCGCGGCGACCTGCCAGTCGCGATGCGGCGGTTCTGCGGAAGCCGCCGCCGGTGCCACCTCCGGCTGCGGAGGCGGCAGGACAGTGAACGTCGAGCGGGTGACGGTGCCGGCGAGCGAGATCTGGACGGTGTGAGCGCCCTCCGCCAGCGCCTCGACGCAGCCGTACGCGATCGAGCCCTCGGAGAAGGCGGAGACGGCGGTCACGTCGGTGGTGTCCACGGTGAGGACGACCTCCTCGAGCTTGACGCTTCCGCGCCACTGCACCTCGATGTGGGGGCGAACCTCCGCCACGGTCGCGCCCTCGGCCGGCGTCATCGCCATGACCTGCGCCCCGGCGCTCGCGAGGATGAACTCCCGGCCGGGGGACGCCAGCCACGACTGCATCCGGAGCTCGGTGGGGGCGGCGGTGCCGCGGAGACTCCCGTCAGGGGCGAGCGCGAGGACGCGGACTCGGAGCTCGGCGCCTGCCTGCGTCACGCCGGGAGGGACGACGTACCGCTGCCGCACCGTGAGGGCCGACGCGAACGGCTGACCTGAGTCGGGCTTGAGAAACTCCACCCGGTAGACGAGGCCGGGCGCACCTCCTTCCCATCTGACCACCGCGCGTCCAGTCGTGGGATCGCTCGCAGGCGGGAGCATCCGGAGCTCGGCCTCTTTGGGGGGGACCACGAACCGCCGCCACGGCGTCGGCTCGCCCGACGTCTCGCCCGGGAAGATCGCCCTGACCCGGAAGCGGTGCACGCCGGGCCTGATCGCCTCGACGTCGTTCGCACTCGGCCGCCACTCCGACTCGGAGATCCGCACCCGGAAAGGAGCCTCGTCCTTGCGCTCGATCTCGACCTCGTAGCCGGAGGCCCCCGGGACGAGCGACCAGCGGAACAGCGGCGGCGGGTCACTGAACACGATCCCGTCGGGCGGAGCGAGGATCTCGAGCTGGCTCCTGCTGTCGAGCGACTGGATCACGCTGACGGCCTCGGTGACGAGGGCCTGCGGCTGCTCGACCGCCAGCTCGAGCTTGTGCTCCCCGGTGTACGTGATCGGGAGCGGCACGTGCGATTTCACCTCGACGGGCATCCCTCCCGCGGCGCTGACCGCGAATGTGTCGAACGGGACGCCGTCGTACCGCCACGTCCCGATGATCGTGCCGAGGCCGGTGGTCGCTAGCAGGCCGCGGGGGAAGAGCGGAGTCGAGGGCGCGAGGAGCGTGAACGGGCGGGGGAACACGATGGCCGCCGTCGTCACGCCGAGCGGCGCGGCGATCGACGTGGAGGGGTACACCAGGACGACCACGCCCTGGGAGGTTCGCGTTCCGTCCGTGTTCACGAGGTCCAGGCGGTACGGGCCTGAGTGCGCCCCCGCCCCCAGCGTCACCACGACCTCGGCGAGCGTGGACGAGATCACCGTCGTGCGCAGCACCTGGAGCGAGGGGTCGGGGCACGTCACGGTGGCTCCGGGGCGGAAGTACTCGCCGGTCAGTCGGAGCACCATGCCCGCCGCCCCGACGGCGAGAGTCGGGGGAGTGACGCTCTGGATCGACGGCGGTGCCGGCGTCACGGTGAGCATGAGGAGTCCCGTGCGCGAGCCGGAGACGCCCGCCGCCGTCCCGGTGAACTGGGCGGCGTACGTCCCCGCGCCGGTCGTGCCCGCCACCGCGATCGTGACCGTCTGCGAGGAGCCCGCGGAGAGCATGAAGCTCGCGGGCGCGAACGTGACGCCGGCGACCGTCGGCGCAGTCACGTTCACGGTGCCGGAAAAGCCGTTGAGCCCGGTGACCGACACCGTCACGCTCCCGGACGTGGCGCCGACCACCGTGACCGTCGATGGGACGACCGTGAGCGCGAAGTCCGGCGGCGCCGTGATTTGGAGCATGAGCGTCGCGGTGCGCGGCGAGGCGACCTGCGCCGCGGTGCCGCTGAAGGTGGCCGGCACGTCGCCGGGTGTTGCGGAAAGCGCGACCTGTACGCCGACGGTCTGCGACGCGCCCGACGACCGTGATCGTCCCAGCGAACCCGTTGAGGCCGGTCGCGGAGACGTTCACGCTCCCGGATGTTCCGGCTGCGATCTGAAGCGTCGGCGGGCTCACCGAGATCGTGAAGTCGGGCGGCGGCAGGATCGTCAGCGTGAACGTTCCGGTTCGCGGGCCGGTGACGCCGACGGCGGTGCCGGTGAAGGCGGGCGTCGAGGTGCCGGGCGTCGCCGACAGCGCGGTCTGGACGGTCACGACCTGCGAGCCGCCGGGCGTGAGCACGAAGCTCGCGGGCGTGAAGGTGACGCCGGCGAGCGCCGGTGCGGTCACCGAGATCGTGCCGGTGAACCCATTGAGGGCCGTCGCGGACACCGACACGGTGGACGACGACCCGGCGACGACCGAGAGCGACGGCGGCGTGACTGCCAGCGTGAAGTCGGGCGCCGCCTGGACCACCAGCGTGGCCGGCACACTCTTGATGCCGCCTGCCGAAGACTGGAACGACAAGGTGATCGGGTACGTCCCGGGGACGGTCGTGGGGCCGGCCTGCGCCGCCAGGAACGCTGGAGGATAGGCAGGTCCGGTCAAGGTCGCGGTCGGAGGCGTGAACGTCACCCCGGCGGGCTCGCCTGATGGCGTGACGGTCACGGTCGGGGTGGTGAAGCACGCGTTGGGCGTGAGCGACGCGGTCAGGTTCTGGCTCGCCCCGCCCGGAACGAGCGTCAGGGACGGCGGCGACACGGCCGGGGTGAAGTCGGGGTCGGTGACGTTGACGAGGAGCTGAATCGTCTTGTCGATCGCCGCGGAGTTGTCGACGATCCGGAACGGGATCTGTTGCAGGCCGGGCGAGGCGCCGCTCGCGCTCACGGTGAAACCGACCGTCTGCCCCGGAGGCATCGCGGTGATCGGAAGCGAGATGGGGGTCACCGTGATCCCGGCCGGCGGGATGATGCCGACCTTCGGAGTCCCGACGTAGCCGTTGGCCGGCGACAGCGTCAGGCTGTTGCCGACGGCCGCCCCGCCGTTGCAGGCGGTGATGCTCGGCTGCATGAACGTGGCGGTGATGTCCGGAGGCTGGACGATCACCGTCATCGGGAAGGTCAAGGGCACGTTCAGTGCCACCGCCCCGCTCAGGGAGCCGACGTAGGTGCCCGGCGCGGTGCCGGCAGCCACCGAGAACGGGAACGTGGTCGCAGGGTAGGGCGGGCCGACGGTCTGCTTGACCCCCCACCCGATTCCGCCGGGGAGCCCGGTGAACGTGTAGACGATGGGCATGGTGAACCCGGGATCGGCCGCCGTCGTCACCGTCACGTTCTGCGAGCCGCCCCACGGCATCGAGGCGGGGTTGGGCGAGAGCGTCGCGGTGAACGACGGCTGGAGGATCTGGACGGTCATCGTGCCGGTGCCGACGCCTGCAGGCGCTCCGCCCGTCGCCAGGATGACGGTGAGGGCACCCACCGCTGCGGCGCCCGACGCCTGGAACCGGAACGTCGCGCTCGCGGAGGTCGCGCCCACGCCGAACGGGAACGTGATCGGGCTCGGGACCGTGGTGAGCCATGTCGGGAGGGGACCCAACGCCGTCGTGACGGTGATCGTGCCGGTGCCGCCGAACGTCGTGGGCGGGAACGTCATGTTGACCGTGATGAAGCCGCTCGTCTGCGTCGGGAAGATCGCCACGCCCGTGGGGACGGTCGTCAGCGCGGCGGCGGCGTCGCGCGCGCCGAGCGCTGACGCGCCGAGCGCCGCCAGAACGAGCAGCAGGGGCAGCGGTCTCGTGCGGGCGCGTGCTGCGGCGCCACCGCTGCCGGCGCCTCGACCCACGGGTTCCGGCCGGGCGGCGATTTCGGGGGAGGCGACTCGGTGGGGGAGTGGTCTTGCAGGCATGGCGACCTCGCGTGTTCGGGCATCGTTCATGTCGTCCGCGGCGCGGCTCGCGCCGCGGGGCCTGGGAGCTCACCCGGTTAACGTCGGCGGTGCGGCAAAGCGCACACGCCGGCGCCGCGCTGTCAGTTCCAGTCGCCGGTGGCGACGAACGCCCCCCACGACGCCGGGTGGGTCGAGAGGGAGCGCGACCGCCGGGAGGCGAGGACGGCCAGGGAGGCGGCGCGGACGGCGGCGGCCGTCGAGCACCCTCGGCGGAGGCGCGCCTCGTACAGCGCCTCCATCCACTCGCGCGCGGTGACGTCCCCGACGGTCCACAAGCTCATGATCACGGTGCGGACCCCGGCGGCGCGGAAAGCACGCTGGAGGCCGAGCACTCCCTCGCTCGCGTGGAGCTCGCCGACACCTGTCTCGCAGGCCGACAGAACCGCCCACTGCGTTCCCTGGAGGTCCAGGGTCGCGATCTCCTCGCTGGTGAGCACCCCGTCCTCCTGCGACGGCGTCGCAGAGCGGCGGTTGTTCGCGCCGGCGAGGGCCAGCCCCGAGATCACGGGCGGCGTCTCGCCCGGCGAACCCGCCGGGCGGGTCGCCGCCGGTGCCAGGCCGCCGACCCCCCGGCTGCCGGCCGTCTCGTCGGCGCAGCGGGTGCCGGAGAAGAACCCGTGCGTAGCGATGTGGAGGACCCGGCGCCCGAGGCAATCGGCCTTGAACGCTCCCTCGGTCGCCGCGTCGCCCTTCAGGACGACGACGTCGTCTCCCCGGGAGGGCGGCGACATCTGCGCCGCCCTCGCCCGCCAGAGCGCCGCGACCTCGTCCGCCTCGCGTGCCGCGCCGGGAAGCGGCTCGAACCGCGCCGTCCCGAGATCGACGCACGGCTGGACGCCGCGGACCGCCGGCGCGGAATCGAGCGGTGCCCCGGAGGGAACGGAGTCGAACGCCGCGCCTCCGACGGCCAACAGCCCCCCCTCAGCGCCGGGCGCCGGCGCCGTCGGCGCGGCGTCGCGCTCCGCCGTGAGGAGGTGCAGCACGGGCAACCCCTCCACGAGATACCCCGCTCGGCCGGCCGGGAGCGCGGCCCAGCTCACGAGGTGGAGCGCGCCATCGGGGACGAGAAGTGCCAGGCGCTCGCCGGCGAGGTGCGGGGCGACGGGGTCCCACACGACCTTGCGCAGAGCGCGCCCCGCCTCCCGGTAGGCGAGGAGCGCGGAAGCCGGCGTGCGGCCGATGGCGGCGGGACCGCGTGCCGCCTCTGCGGCCCAGCGCTCCACCAGAGCCTCGACCACGCCAGCGGGGCCGAGCGGCACGAGCGCCGGCGCAGGGTCGCCCGCGCGGAGGACGAGCGCGAGGTACCCCCACTCGCCTCGGGTCGAACTCTCCGGCGCCGCGGGGCGGTGCGACCGCCATGGCGCGGCGCCGGCCGCCGCGTCGTGACGGTAGCGCACGAACGACACCAGCGCCGACCCGGCGGGGAGTGAAGCCGCGACGGCCGCGGTCTTGGGGCTCGACCACACCCGGTCCGCCGCGAACGCCGTGCTCCGCTCCGCGAGCGCCCGTTCCGCGCGCTCCTCCCGCTCCCGGGCCGCCGCGACCACGGACCTGCCGCGCTCCGACGCATCGTCGCCACTTGCGCGCACGAGGGCGGCCGAGAGTTCCTCGGTTGCGCGAACGAACTCCTCGACGAACGGTTCGACCTCGGCCGCGCGAGCCGACCGGCCGAGACGCCGGCGATCGGAGGTCGCGTCGAAGACGACGTTGCGGGAGGCCGCCACCGACTCCCACACCCGTGTCCGCGTCTCCGCGTCGTCGCGGACCGCGACCGCGAGGCTCAGCGCGAGGTCGCGGCCGTTCGCCCTGACGATTGCGTACCGCAGCGCTTCCCGCTCCGTCAGGAGGTGCGCGGTGCACCGCAGATGCTCACGACCGACCTCCTCGGCCCGCAGGGCCGCCGCGAGCGCGCCCGTCCGGTCGCCCGCACGGGCGAGAAGCCGCGCCAGCGTGAGCGAGCCCTCCGCGACCGAGGGGTGAAGGCTCCCGAACGCCTTGGTCCAGATCGCGACCGCCCGCTCGGCGTCCCGACGAGCGACGTCGAGCTCCCCCTGCTCTCCGAGGATCTGCGCGAGCGCGTGCAGGCTCTCCGCGACGGCGGGGTGGTCGGGACCCAGCGCCGTCTCGCGGATAGCCAGCGCACGCTCGTGCGCCGCCCGCGCTGCGGGCGCATCGCCCGCAGCGAGGAGCACCTCGCCGAGGTTCACGAGCGTTGCGGCGACGTCGCGGTGGCCTGGACCGAGCGCGTTCTCGCGGATGGCGAGCGACCGGTCCAGCAGGGCGCGAGCGCCGGCCCGGTCGCCGGTGTCGTTGAGCACCATGGCGAGGTTGCTGAGGCACTGCGCCACCTCGGGGTTGGAGGGCCCCAGCGCCTTCTGGCGGATCGCCAGCGAGCGCTCGAGGAGTGTCTTCGCGGTCGTCGTGTCGCCCATCCTGATCGCCAGGCTTGCCAGGTTGTTGAGCACGCCCGCGACGTAGGCGTGTTCGGGTCCGTACGCCTTCTCCCAGATCGCGAGGGCTCGCTCGTAGCACCGCCGCGCCCCGGCGAACTCGCCGGCCTGCTTGAGAGCGAGGGCGAGGTTGTTGAGGGTGGCGGCGACCATGGGGTGGTCCGCCCCGAACGCCTTCTCTCGGATCGCCAGGGAACGCTCGAGCAGATCGCGGGAGCCGGCCCAGTTCCCCGTGTTGCGCGCCGCCGCGGCGAGGTTGAACAGGGCGTCGGCGACCTCCGGCCTCTCCGGCCCCAGGGCGCGGACCCGGATCGCCAGGACGCGCTCGAACAGGGCCCTGGCGCCGGCGTAGTCGCCGGTGTCGTAGAGCAGGTTGCCGAGCCCGTTCGCGCTCTCCGCCGCTTCGACGCTCTCCGGGCCGAACGCGCGCTCGCGGGTGGCGAGCGCCTCCTCGTAGAGCGGCCGTGCAGAGCGGAACTCCCCGTTCCGGCGCAGGACGTCGGCGAGGCCCATCACGCTCGACGTCGCCTCGGGCGACCCCCGGCCCTGCAGCCGCGCCCGCACGGAGAGCGCCCGCTCGGCGAGCTGGCGCGCGTCGCCGCCGCGCTCCCTCCCAGCCTTCACCATGGCCGCCACCACGAGATCGAGGGCGTCGGCGGCAGCCAGGGACTCGCCGTTGCCGGCCCGCTCGAGCGCCGCGAGCGCAGCGCGCCCCGCCCGCTCGGCGTCGCCGTACGCGCCCTGTGCGAGCGATTCGCGGACCTGTGCCAGCGGCGGCGGCGCGGGGCCGGCCGCCTGCTGGGCGCGCGGCGCGCTCCAGGGCGCCGTCAGCGCGACCGCGACCGCAACGACCAGGGCACCGCCCCGGCCCCTCATCGTCCGCTCCGACCGACCGCCGCCGCCACGCCGTCCCCCTACAGACCAGAGTCCTGCAGCAGGAACCGCCGCACCCACACGCCCCGCTCCGACGCGAGCGCGGCCTGGATGGCGGCAAGGCGGTTCACGCCCGCAGGCGGGGCCGGGGCGATCGGCGTCAACCCGCCGACGCCCCGCGCTGCGCCGCCGGGGCTCGGCGCCAGGGCGAGCCTCTCGACCGGCCGGTTCGGGTTCGCGACCTCGATCCTCGAGAACTCGCGCTCGACCTGAGGGAGCCGCTCGCGCGCGGCCACGACCAGGATGGTCTCTTCGCCGCCCGCGCTCGTGACCAGCCAGTTCTGCACGACGCCGTCGCGACCGCCGGGCAGGACCGAGCGCTGGTTCCCGGGGAGCGGGTTGGACGTGTCGAGACCCGGGATCGGGAACAGCACGAACACATTGCCGACGCGGTCTCCGTTGAGCACGTACAGGTGGACAGGCTCCGGGCTCTCCACCGTCAGCGACAGCTGGTCACCGGGCCGGACGGATCCGCCGGTGTCGATCGGCTCCGGCTCCCCGGACCGAGTGCGGTACAGGGCGACCTCGACGCGCGGCGGTGCAGCGGCCGGTGACGCCTGCGCGGCCGGCTCTCTCCGAAAGACCGACGCAGACGCGCCCTCCGGCAGACCGGTACTCCTCATCGCCGCGACGAACCGTGCGTCCGAGCGCAGCCGGTCGAACGCCGGCTCCCTCGCGACCTTCAGGAGGAACTCGTCGTGCTCCGTCGCGGCCCGCGCGACCAGCGCCAGCGCTTGCCTGGTCTCGCCGAGCGCCGCGTGCGCCCTCGCCAGGAGCGCCGGCGGGACGTACCTCTTCCGTGCGTCCTCACGCAGCCGGTCGAGCCGCCACCGCCACGCGGCCGAGATCCCGCCGCCTCTGAACGCCCTCCCGAGCGCCGCCGCGTCCTCCTCCGGCTCTCCCGCCAGCACCATCGCGTTCTGCCAGTTCGAGACGGTCTCCTCGTCGTTCCCCTGGCGCTCGTACGCGGATGCCAGGAACGTGTACGAGAGGTGGAACGCCGGCTCGATCTCGAGGGCCCTCGCGAGTTGCTGCCTGGCATCGTCGGCGCGCCCTGCCTCGAGGTAGATCGAACCGGCCATGGCGTTCGCCGCCAGCGAGAGCGGGTCGGTCTGGAGGGCGCGCCCGATCTCGGCGACCGCCTCCTCGTGCCTGCCCGTCACGGAGAGCAGCTCGGCGTACCAGAGATGCGCCGTGAAGCAGTTCGCATTGAGCTCGATGGCCTTGGAGAACTCCGACTCGGCCGCGGTCCAGTCCCAGTCGCGGTGCGACCGGACGGCTCCGAGCGCGGCGTGCGCGTCCGCGAGGTTGGCGTCGAGCTCGAGCGCCTGGAGCGCCGCGGTCTGGGCGCGCTCGTACGCCTCGGCGGGCGCCACCGGTGCGGACTCGAGGCCGGCGAGGACGGTGAACGAGTCGGAGAGCCCGGAGTACGCCAGCGCGAAGGCGGGGTCCGACCCGGTCGCCTCTTCCAGGAGCTCGACGCTCTTCCCGACCGACGCCGGAGTCCACTTGTTCCAGAAGTATCGGGCCTTCAGATACGCCTGGTACGCGTCGGGGTTCGCCGTCGGGCGCCACGCGAGCGTCGCCCTCTGCGTCTCGGTGAGCCGGATCCGCAGGGCGCGCGCGAGCTGCTCGGAGAGCGAGTCCTCGAGCTCGAAGATGTCGGCGGCCTTCCGGTCGAGCGTCGCGGACCAGATCGGAGCGCCGCCGACGGTGCTGACGAGCTGGGCCGTGACGCGGACCCGGTCGCCGGAGCGTTGGATCCTGCCGTCGAGCAGCGCCTCGACGCCGAGGCTCCGGCCGACCTCCTCGAGCTCCGGTCGAGCCTCCGCGTACCGGAGGACCGCGCTGCTCGGCCGCACGACGATCCCGGGCAACCGGCTGAGACGGTTGATGAGCGCGTCCGCCACGCCCAGCCCGAGGTAGTCGTTCCGGCCCTCGCGGTCGAGCGCCTGGAACGGCAGCACGGCGAGGGAGCGGACCTGCGGAGCCTCCAGCTGCGTCCGCCCGCGCGCACGCGGGACGCCGAGGAGCAGCACGACGCCCACCGCGCCCGCGGCGACAGCCAGCGCCGCGGTGCCGACCGCGACCTGCCAGCGAGGCCGCGCCGCGAACCAGCGGATGAGCGGGTTCCTCGCCGCACCGCCGCGGCGGCCGCGCGCGACCTGCCCCGACGACGAGTCGGCCCCGCGCCCGGCCGCGAGCCACCCGAGGAGCGCGTGCTCCATCGCGCCCGCGCTCGCGTAGCGTCCGCCGGGCGCGGGCGCCATCGCGCGGCCGATCACCGCGGCGATCTCCGCGGGGAGATCGGGACGGGTGTCGCGGAGGGGGGACACCGCGCCGCGGCCGTGTCGCTCCTGGAGCTCCTGCAGGGTGGCGGCCTCGACCGGGTAGCGGCCGCTGACCAGACGGTACAGGAGTACGCCGAGGGAGTAGATGTCGGACCCGGGGCTCGGGGTCTGCCCGTGCAGCACCTCGGGCGCCATCACGATCGGGGTGCCGAGGGTCCCGGCCGCGCCGGCGCGTCCCCCGCCGACCGCGATCTCCCTTCCGGCGCCGAAGTCCATCAGGACGATGCGCCCGCCGCGCTCGCGCATCACGTTGGTGGTCTTCACGTCGCCGTGGACGAGGCCCGCCTTGTGGACCGCGGCCAGCGCCCGGCACAGGTCGAGCCCGATGAGTGCGGCCTCCTCCGCGCTCAGCGGCCCCTCCTGCCCGATCCACTCCTCGAGGGTGTGGCCCGTGACGAGGTCGGTCCACATCCCGACCCGGCCGTCGTGCACGTCCGCGCCGTGCACGGTGACGACGTTCGGGTGTCGCACGCGTGCGAGTCGGCGCGCCTCCTGGATGAAATGGCGGCGCGCCGCGGCCGGCGCCGCGTCCTCGGCCCGCCTGAGCTTGAGGGCGACCTCCAGGTCGAGCAGCGGATCGTAGGCCCGAAACACCTCGCCGAAGCTCCCGTCGCCGAGCTTCTCGAGCACCCTCAGGTGCCCCCACGCGAACAGCGCCGCCTCGCGCGCCGCATCGTGACGTCCACCCGAAGGGGACGAGTCCTCTCCGGCGGGCGCCGACGCGTGCAGCGAGCGGTACGCCGACGCGACGGCCTCCAACGCCTTGAGCTTCTCGAGGCGGAGCCGCTCCTCGGGGGTCGCGTCGGCGTCGGCGTCCCACAGCACGGGAGTCTCGTCGGCGATCGCCTCGGCGATCCTCAGCAGGCGCTCGTTATCGTCGGCCATCCATCGCCTCGGCGAGACGCACCAGTGCCCGCGCCACGGTCATCCGCGCCGCGTTGGCGGACGGGCTGCCCGTGGCGTCGGCGATCTCGGGGAAGGTGTAACCGAACTCGACGCGCAGAATCACCGCCTCCTGCTGCGCGTCGCTGAGCTGTGCGAGGGCTTCCTCGTACGCCTCCATCGTCTCGCGCCCGATCACCTGCTCGACCGCGGGAGCGGCGCAGTCGGGCAGGTCCTCGGACGCCTCCTCCCCTCCGGGTCTCCGCGCCACACGGCGGATCTCGTCGCGGACGGCGTTGAGCAGGATCCGGCGCAGGTACGCGAGGAACGCACCCTCCCGGCGCGGCTCGAACCGGCCCACCTGGTTCAACGCTCGCAGCACGGAGACCTGCACGAGGTCGTCGGTGTCCACCATCCCGCGTGCCCTGACAGGCAGGCGGCCGTGCGCCCACCTGCGCAGCGCCGGGAGGCAGCGGCGGACGAGCCGGTCGGTCGCTGCCGTGTCGCCGGCCCGCACGAGCTCGAGGAGCACCGCAGTCGTCTCCGTCTCTGGCAGGGTGGCGGCGGGGGAGGAGGAGGGACGTTCCGGCTCGCTCAAGGCCGCCGCTCCGTTCCGGTGGTCGCAAGTTCGTTCATGCCGCGACTCAATTGCTGCAGTTCCCAGATGGTTCCAGTGACCTGATAGTACAGCCGAAGCCCCCGACCTGCAACGCCGCTCTCACTTCCGGTGCGACGGACAGCCGCCGAGGGGGAACGGCCGGAACTCGTTGATCGGTGCGTGCTTCCTCGGAGTATGGGACGGCGTCCGCGCGACGCGCCGCGGTTTCAGTCGTGGACCGCGGGGCGCGACCTGAACGGGAGCTCCACCGTGAAGCGCGTTCCGCGGCCGACCGTGCTGTCGACCGAGACCGTGCCCCCGTGCTGCTCGGCGACTGCCTTCACGATGGACAACCCGAGGCCGGTGCCGTCGCCCGAATGGGCGCGTGCGTTGGGGGAACGGTAGAACTCCTCGAACACGCGCCCGAGGTCGTCGGGCGGGATCCCGATCCCGGTGTCCGCGACCTCGATGTGCAGCGTCCCGCCGCCGTCGCGAAGCGCGACGGTGACGGACCCACCGGGCGGGGTGTACCGGATCGCGTTGCTCACGAGGTTCCCGAGCATGTGATGGAGGGCCGACGCATCGCCCTCGAGCGTCCCGAGCCCTGGCGCGACGTCGGCCGCCACCGCGACGCCGGCGCGCTCGGCCGCCTCCCGCATCGCCCCGACGACCGAGCCGACGAGCTCGTCGGGCCGGATCTCGGTCACCTCGGCAGCGGCCCGCCCCTCGCGGGCTCGCGAGAGCGTCAGGAGATCCTGCGTGAGCGACGCGAGCTCGCGCGCCCTTCGCTCCGCGCGCTCGAGGAAGTGACGCGAGCGCTCGGGAAACTCGCCCGCGAACCCGTCCTGCACCGTCCTCAACAGCATCTGGATCGCCGCGAGAGGCTCCTTGAGCTCGTGAGCGACCTTGCGCATGTACTGCGACTTGGCGCGCTCGGCGCTCCGGATCCGCTTGTACGCCGCACCGAGCAGCTCGTTCTTGCGGCGGACGTCGGCGGAGAGCTGCACCGTCTCGCGCTCGTACGAGCGTTGGTGCGCCGAGATCGCGCTCGCGATGTACGCCGTGAGGAAGAGCGTGCTGCCCAGCACGAAGAGCTGCGCGAACACGAACGGGCCCCTCGCGTACGCGCCCTCGGCGGGGAGCAGCCCGAGCGGCACGTGGCGCAGGACGCCGAGCCACTCGCCGATCCCCACGCCGGAGATCAGCGCCAGGCCGAGGCCGGCCTTGAGGAACGTCGCCGGCCGCGAGAGCAGGATCGACGCGATCACGACGTGGAACACCGAGTAGAAGATGAACGGGTTCTCGACCCCACCGGAGAAGTGCACGAGCGCCGCCACCGCGACGAGGTCCACCGTGATCTGGGCGCTCGCGAGCGTCGCGGCCCGGCCCACCACGCGGTCGGGATCGAGCCCCCACAGCTCGCGCGGTACGAGGAGGTCCGCGAGCTCTCCCCCGGACGGCGGCCGGCCGCCGGGCAGCCCGTGCACCGCGTCAGGGGGCGAGAGAGTGCGCGCGAGCCGCCGGATCGCGAGCCACGGGCGGGGCAGCTGCGCGGGGGCGAGTGCGACTGCCGCGAGGACGCGCAGCCCCGGGGCACGCCACGCCCCGGCCTCGGCCGCCCGCGGGGCGACGACGTGCGGGCTCACCACCGTGAGCAGGAGGTTGTAGAGGGCGAGCGCCCCCATCACGCACCAGATCGGGACCGGCGCGACGGTGATGCCGAGCGACCGGCGGGCGACCTCCACGCTGGCGGTGACGGCCGCAACGGCGAGCCACCTGAGCGCGATCAGCCACCGGATGCGCTCGAGCAGCTCCGCCGCCACCGGCAGCATCGTCGGCCTCTGCACCGTCCTCCCTCCTCAGCGCTCCCGCGCCAAGCTTACCGCGGCAGACTACGAAGGTGCAGAGGAGCAGAGGGGCAGAGGAGCAGGGGAGCAACAACCGTTCGAAAGTTCACACGCTCGAAAGTCCGAAGGTTCAAAGACAAGACCCCAGAACCCTCGGGAATGGGTACGGCTGTGGGGTGTTGCGTCTCACCCTGGGTGGACCTTCGAACCTTCGAACCTTCGAACCTTCGAACCTTCGAACCTTCGAACCTTCGAACCTTCGAACCTTCGAACCTTCGAACCTTCGAACCTTC
>Ga0335070_10003525_pt1 | contig 18267 bp, 19 predicted proteins | sample Lox_Sample_13_FD_206722 | JGI IMG/M metagenome (GOLD analysis project Ga0335070, IMG submission 206722) | Soil microbial communities from Loxahatchee National Wildlife Refuge, Florida, United States - Lox_Sample_1.3 | ecosystem: Environmental > Terrestrial > Soil > Wetlands | place: USA...
AATGCCACCCTGAGCCGCTTAGGGGAGGCGGTGCTGTTAGACCCTTCGACGCCCTACTCCGGTGATATAAATACCTTGGCATGACGAAACGCCGCTCTAAAGGCGCCTACATGATCTCTGCGGTGGCCGAGATGTACGGCATTCACCCCCAGACCCTGCGCCTCTACGAGCGCGAGGGCCTGCTCAAACCCTCCCGCACCGAGGGCAACACCCGCCTCTACACCGACGAAGACTTGCAGCGTCTGGAGTTCATCCTCTCCCTGGCCCGGGACCTGGGCGTGAACATCTCCGGCATCGCCATCATCCTGCAAATGCGCGAGCGCATGGAAGAAATGCAGCGCCAGATCCAGGACTTTGTGAAATATATCCAGGAGGAGGTATTTTCACGCGCCACGGCCGCGGCCGATCCTTCAAAGGGTGCCATCGTGCCGGTCCGCCGCATTGCTGTCACCAACGCGTCGCCACCGAGGCGAAAATAGGTGCCGTCAATCTTGTGCTTTGGACTGCTGAATGCTGACTGCTGAGTGCTGAATGCTGCCCTTCAAGCTCATCTACAGCGACGACTACTACCTCCCCATCGGCACCCACGTCTTCCCCGCCGAAAAATACCGGCGCATCCACAGCCGCCTGCTCGAGACCGGAGTCGCCGAATCGAAGGACTTCATCACCCCCCAACCCGCCTCCGACCAGGACGTTTTGCTCGTGCATACCCCCCAATACGTGCACAAACTCAAGACCGGAACGCTCTCCGCCCGCGAAGAACTGGAAATGGAAGTCCCCTACTCGCCCGAACTGGTGCGCGCCTTCTGGCTGGCCGCCGGAGGCTCCATGCTGGCCGCCGATCATGCGCTGAACGACCGCGTGGCTTTCAGCATCGGCGGCGGGTTTCACCACGCCTTTCCCGACCATGGTGAGGGTTTTTGCATGATCCACGATGTCGCCATTGCTATCCGCCGTCTGCAGCGCGACGACAAGATCACTCGTGCCATGACTGTGGATTGCGACGTTCACCAAGGCAACGGCACCGCCGCCATCTTCGCCGGTGTCCGCATCCCCAGCCGGCCTCTACCCTCAACCGGACCCGCCACACTGCATTCCCCGGCCAAGCTGCGCAACGCCCACGCCGGCGACGTCTTCACCATCTCGCTCCACCAGGAAAACAACTATCCCGCGTTCAAACCACCGTCCTCGATTGACGTGGACCTGCCGGACGAAATCGGCGACGACGATTACCTCGGCTGGCTGGACAACGCCCTTAGCTCCGGCCTGCGGCAGTTCGATCCCGAACTGCTCTGCTACATCGCCGGCGCCGATCCCTACCGCGAGGACCAACTCGGCGGCCTTGCTCTCACCATCGAAGGCCTCAAACGCCGCGACGAACTGGTGTTTCGCGTGGCCCGCGCCCGCGACATCCCTGTGATGGTCACCTTCGCCGGAGGCTACGCCCAGAAAGTCGAGGACACCGTCACCATCCACTGCAACACGGTGATCGCCGCCAAGGAGATTTTCTCTTCCCTACCGTCGTCATCCTGCCTCTCCGAATAGGGCGTCATCCCGAACTGGCTTCCAGCCGGTGAGGGATCTGGCGTGCCCTGCCACCGTCGCCGGCACGCTACTACGCGCGAGATCCTTCGTGGCCTTGGAGGCCACTCAGGATGACACCATCACACTAGGTGCGGATGGAGGCTGTTGGCTGCATCATTTACCATCTCTCCATGCGCCTGCGCCTCATCCGCCATGCCACCCTGATCGTTGAATACAACAGCCATACCATTCTTGTCGATCCCATGCTCGACGATCCCGGCGCCCGGCCGGCCATTCAGAACTCGCCCAACCCGCGCAACAACCCGCTGGTCCCGCTGCCTGTCGGCGCCGAGGAGGTAGTGCGCGGCGTGGATGCCGTCCTCGTCACCCATACCCACAGCGATCACTGGGACGCCAAGGCCGCGGATCTTCTACCCAAGGCGATCCCATTCTTCGGGCAGCCGGAGGACGAAACAAAATTTCGTTCGCAGGCCTTTTCCAACGTTCAGGCGATTCACGATTCGCTGACCTGGAAGGGAATCACGATGCACCGCACCGGAGGTCAGCACGGCACGGGAAAGATTGGCAAGGCCATGGCTCCGGTTTCCGGATTTGTATTGCAGGCTCAAAATGAGCCCACGCTCTACATCGCGGGAGACACTATCTGGTGCGAGGAAGTTCAGCAGGCGTTGCACAAGCACCGGCCCGACATCGTCGTGGTCAACACCGGAGCTGCACAGTTCCTGGAAGGCGATCCCATCACCATGACTGCCGATGATGTCATCACGACCTGCAAGGCTGCGCCCAACGAACAAATCGTCGCCGTCCACATGGAGTCCATCAACCACTGCCTCCTGACCCGCGCCGACTTGGCATTTCAACTGGAGGCCGCCCGCGTCATCCAGCAGGTGGCGATTCCCAACGATGGGGACTGGATTGAACTCAAAGCAGGGAAAACTATTTCATGAAGTGTCTGACCACCAAGGCCGTCACGCTATCCTGCAGGAAGTGAGCGATCATCCCCGGTCGCAGGCTTCGCCGCCGGTAGGCTAGCCAACCGAACATACAGCCGTACACCGCGATGGTGAGCATGAACTTCGCGCCCTGGTATCCATGCGCAGCTCCGAAGACGACACCTTGCAGCACCAGCCCCGCGGCCACGCTCCGGGTCATCAGGCCCAGCTGTTTCTGCAGATAGCCGCGGAAAATGACCTCTTCGCAAAAACCTGCCGTCAATGCCAGCAACATCCACAGCCCAATCTCCGTGGGAGTTTGCGGGATGATGTTGCGCAGCGCCTGGTTGGGTGTCGCTTTGAGTGCATATCGCACGATTCCCAGGATCACATTCGCGCCGATCAGGAAGAGCACGGCGATGCCAAGATCCCGCAGCGCTGCAGTCCACCTTGGCCAACTGCCCGCAATCAGATCCCGAATCCGTACCCCGCGGCGCCGCACTCCCCAGCCGATGAACGCGACCATGAGCCACTCCCACAGCATGATCATTACGTAGCTCACCACGCGGGCGTGTGGCCCTACTTTGTCACTCGATGTCTTCGACCCCGTCCACATCGAGAATGCAGAAAACCCCAACAAGGCCACCAGCACGACCGCCGTGTGCCACGCCGGTGCAATCAGCCGCGCCTCGGTTTCATTCAGAGATGTGCTTGCAGAAGCCATGGAGTCTCCTGTCCGGCCCCAGCGCCGGCACGCTGCCCCGAGTGCTGTCGAAGGTTCCCGCCGGCGGAACCAAGCAGCGCCAATCAGGATCCATCAATCGCCCGCGCTGCCCCCTGTCGCCGCGCGGAAGGAACGAAGCGCAAGTCCACCCAGCACTATGACGGCAGCAATGATCGCAACCCATAGCACGACGGGATGGCGTTCCGACCAGGCGCGCTCATCCGGCCGTCCCGTGTAGGCAGGGTTGGGGGCCTCCGGACCCAATGACGCCTGGGCAGCCGCTTTGTCTCGCTGAAACAGCTTGGCGTAGTCATAGACCGGCGGCTCCAGCTTATCGTCGCCGAAATACAGCGTCGTCTGTCCGGGTCCGGCCGTGTCAAAGTAGACGCGACGTTCCACTTGCTGCAGGCGCGCTCCGGTCAGCTTGAGCGGTGGATCGTCGCCGTTGTGGATGACGACCCTGATTGTCTTCTGCACGCTGCTGGGGAAGATTACTTCCTGGTCCTCCGAGTCGATCTTTTGTCCCCCTCGCACCATGTGGATTCGGTTGATTTCCCCTGACCCGATCCATCCGCCCTTCTCATCCTGAATCTCGACTTTGCGCTGAAAATTCGGTTGATCTGCATCCACGGCAAACACCACACGCTCGGCGGGCACGTTCTCTGCCAGGTCGAAAGCCAGCACCGTTTCCTTGTCTTTGGCGTTCTGTGCCAGGCGAGGCGCACCGCCTACATCGCGCCACAGGGCCGGCAGGTTCTCCCCCATTTCGGAAGTTGCGCCCAGGACATCCGCGGGTTTCACCGGCCCATCAATGATGACGCGCAGATACTTGTAGGTGGCCCGCGGCAGGCGCAGCATGCTGTTGCGGCCCAGGTTCTCCTTGGAGAGATCGTAGAGAATGCTGTCGCCGAGTGCCGCCCAACTCCTCGCGTGGACATCGTCGCTGCCTTCCACCCACGCGTGAGCCACAAAGTCCCGGGTGGCGAGATTCAGGTCCACGTGGTCGTATTCTGCCAGGGCGGACATGTCAATCAAGAAGAGCGTCTTTCCACCCATGGCCGACTGTTGCAGCACAGGTACCGGTATGCGCTCTCGTTGCGAGTTTCCTCGCTCGACGACCAGGCAGTAAGGTACCTCCGACTCCGCAGCATACAGCCGCAGGTCGCCCAAGTCAGACCGGGAGTGCTTCCAGACAGTTTCGTCCACCGTGATGTAGTTCTGTCCTGCACTGGAAACCTCCACCGGCCGCAGATAGTGGAAGTATGAGGGGGAAGGTCCCGTCAACAAAACAAACGCAACCAGGCCGGCGAGGGTTTTCACGCTGCTGTCTCCCGGCCGCCGCGGCCGGAGAGCTTGAGCCAGTCGCGATGATAGATGTAGGAAATTGCCATCAAGACCGCTCCCAAGGCGATGAAGCTCAAAATGCGGTAGCCCTGCTGCAGCGCCGAGGCGTCAAAGATGAAAACCTTGCCGATGGTGAACGCCATGAGCACCAAAGCCTGCCAGCGCACAAAGGCTGACCGTCTCCAGAACCCGAACATCATCAGGCCGGCCCCGTATGCCAGCCAGATCGCGGAGTAGCTGAAGTTGCGGGCAAACTGGATCTGCTGCAGGGGGCCGTAGCCGCCGGCTTGGTGCCCCTGATACCAGTTGGCGACTTGGCGGCCAAAATAGTCTGAAGCCTCCAGTGTGAGCGCGATCAGCGCCAGCAGGTTTACCCCGATTCCCGCAATCCGCACGAATGGCATCTCCCGGCTGCTCGCAAACCGTTTTCCCGCCGCTGTGATTCCGCCCAGGATCCCGATCGCAACCAGATAGGTGGCAAAACGGGCATTGAACAACAGGGTCTGAACCTCGAAGCTGTCGAAAAACAGCAGGCGTACGATTCCGAGCGACAGCGTAACCACGGCGAAGTAGCGCAAGAAGTCGGCGCGGGTACGCACCGCCACAAACAGCAAAACCGCCGATTCGATCAACCAGCCAATTGTGATCCAGTGCGCGCTCAATTTCAGCGGAACCGCGATGGTAATGAAGGCAATCGCGATGGCAATGTGCAGGAGGTTGACGACCTTGACTACGTCCTGGTCACTCCCGGCGCGCCGCTTCAACTGGCCGCTCAAGACGAGATAAACCGCGGCCAGCCCCAACGCGTACCAGGTGAGCGTGACCCGCTCGTTGTCATACATGGCAAACAGGGCCAGGAAAAGAGCGGCGGCATTGAGCAGCGGTAGCAGAGTCAAGGTGACGGAAAATCCCCGGTGCCAGCGTGACTTCGCCAGCGGAGTGAGCAGGGGAATAGCAGCAAAGATGGCGGCAAATAATCCCGCAAACAGCACCGTGCGGGCTCTCTGCTCCAGGGTGTAGTAATCGGCGAACCACCCGACGTACAGAATTGCGGTGCCGGCAAAGCTTCCCACCAGCAGGCGGCGCCAGGGCTTGAACGTAACCATCCCCAGAATCGCCAGGTCCAGCAGGCCCACGTACGAGAAGAGCACGATCTCATGGTTCTGTCCGGTGGAAAGAAGGATTGGCGTGCTGAAACCGCCAATCATGGCAAAGGCGGCCAGAATCTCCGCGTCAGAGCTGAGGGCCATCGCCATGGTGGAGGCAGTCACCACCACCATGGCGGCAAAGGCAGCTCCAGAGGGCACCAGGTGATAGACCTGGAACGCACCCCAAAGCGAAAGATAGAGCGTCCCGATGCCGACCGCCTTTAAGGAATAGGAGAAGACGACATAGCCCTTGCTGCGGAAACGTTCGCTCCACAACACCAAGCCGATCCCGGCCAGAATCCCCAACGCGACTCTTCCCGTGGGACCGATCCAGCCGTTGTCGAAGGCATACTTTATGAAGTAGGAGACGCCGATCAGAATCGCGAAAATCCCAATCCGGTTCAGCCAGAGCTTGCCAATCTTGCTTTCAAATTCTTCGCTTTCGTGCTCTGGCGCAGTCGCGAAACTCGGGACCTTTAACGGTGGCGCGGCTGCCTCGGCCTGAGGCGAGGATGGGGAAGAAGGCGGCGACGCAGGCTTTGCTTCATAAGGCGGGGCTGCGGCCACAGGTCGTAAGGGCGCCGCTACTCCGGCTGTCTGCTCCAGCCGGTAGATGCGGGCCGCAAGCGCCGCTATCTCCGCGCGCAGCGCCTGCAGCTCATCTGGCGGATTGGACATGCGCGTAACGCTACCGCATCGCCTTCAACTTGAAAAGCGTTTTTTGGCAGCGCAGCCATGTTCTGAATGCTTGCTAGAATAGTTAGATCCTATGTTCGAGAATCTCCAGGAAAAACTGCAGCGCGCCTTCAAGACCCTGCGCGGGCAAGCTGTGCTCAGCGAAGAAAACATGCAGGAGGCGCTGCGCGAGCTGCGCCTCGCCCTGCTCGAAGCTGACGTCAACTTCAAAGTCGTCAAAGACCTGATCGAGCGCATCCAGGCCAAGGCCGTCGGCCAGCAGGTCATGACCGCGCTTTCCCCCGGCGAGCAAGTCATCAAGATCGTCCGCGATGAACTGGTCGAGACCCTGGGCAAAGACACCGCCAAGCTGAAGTTCGCCTCGCAGCCGCCCACCGTCGTGCTTATGGCGGGCCTGCAGGGCTCCGGTAAGACCACCACCTCGGGCAAGCTCGCCAACTGGCTCAAGCATGGAGGCCACCGCCCCCTGCTCGTTTCCGTGGACGTTTACCGCCCCGCCGCCCGCGAGCAGTTGAAAGTCGTCGCGCAGGCCGTTAAAGCGCACCTCTACGAAGGTGAGGTCACCGAGTCGAACACCGCCACCGTCGAGCGCCTCGCCAAAGAAGCCCGCCGCGAGGCGGTCGTCAGCGGCTGCGATGTGCTCATCGTGGACACTGCCGGCCGCCTCCACATTGACGACCAGCTCATGGACGAAATGCAGTCGCTCAAACGACTGCTCAGTCCGCAGGAGATACTTTTCGTCGCCGATTCCATGACCGGCCAGGACGCGGTCAAGTCTGCCGACGAATTTCACAAGAAGCTCACGCTCACCGGCGTTGTCCTCACTAAGATGGACGGCGACGCCCGCGGGGGCGCCGCGCTCTCCATCCGCCAGGTCACCGGCCAGCCCATCAAGTTCATCGGCGTTGGCGAAAAGTACGACGCCCTCGAGCCTTTCCACCCCGACCGCATCGTCTCCCGCATCCTGGGCATGGGCGACATCCTCTCGCTCATCGAAAAAGCCGAATCGCAAATTGACAAGAAAAAGGCCGAGGAACTGGCCACCAAGGCCCTAACAGGAGACGGCTTCTCGCTCGAAGATTTCCGCGACCAACTCCGCCAGGTAAAGAGGATGGGCTCGCTGCAGAGCCTGATGGGAATGCTCCCCAGCATCGGCCCCTTCGCCGGCCTGCAAAAGGCCGCCGACAAAGTGGACGAGAAGCAGGTCAACCGCGTCGAAGCCATCATCAACTCGATGACGACCTACGAGCGCAATCACCACGAGGCCATCAACGGCAGCCGCAGAAAGCGCATCGCCCGCGGCTCGGGCACCACGGTGCAGGAGGTCAACAACTTGCTCCGCCAGTACGCCCAGATGCGAAAAATGTTCAAGCAAATGGGCAAAGCCAGCTTTGGGCGGAAGCTGGCGGGGATGAAATTCCCGGGAATGTAGGAGTTCCCCGCTGCGCTGTCATCCTGAGCGGAGTGGCTGCTTCGCGCAGCGAAGCAGTCGCGGAGCCGAAGGACCTTGAGTTTGCCGGCAGCGGCAACAGAGTGGCGTCTCTCTAACCTAGGCGTCATCCTGAAGTGGGCGTGAGCCCGCCGAAGGATCCGGCGTGGGGCGGGCAAGGACCTGTAGGGTGATCACGGCGTATGGCCCTGCTGAAGCCCGTGCCGCTGCGCGCCGGATCCCTCGCCCGGCTGAACTGCGCCGGGCTTCGGGATGACGCCGGATGGGTGGCGACTGCCTTCCCTGCTGGGTGATGCGAGGAATTCTTGCGATGCTCTCAGCAGTCTGGGAAGAACTCCTTGCGACGCCGTTGGTAGATGACGCCGGCGCGAGGTCCTTCGACTGCGTTGCCGCGCGCTGCGCGCGCGGCAACTTCGCTCAGGATGACAAACGATAATTAACTGCTCTTATGAAATGGCGCTCCCTCGAAGAATCGGCTGCGGCAAAGGACCGACGCCCCCTGCGCGAAATCTACGCCGAACGCAAGGAGCTCATTGAGAAGTACGTCCCCCACGAAGCCCGCGCCATCCACTCGCGCGTAGTTGCGGAACTGAAAGAGAGGCGTCTGGCGGAAAGCGCTTTGCCACTGGGCGCCAAAGCCCCCGCCTTCGAACTCAAAGACCACGACGGCAAGCTGGTCTCCTCGGGCGACCTGCTGAGCAAGGGCCGCCTCGTTCTCTGCTTCATCCGCGGCCGGTGGTGCCCCTTCTGCGTCGGCCAGATGGAAGCCATGAACGCAATTTCCTCGCAGATCGCACAAGCCGGAGCCTCGCTGGCCGCTATCTCCCCGCAGACCGTGCAGCAGTCATTTTTCATGGCCGACCAGCACAAGCTACGCTTCCCACTGCTCAGTGACGCCGGCAACCAGGTGGCACGTCAATTTGGCCTCGTCTACCGCGTCCCCGACTACCAGCAGGCTGTCTATCGCCGTGCCTTCGTCAACCTGCCGTTTGCCAATGGAGACGAAAGCTGGGAACTGCCCATCCCAGCGACCTACATCCTTAACCGGGACCGCACCATCCTCTATGCCGAGGCAAACGCCGACTACGCCGACCGGCCGGAGCCACAGACCATATTGCAGTTTCTTAAAGGGTAATGCTTAGCCAGAGCATGCACCTCGTATAATCGCGCTGTGCGTCTCAGGTGGATCGCTGTCGCTTTGTCAGTTGTAGTCTTGGCGGCACTCATGCTCCGCACTCAAACGGTAGACAATCCGTCGTCCATGGACGCCAAGGCGGATCAGGTCATCGTCATCAAGCACGAACACACTCTGACGCTGCTAAGTCACGGACGGGTACTGAAGACCTACAAAATCTCCCTCGGTGGTTCGCCAATCGGCCAAAAACAGCAGCAGGGCGATCACAAGACTCCCGAAGGCCGCTACATTCTGGACCGGCGAAATACCCGCAGTCGTTTCTATCGCTCCATTCACATCTCATATCCCAGCCCCGAGGACCGGGCCAGAGCCGCGCAGGCCGGGGTCGATCCCGGCGGAGATGTAATGATCCACGGACTTCCGAACGGATTTGGCTGGCTGGGAGAGTTGCACCGCTCGCTCGATTGGACCGATGGATGCGTCGCCGTCACCGATCAAGAGATGGACGAGCTCTGGCAGGCCATACCCGACGGCACGCCCATCGAAATAAAGCCGTAGGAGGGCCGTCGGCCACCTCGGTGCTGCCCTTGCCATTCCCCCTAACTTCCGCGATAATAATAGTTTGTCTCACCCCTCCAGCGGGAACTAGGAAAGGAACGTAAGCTCTGTGTTAATGATCCGACTGGCGCGCACGGGTGCGCGCAAACAACCGCACTATCGCGTCGTCGTCATCGAGAAGGAGCGCGCGCGCAACGGCCGCTCGGTCGAGGTGGTCGGGACCTACAATCCCCGCACCAGCCCCGCCAGCATTGAACTCAAGCGCGAGCGCATTGACTACTGGGTGTCCAAGGGCGCCAAAATGTCGGACCGGGTCAGCAAGATCATGTCCCAGCCGGCTCCGGCCACCGCCGGCTCCGCGGCCTGATCCCGCAGTGCGTATCGGAAGCAGTCACCCCACCCCAAGGAGCCGCACATGAGCGAGCAAAGTGGGGACATGCGGGCCTTAATCGAGCAAATTGCCAGAGCCCTGGTGGATGAGCCCGATCAGGTCTCGGTGAGCCAGATCGACGGCGAACAGGCCATCGTGCTCGAACTCAAAGTGGCCCCGAACGATCTGGGCAAGGTCATCGGCAAGCAGGGTCGCACCGCCCGCGCCATGCGTACGTTGCTGGGTGCGTCCGGCATGAAGCTGCACAAGCGCTTCACCCTCGAGATCCTGGAGTAGGAGCTCGGGAACAGGAGAGTCGGGATAACCGGCGCGTTCATCACTCTCGCCCGCGTGCTCAAGACCCAGGGACGCCGCGGCGAAGTCGCCGCGGAAGTGCACAGCGACGTTCCCGACCGCTTTCAGCAAGGGATGAGCCTGTCAGCTCTCCTGCAAGACGGCGGCCGGCGTGAACTGAAAGTTGAAGAGCTTTGGCCCCACAAGGGCCACTTGGTTTTGAAGTTCGCCGGCGTGGATTCGATTTCCGGCGCCGAAGCCCTGGTGGGCTGCGAACTGCAGGTTCCGCAAGCCGAGCGGGCGAAGCTCGATCCCGGCTGGACCTACATCAGCGACCTCGTCGGATGCACGGTCTTCGACGGTGATCGCGAGGTCGGCAGAGTGGGAGATGTGCAATTCGGCGCCGGCGAAGCGCCGCTATTGGTGGTGAAGGCAGGATCCAAGCAATACGAGATCCCCTTCGCCGAGGCGTACCTGAAGAAAGTCAGCGTAGAGCAAAAGCGCATCGAGATGCAGCTGCCCGAAGGCATGCTGGAAGTCAACGCGCCGCTCACGCCGGAAGAGAAAGAGCGACAGAAAAGTAGCGAGCAGTGAGTAGCGTGTAGCGAGAGATGCGCCTCGCTACTCACGACTCGCTACTCACTACTTAAAATGAAGATCGACATTCTAACGATCTTTCCCGACTTCTTTCGCGGACCGCTGGATTACGGTATCATCCGCCGGGCGCGGGAAGCCGGGCTTGCAAGCATCGAAGTCCACGATCTGCGGGCGTTCGCGCATGATCGTCATCGCACCGTGGACGACCGCCCTTTCGGCGGCGGCGAGGGCATGGTCCTGAAGCCGGAACCGATCTTTGAATGTTTGGAAACTCTGGAGGTGGCGCCGCGTGAACAGCGCCTTGCCGCCGGTGGGAAGCAGAGCGTAGTGCTGCTCTCGGCGCAAGGCAGACGCTTTACCCAGGATGTCGCCCAAGGGTTCGCCTTGCTCGACCGAATCGTCCTGATCTGCGGACGCTATGAAGGCGTGGATGAGCGCGTCACCGACTTCCTCGCCGACCGCGAATTGTCGATCGGCGATTACGTGCTGAGCGGAGGTGAACTGGGCGCTGCGGTGATCGTGGATACGGTCACCCGACTGCTGCCCGGTGCGCTGGGCAACGAGGCTTCCTCGCGGCAGGAGTCCTTCACCGCGCAAGTTGAGTCGGTGGCGGGCAATGGGAGCGGACCGAGTTCCACCTGCGCCTCCGGCGGATTGCTGGATTATCCGCACTACACCCGGCCGTCGGACTTCCGCGGCATGGCAGTTCCTGAAGCGCTGGTTTCCGGTAACCACGAGGAGATTCGCCGCTGGCGCCGCCGTACCGCGCTGGAAAAGACGCTTCGCAACCGGCCCGACCTGCTGGATCGGGCGGCGCTCAGCGAGGAAGATCGAGATTTGCTGGCCCAGATCACAGGCCCGAAAAACATTTAGAAGCGAAGGGAAACAAGACTATGTCGAACCTCATCATCGAAAAACTCCTGGCCAAGAGCAAGCGCACCGATCTTCCCGCCTTCGCCCCTGGCGACACCGTCCGCGTCCAGGTCAAGATCAAGGAAGGCGACAAAGAACGCCTTCAGGCCTTTGAAGGTGTGGTGATCGCCCGCACCCGCGGCCCACAGGCCAGCTTCACCGTGCGCAAGATGAGCTTCGGCCACGGTGTGGAGCGCGTCTTCCCCGAGAATTCCCGGGTGATTGACAAAGTGGAGCTCTTGCGATCGTCCAAGGTGCGCCGCGCCAAGCTCTACTACCTGCGCACCCTGCGTGGCAAAGCCGCCCGCCTGAAGGACGTCGAGAAGGAGCAGGTAGCGACGACGGTCGAAGCCGCGGCAAAATAGCCTAAGCGCAGTTGCACAGTTTTGCCGAAGCCCCGGGCGGGGCCGAGTGGGAGGTCGAGGGGCCCCTCCGGCCGATTCGCACTCTCTGTTGAAGGGATTCTCGTGTAGCGGCCGCGGAGTAGTCTTTTCGGAGGTTCAACCCGAGACGCTGGCCGCCTTCGCCTTGGGTTTTTCCTCTTCTTCCTCTTTCTCCGCCAGCCTGCGCAGCATAAACTGCAGCACTTGGCGGTCTCCCTTGCGGATCTCCCGAAACTCGATGCCCACGCCAAAATCCATGGCCACCCGCCGGACCCGTCCTCGAAACCGCAAGTCCTGATTGCCCACCTGCAGCACCAGTTTCAATTCGGTGCCGGGAGTCAGTTTGTGATTGGTGGTAACCAGGCAACCGGTTTCAGAGAGGTTTTTCAGAATGGCTGCAGTGTGGTCCGCGCTGGGATCCCGCTTCAGCAGGTCCACGACTCCCTGGATATCGAAACGCGGCTGCCGACGGCGGTTCCCGTTCAGGCTGCCGGCCACCGAGGTCATGCGGTAGGGGCTGTTTTCCGCCTGGACCTTCTCATACACCTCCTCCAGGCCACGCAATTCAGTTTCAAACATTGTGCGGTCGGACTCGATACACTGAATCCCCACCTGCCCGCGCAACTCCGTGTTCGGCTCGCCCACCCAGACCACCCGGCAGAATGCCTTGCTCCGGCCGCGCTCCACGGCAATGATTTCTCCCGCTTCCCTCACGCACCGCAGTCCGGTCACCCGCGCCCCACGCGCCGAAATGTCATAGGTACAGGCCAGATCGAGGCAGGGTTTGTTGTCGCTGTCCCAGTAGGTCACTCGAATGGGTAGGGCCACGTGGATGCGCTTGTCCACGCGCTCGGGCGGCTGTTTGCAGGCTTCTTCGGTCACAGTCCCTTTGTGGAAATCATTCCTCAAATTGGAAACTAGCAAGCTGTTACCAAAGGGTCAATGAACGTCGGTAATCGCTGCGGGGTTACTTGTGACCACCTGAATCGGTGCGGGTTAGCAGGAGATCGCCGGCCCCCACTCGTAACCCGGCGCGCGTGTCTGATCTTTTCCCGCTTGCGTCCTCAACCGTGTCTCGGCGAAGATGAATTTGTCTCCCGTTCCGTGTCATCCAGGACCAAGTCCGCTGTCGAGAAGGCACTCTCCCCTGCCGCTGCCAAGCTTCGCTTGCTGAAGCGGCTCCGCTGCACTTTGCAGTATGAGAAAAAAGCCTGGCAGGCAGGCGCCCACCTGGTGGCTGGAGTGGACGAAGTCGGCCGTGGCTCCTTATTCGGACCGGTCGTGGCCGCCGCGGTGATCCTTGATCCCAGCTACCGCATCCGTGGTCTGCGTGACTCCAAACTGCTGCTGCCCGAGCGCCGCGAGATTCTGGCGGATCGCATCCGTGAGCACGCCATCGCTTGGACCGTGGCCGCGGTAGACGCCGCCCGCATTGATCAGATCAACATCTACCAGGCCTCGCTGGTCGCCATGCGGGAAGCCGTCCTGCGCCTGCGGCCGTTCCCCGACCATTTGCTGGTGGACGCTGTAGCTCTCGCCTTGGAGCTGCCGCAGAAACCGATTATCCACGGCGACGCGCTTTCCGCCTCTATCGCCGCCGCCTCCATCCTCGCCAAAGTCGAGCGCGATCGCATGGTCAGCCAATGGGATCCCGTCTTTCCCGTGTACGCGCTTGCCTCCAACAAAGGCTACAGCACTCCGCACCACCTCGCCGCCCTGCGTGAACACGGCCCCTGCCCCCTGCATCGCCAGTCCTTCGCGCCGGTCTGGAACGCCCCGGTTCCGCAGGAGGTATTGGCGTTCATGCTGGAAGGAAACCAAAACGCCGAAGCCGATCAGCCGTAGCACGCTGCTTTACCCAGAGTAGAATCATTTCGAGTAGCCCATGCTCCGCCTCATGGTCATCACCGCTCATCCCGATGACGAAGCCGGAGGCTTCGGAGGCTCGCTGCGCCTCTACCGCGAGCGCGGGGTCGAAACCTGTGTGATCTGCCTTACCCCCGGTCAAGGCGCTTCCCATCGCGGAGGCGCCCGCACTGATCACGAGCTGGCTGCTAACCGTCGCAAGGAATTTGCCGCGTCGTGCGAGATCCTCAAAGTTTGCCGGGGAATCGTGCTCGACTATCCCGATGGCCAGTTGCACCGCCAGGATCTGTACCGCGTGGTTCGCGATCTCACGCTGCACGTGCGCCAATTTCGCCCCCAGGTCATCTTGACTTTCGGCCCCGAAGGCGCGGTCACCGGGCACACTGACCACTCCATGGCCTCCGTTTTCGCCAGCCTGGCCTTCCACTGGGCCGGGCGCAACAACCGTTTCCCCGACCAACTCAAAGATGGCATCACCCCTCATCGCGCCCAGAAGCTTTATTACTTCACTGCCAGCTTCGCCCTGCCCGACCGCCAGCCGATTACCCTGTCACCCGCCACCGCGATCATCGAAATCGGCGACTACCTTGAGACCAAAATCGCCGCCTTCAAGGCCCATACCACTCAGGCCCCCCTGTGGCCGCTGTTTGAGACAACCGTGCGCCAGCGCGGCCCCCAGGAACTGTTCCATCTCGCCGCCTCGGTCAATCCCGGGCTGATTAGGCAGGAAACCGATCTGTTCGCCGGTGTGAATGATGAGACAAAGCCGTAGCGCCGGCAACTGGTGCCAACGACTAACGACCGACGACGGGCTACCGCGGTTTAATGATCTCGCTCAGCACGTCGGGCTTCGTCTCATCCCGCACCAGGTGCGGATACTTCTCCCCGCCGTGATAGTCAACTTTGTAGGTCTTGTAGTAGTCCGTGTTCTCGATCAGTAGTTCCAGTGGGTCCTTGCTGCTCTTCCCCGCCCGCAACGCATCCCGCAGGACGTCTGCCGTGAACTTCCTGCCATTCACCGCCACTACCTTCATCCCCGGCCCGATCCCCGCCGCGGCCGCCGGCATCCCTTCCACTGTGTCCACAATGCGGCCATCGTCCTCCAGCGTGAGCCCGACGGAATACTCGGCGTTGATGGTCTTGTTTTTCTCCTCCGTCGCCGTTACTTCCGGAGACCGGGTTTGGTCGTATACCAGTTTCCACCCGCTGCGCTCAATGCCATCGAGCGGCGCGCCTGGCCCGTGGTTCTGCAAGCGCGCCGTCCAGAACCCGCGCCAGTCGTAGGGCGCAATCTGGTTCAAAGCATCCACGACATCATCAAACGTGTAGGTTTTCACCTCGGGAGGACCGCTCTGCCCGCCGTGAAACAGGTGGCAGAAATCGTCCATTGATTTCTTTCCCTGGGTCTGCTCCCGGATGATGGTATCCACCCATAACCAGTTCAAAACGTCTTCCTCGTAGTAATCGAGCGGCCGGCGCCACGACTCCCACTCGTGCGGTGCTCCCTGCATGGCAGGCACACCATCTGCCGTGTCCTGCAGATTGCGCCACGTACGTCCGGGTCTATGATCCAGGTCTGCCGCGATCTGCGCCAGCGCATCCTTGAACTCCTCCGGCGTCCGCAACCCGCTGCGCCCGCTCAGCACATCGCCCAGGTACGACGTCAGCCCCTCATAGACCCACAACAAGTCGTCCTGCATGGGCTTCTCGAAGTCCGGCGTGGTCAGGTCGGCCGGACGCCGGTATTTGCCGTTCCACGAGTGCACATATTCGTGCGTCAACAGCCCGGCCCGGAGCAAGCGCAACTCCGGATCCACCATGGTGCGTTCACCGACACGGCTGTCGTTCGATTCATGATGCTCCAGGCCGCCGTGCGCCACGTGATCGCTCAAGCTGTAGAGGAAGTGATAATCGCGATAGTGCTCCGCGCCGAACATCTTGCGCGCCTGCGCAACCATGTCTCTGTAGTGCTGGAAGTCCTCCGCCGGCGCCTCCAGCGCACCCGGACTGTCGGCTGCAATATCCATCTCTACGTGCGGATTTTCCGCCAGCGGCTCTACCCGCAGATACTCGCCGGCAATCACTGGCGAATCCACCAGGGTGGTCAGCGACGCTGATTTGAACTGGATCTCACCCCCGGACTGGGAAGCGACTGGCAAGGGCGTGCCAAACTTCCATCCCGCCGGCAGCCGCAGGCTGGCGTCATAGGTCAACTCATCGGAAGTCGCGCCCGCGGGATACAGCAACACCGTGTTCCAAACCACCACCATCATCTTGTCGGTCATATTGACTCCGCCGGGCGCTCCGATGCGGCCCTCGCGCCCCACCGGAGAAACGCAATCCAGTGACGCGTTCACCATCGACACTCCCGCCGGCACCTCCACATGGAACGTCCATCCATCCTGCAGATCGCGCCGCCAGGTGAGGATTTTCCCGTTGGCCGTGAATTTCAGCCCGGTCAGGTCCTGGATTGGCCCCGTCGGCCCGTGTTCTCCCGGAATCCATTTCGGGTAGTAGAGGGTGAGCGTGCCCGGGCTGGCGGGGATCTGCAACTGCGCGTGAAGAATTTTCCGCGGCGCCTCGCTGGCGTCGACTGACAAACTGATGTGCTGCCCAACCGCCACGTAACTCGAGGCCGTGAAAGCCAGCAGGAAGAACCAGCGCAAAGCACGTCCGAGCAGAGCCATGGATCGCTCCTTCCTGAAACAATTGGGAATCAATGATGAAACCATCGAATATATCAGAGCACTCAGCAATTCAGCACTCACATTGCCAGCCAATCGCTCGCCTGAGTGCTGAATGCTGAACGCTGAATGCTAAACTTTCCCCGTGCCCACGCAATCCCATCGCGGCAGGTTCATCACCCTGGAAGGCCTCGACGGCTGCGGCAAAAGCACGCAACTGGAGAAACTCGCCGCCGCGCTCCGTGCCCAGGGACTCTCTGTGGTTCTGACTCGCGAGCCCGGCGGCACCGAAACCGGCGAGAAAATCCGCAAGCTCCTGCTCGACAGCGCCACCGGTCGCCTCTCTCCGCTCCCGGAACTCGCGCTCATGTTCGCCTCGCGCGCGCAGCACATCAAGGAAGTGATTCAGCCCGCGCTCGCCGAAGGCCGTATCGTGCTCTGCGATCGCTTCACCGACTCAAGTGAGGCCTACCAGGGTGGTGGCCGTAAGCTGGGCAGCGAGCCGGTCCTGGCCCTGCACCGCATCCTGTGCGGCGGCCTCCAACCTGAACTCACAATTTTGATGGACTCCGATGTCGCCGCCAGCGTGGAGCGGGCCCGCCGCCGCAACCAGGCCCGCACCGCCGACAGCGGCCGCGGCGAGAGCGACGAGAACCGCTTCGAGCGCGAGAGCCGCGCCTTCTTCGAACGCGTGCGCAACGCGTATTTAGCCATCGCCGCCCGCGAACCCCAGCGCGTAGTCATCGTGGACGCCCGCGGCACCGCGGAAGACACTCACAAGCAAATCATGGAGATTGTCCAGCGCAAGCTGAAGCTGGCGGCGAAGACGGCGTGATTACACCACGGAGACACGGAGTCACGGAGTCACGGAGTCACGGAGGTAACGAATGTTAGGCTGCTCTGCGTCAAGGACAATTGATTTTCTCCGTGCCTCCGTGTCTCCGTGGTAAACCTGACCTATGCCTTTTGCAGATTTCCATGGTAACGACGAGACCGTCCACCGCCTGCGCGAAATGCTGGCCCATGGCCGCTTTCCGCAAGCCGTGATCCTCTCCGGCCCCACTGGCTCCGGCAAATACACTCTCGCCCTGATGCTGGCGAAGGCCATGAATTGCCTCTCGCCCACGACCACAGATGGCCTGCCCGACTTCTGCGGCAAATGCGCCAACTGCCTGCGCATCGCCCAGGCGCAGGATCTCGACGTCCGCGTCGCCGAAGCCGTCGAGGCCCGCGAGAACCTGCGCGAAACCGAGAAAAAAGAAACTCGTCTGTTCGTCCAAACTCATCCTGACGTTCTGATCATCCCACCCGACCCGCCGCAGTTGATGATCAAAGTGGACCAGGTGCGGCGGGTGATCGAGACCATCTACTTCCGTCCCGCCGAAGCCAAGGAGCGTGTCTACATCTTCACCGACTCCGCCTTCATGAGAGAGGCCGCCAACTCCCTGCTCAAGGTGCTGGAGGAGCCACCTGAGTTCGCCACCATTTTTCTGTTGGCTGAAAATCCCGGCGAACTGCTCCCCACCATCCGCTCCCGCTCCATGATCGTGTCGCTTGCTGCCTTGCCGAGCGAAGAAATCGACCGCTACCTGGCGAAGCGTCTCCCCGACTGGAATGCAAAGCAGCGCG
>Ga0335070_10003526_pt1 | contig 18267 bp, 13 predicted proteins | sample Lox_Sample_13_FD_206722 | JGI IMG/M metagenome (GOLD analysis project Ga0335070, IMG submission 206722) | Soil microbial communities from Loxahatchee National Wildlife Refuge, Florida, United States - Lox_Sample_1.3 | ecosystem: Environmental > Terrestrial > Soil > Wetlands | place: USA...
AAAACTCGGTATCAAGAACTGCGTATTTCTGGATGAACCGCCGGATGCGGACCCGCATGTCCGGTGGTGTGAGAGGAGGCGGCTAGCCGCCGCCCCCTACTCGATTTATTTTCCCTCGGCGATATCCTGGCGTGCTCTTGCCAGGAACTGGTCGATCGCCATCGGTCCCGGGTTCTCACCCGAGCGCAGGCGCAGTGCGACCTGTTTCTCTTCCATCTCCTTATCGCCTACCACCAGCATGTAAGGCACCTTCTGCTTCTGCGCGTCGCGGATCTTGGCGTTCATCCGCTCACTGCGCTCGTCCACTTCGACCCGCAAGCCCTCGGCCTTGAGCTGCGCCGCGACCAGGCGGGCGTACTCCATATGCCGATCGGCGATGGGGATTAGCACCGCCTGCACCGGGGCCAGCCAGGCCGGGAAAGCCCCGGCATAGTGCTCGATCAGCACCGCCAGGAAGCGCTCGGTCGTCCCGGTCACCGCGCGGTGGAGCACCACCGGGGTATGCTCTTGCCCATCCTCGCCAATGTAGGTGAGACCTAACCGCGAGGGCTGGATGAAATCCACCTGGATCGTGGAGAGCTGCCACTGGCGGCCGAGCACGTCGCGGGCCATGAAATCGGCCTTGGGACCGTAGAATGCCGCCTCGCCCACGGCCTCGAAATAATCGACCTCGGTGGCGTCCATGGCTGATCTCAGCGCAGCCTCGGCTTTCATCCATTTTTCATCGTCCTGGACGTACTTGCCCGTCGTCCCGCGCAGCGAGAGACGCACCTGGTAATCGCTAAATTTGTAACGGTTGAGCACCTCGCGGATTACTTGCAGGTCCAGCGAAAACTCCTGCTCGATCTGTTCGGACGTGCAGAACGTGTGGCAGTCGTCCTGGGTGAGCGAGCGCACGCGGACCAGGCCGTTGAGCTCGCCGGTCTTCTCGTAGCGGTAGAGCGTGGCGAATTCCGCGAAGCGCAGCGGCAGCTCCCGGTACGAGTGCAGCCCCATCTCTTTATACAGGGTCATGTGGCTGGGGCAGTTCATCGGCTTGAGCCGGAAGGTGATGTTCTCGTCCACCATCGGCGGGAACATGACATCTTTATAATTGTCGTAGTGCCCCGACCGCTTATACAGGTCCTCTTTGACCAGATGGCCCGTCCAGACGTGCTGGAACCCGTAGCGGGTCTGCACGTCGCGGACGTAGGATTCCATTATATGGCGCAACATTTCACCTTTGGGTGTGAAGAGCGGCAGCCCGGGGCCAACGTCCTCTGAGAAGTAGAACAGGCCCAGCTCTTTGCCCAGCTTGCGGTGATCGCGTCTTTTGGCTTCCTCGAGCTGTTCGAGGTACTCCTCGAGCTGCTGCGGCGTCTCCCAGGCTGTGCCGTAGATGCGCTGGAGCATAGGGCGTTTTTCATCCCCACGCCAGTACGCCCCGGCGATGTTCATCAGCTTTACCGCAGCCGGGTTGATTTCACCTGTGTCTTTGACGTGCGGCCCGCGGCACAGGTCGACGAAGGTATCTGAGGTATAGGTCGATATCTCCGGCTTTTCCGTGAGCGGGTTGCCGTCCTCGTCCAGCCCGCCCGATTCTAGCCCATCGATCAGCTCAAGCTTGTAGGGCTGGTCTTGAAAGATCTGGCGGGCCTCATCCGCCGAAAGGGTTTGGCGGATAAAGGGGTGCTTGCCGGCGATGATCTGGCGCATCCGTTTTTCAATCACAGCCAGATCCTCGGGGGTGAGGGGGCGAGGGAGGTCGAAATCGTAATAAAAACCGTCTTCGATGGCCGGGCCGATCGCGATTTTCGCTCCCGGGAACTGCTCCAGCACCGCCTCGGCCATGATGTGCGCTGAGGAGTGGCGGATCCGGTACAGCTTCGAATCCTCATAACGTTCTTTGGTTTGTTGAGCCATGCTACCCTCCGTCCCTGTGTTTTAAAAAAAATACTCTCGCCCAGGACTGGGACGAGAGTTTTTTTCTCCGCGGTTCCACCCAGATTGGCCATTCCCAGGCGGGAAAGCCATCTCTTGCAGCCGGTAACGGGGTTGAGCCGTTCACCTTATTGGGCCAAAGGCCGTTCAGGCTTCCGCTCGCGGGTGGTTTTGGCTGGTTCAACCCGGAGGAGATTTCCAGTCTCACGATCTCCTCTCCCTGGCGGGATGACTTCCAGCTACTCGTCCCGGTCAACGCGTTTGATTTCTACAGATTATATCCGGATTTCTGGTTTTGACAAGGGTCTCAAACGACCTGGACCAGCGTCCCCATCCCTTGAGCATAATAATCGCGCGGGTCGTACTCGGGGTCTGTCCAGCGGAAAAGCCAGAGGGCGTCGGCGTTGCGCAGGTTGACGCAGCCGTGGCTCATCGGGCTGCCGAAGTTGTCGTGCCAGTAGGTGCCATGCAGGGCGATGCCGTCTTTTTGAAAAACCATCACCCAGGGAACGCCGGGCAGCTCGTAAGCGGCCGGGTCGGCGGTTAATTTTCCGTTGCCCATGTGACGGGAGGGCATTTTGAGCTGGATGTGGAAATTTCCCATCGGGGTGTCTGTGGGCAGCTCGCCCTCTGGCACGTGCTCGGTGTGGACCCCCGAGGATACTTTGGTCTCGAAGAGGACCAGGTCGCCAAAGTACGCCTTGAGCGACTGCTCTTTTATAGAAACGACGATCTTCTTTTGATCCTTATACAGCGCCTGGCCGGTCGGTGAGTAGGTGTGGGTGTCGATCAGGTGCACATCGCCTGCCGGGACGTGGTATTCAGCGTTCATCAACTGATCGAGAACGCGGTACCAGGGCTGACCGTCCGGCCCCTCGACGAGGGACGTAATCCAGTGCACGGATTGGTAATATAACCGGTAGAGGGGTTGCCAGCCATTCTCCCGTGTGTAATGGAAGCTGGTAGTCTTGGGAACGGTGATCTCCCCCACCATGCCCCCGTCAGGAAGCCTGCGCGGGATGGGATTGCTTAGCAGCGGGTAGGCCACGCGCTGGACGTAGGCACGATGAACGTAGCCGGCGGCGAGCCGGTACCAGATCGGGTTCGCTTTCGGCCCTTGCACCGATTGAACGATCTCGAGGATGTCCAGGACCTGGTCGCGGAGCTGCTTGCCGATCCGCTTCGCCGAAAAAGAAGGTCCGGCGTACACGTTGATCAGCGCGGCGGTGACCCGGCCTAACGCGATCGGGGTCTCATCGACGAACAGCGCTGGAGCAGGCAGCAGCGCGCCGGCGAAAACCAGCGTTGCGCCTCTCAGAAATTCTCGCCGGGAGCAACCGGCAGCCAGGTCAGGCATCCATCCAACTCCAGGGGTAAGAATGGTCGTCCACTCTCTAGACGTTTTCCCACTCCAAATGGTTTCCGACTTACACTTTTGTTGGGTCGTTCATTCCGTAACCTCTTTCACTTGCATTCGCCATTTCCCCCAATTATAGTGTGTCTATACCTGACAGTTTTCTGTTCTCCGTTCTCTTCTTGTACGATTCTCGGTTCTCGTTTTTTTCAAGGATACCTTCAATGCAGCCACTTTCCGTTCTCGTCGCCGACCCCCATGCTTTATTCCGCGATATCGCCGCTCACCAGCTTGCCGACCAGGATGGAATGCAGATCATCGGCATGGCCGGCAGTGGCGCGTCCACGCTCCAGGCTGTTGTCGATACCTGCCCCGACGTGCTTTTCCTCGGCCTGGATTTCCAGGATATCCACGGGATCCAGATCATTTCAACGCTGCGTGAGCGTAATCTCCCCCTTCGGATCATCGCCTTTGGCGGCGAGAACCGCCCCGAGTTCATCCGCTGCGTCCTCGACGCCGGCGCGGATGCTTATCTTCTCAAAGACGAGGCCAACCCACTCCTGGTGGAGTCAGTTCATCGGCTGTTCGCCGGCGAAAAAGGCTGGTTTCGGCCACAATAAACATCACCATTGAGCGCACAGCGATCTCCGAGGAAAAAGAGAACGGAGAACAGTCATTCAAGCACTGTTCTCCGTTCTCTGTGTGCTCTGTGGTTCAAGCTCTTTCTTTAGAATCCCTTCGCCAGATGATAGTATGCCTCGTTCCAGCGCAGCTCGTTCTGGAAGCTGCGCAGATCGGTCTTCTCATCGATCTGCAGGTACTCAATTCCTGTTATCGTGGTGTAATTTTCGATATGCTCTGGCGTGAGCGACTGGCTGAACCCAGTGTGGTGCGCGCCGCCAGCATAAATCCAGGCGGCTGCTGCGTCCACGAGGTTCGGGCGCGGGACCCACACGGCCCGAGCCACCGGCAGCTTCTGCAGCGGCTCATCCGGATCGACCACGTCCACCCGGTTGACGATCATCCGGAACCGGTTCCCCAGGTCAATCAGCGAGGCATTCAGGGCCGGCCCGCTCTTGACGTTGAAAACCAGACGCACCGGGTCGGCTTTTCCGCCGATCGAGAGCGGGTGGATCTCCAGTCTGGAATTCCCATCCGAAATGGACTCGCACACTTCCAGCATGTGTGCGCCGAGCACCTTCATTTCACCCGGGCCAAAGTGGTAGGTGTAATCCTCCATAAACGAGGTCCCACCGGGCAGCCCGGCGCCCATCACTTTCATCGTTCGCACCAGCGCCGCGGTCTTCCAGTCCCCTTCCGCGCCGAAGCCATACCCGTCCGCCATCAGGCGCTGCACGGCAAATCCCGGGAGTTGCTGCAGGCCGTGTAGATCTTCAAAATTGGTCGTAAACGCCTTGAAACCGCCTTCTTCGAGAAACGCGCGCAACCCCAGCTCGATCCGCGCCGCGGTGCAGAGCATGTTGCGCTGGCTCCCTCCCGGCCGCAGCGCGTCGTCCATGGCATAGCGCTCGTCGTACTCCGCAACCAATCGATCGACCTCTCTCTCAGGAACCTGGTCGACGCGCTGGACCAGGTCGCCCACCCCGTAGCCATACACATCATATCCCAGGCGGATCTGAGCCTCCACTTTATCTCCCTCGGTCACCGCCACCTCACGCATGTTGTCTCCGAAGCGCGCGACCTTCATTCCCTGGGAGTCGCTCCAGGCGCAGGCGGCGCGCATCCATGCCGCCAGCGGTTCCTGAACCGCAGCATCCTCCCAGTACCCGACAATAACCTTCCGGTTTAGTCGCATCCGCGCCCCGATAAAGCCGAACTCGCGGTCTCCGTGGGCGGATTGGTTGAGGTTCATGAAGTCCATATCGATGCTCGCCCAGGGGATGGAACGGTTGAACTGAGTATGCAGGTGGACGAATGGCTTTTTCAGATTGCTAAGCCCGGCGATCCACATCTTCGCCGGAGAAAAAGTGTGCATCCACAGGATCAGGCCGATACAGTTTTTCGCTGCGTTGGCCTCCAGGCAAAGCTGGGTGATCGCCTCGGGCGTGGTCATGACAGCCTTGAATACGATTTTGACCGGAAACTTCCCGGAGCTGGAGAGCGCCGCGACGATCTTTCGGGAATGCTCGGCGACTTCCTCAAGCGCCTGGCTACCATATAGATACTGGCTGCCCGTCACAAACCAGACTTCCTGATGTTGCAGCTCGATCATTCGAATTCCCTCCTGGGAGAATAGTTTTATTGGTTTTCTGTATTTTACCGGATTATGCGGTTCAATTTATTACGGACCGCTGGCAAAGATCAACGGATTTTAAGGAATCTTTTCAGGTGATCGGATACGAATACCAGAAACAGATCGGTTTTGCTGCTATTGTAATGTTTTCTTATTTGTAATATCATCAATGGGCAACTGAAACCGCCATCCAATCATCGAAAGTGGGCTGCAAAGAGCATATGATCCAGATTCGCGACGTTTTACAGGTGAAATTTGGCAAGATCGATCAGGCCGTCGAGCTGTTCACCAGGCCATCCGTTCCGGCTCCCCGGCTGATCGTGCCCGGGCATCATTTTACCGTGCTGACCGATGTCTCCGGTGAAATGTACACATTGGTTAACGAGTTTGTGGTTGAGAATTTGGCCGAACACGAATCGCTGCGCGGCGAACAGTTCAATGCGCCCGGGTATTCCGAGTGGTTCCGCCAGTTTCAGTTGTTTATCGAGGGCGGGCGACGGGAGTATTATAACGTCGAGGGGGAATACAAAGATTGGTCCAGGCCGGGAATGATGGTCGTTCGTGAGTCGTACCGGGCGTACCAGTCACAGATTCGCCGCGCGGTCGAGTTGCTCCAACGGTACGGCGGGTTAATGGAGTTTTTTAAGGTGGGCCAAAAACCGCGTATCCTCACCGACGCCAGCGGGCCAATGTTCCAGGCGGTGATCGAGATCGAGACCGAAAGCATAGCAGCCTGGGAAAGCCAGCGGCGGGTGCTGTTCCAGGAAGTGGAATTTCAAGTCTGGTTTAACCAGTTGATGACAGCAGTTTCGGGGGGTGCGCACGATTTTTACCGGGTCGAATACACCAGTTAATCAAAAAATCCCCACGACAATATATTAGAAATTATTCACCTCTAAATCAAATCTAAATAAGAATATGATAATTATTTAGTAGAAAAATTTGGCTCTGCTACTGAGCGTGAAGTGCCAGATACTCATTGAATTCCTATGTCCAATACTATTCTTGTTGTTGACGACCAATCCAGCGTACGGCAGCTCCTCCAGGAATATCTGAGCAAACAAGGCTACCGGGTGATCACCGCTGTCGACGGGCAATCCGCAATCTATACGGCTCGCCACGAACAGCCCGACCTGATTCTGCTGGACATCATGATGCCCGTTATGGATGGCTACCAGTTTCTCCGCCAGTACCGCAAAGAGCGCCAGACGCCGGTGATCGTCATCACCGCCAAAGAAGAAGAGACCGACGCTGTCCTGGGACTGGAGCTGGGCGCGGACGACTATGTGATCAAACCTTTCCGCATGCGCGAGCTATTGGCCCGCATCCGCGTGGCCCTTCGCCGCAGCGAGGAGAACCAGGATAAGTTTAAAATCTATCGGGTAGGCGAGGTTACCCTGGATGAGCGCACCCATATGGTCACGGTCAAGGAGGAGCCCGTCTCGCTGACCCCCATTGAGTTCGCATTGCTCCAGATCTTTATGGCTTCTCCGGGGCGGGTTTTCACCCGCGGCGACCTGGTTGACCAGCTCACCGACAGCCATTTTACTGGCCTGGACTCCACCCTGAACGTCCACATTCGCAACCTGCGCCTCAAAATCGAGCCCGACCCGGCCAATCCGGTGTACGTCGAGACCGTCTTTGGCGTTGGCTATCGTTTTCAAAAACAGTTTTGACCATGTTTAAATCGATATATTGGAAAATCACCCTGGCTTTTATGCTCGTTGCCTTTACCACCGCCGCACTGGTTGGGGTATTCATCCGCCTGTCCAGCGCCGACCGGCTGAGTCAATTGATCGTCGACCAGCAGCGCAGCAATCTCGAACAGACGCTCAGCGCCTACTATGCCGCCAATGGTTCCTGGGATGGCGTCGATAAAAGTTGGCGAGAGCTCCAGGTGAAAACAGCCCAGACCGCGGGTCAATATCGCCCTGGACCAGATAATCCACCTCCGAATGACCACGGTCCACGGGATTTTCTGGGGCTGGCTGATGCAGATGGCGCCGTGATCGTCCCGGTCGATGAACAATTCCCGGCCGGATCGAAATTACCTGCTGATCAGCTCAAAAATGGCACCCCGGTCACGGTCGATGGCCAGCAGGTGGGCACTATACTGGTCGCCCAACGTCCCCCGGGGTTCAGCCCTCAGGAAAATCAGTTCTTACAGCGAACCAGCCAGGCGCTGATCTATACCGGGATCGGCGCATTGATCGTGGCGCTGATCATGGGAATCATCCTGGCGCGTACGCTGACTCGACCGCTGCAAGCGCTAACCCATGCCGCGCAGAGCATCACCGCCGGGAACCTGGAACAGCAGGTGGAGGTCAGGTCAAACGATGAGATCGGCGAGCTGGCCACGGCATTTAACCACATGAGCCAGGAAGTTTCCCGGTCAAACCAGCTCCGCCGACAGATGACCGCCGATATCGCTCACGACCTGCGTACGCCCCTGACGACGATCTCCGGTTACATCGAAGCCATGCAGGAAGGCGTCCTCGACCCAACCCCCGAGCGCCTGGCCCTGATCTACTCTGAAATCGAGCGACTGCAGAAGCTGGTCGATGACCTGCGTATGCTCTCCCTGGCTGAAGCCGGCGAACTGCCCTTGAACCCCCAGGCCGTATCCCCCAAAGAGGTCCTCGACCAGGCTGCCGCATTGTTCCAGCACCAGGCTGCCCAGCAAAAGGTATCCCTGGAGGTCGATGCGCGCGAAGATTTGCCTTCCCTGCAGGTGGATGAGGCGCGCATGATGCAGATATTTGGCAACCTGATCACCAACGCCCTCCGTTACACGCCATCCGGGGGAAAGGTGCAGCTCTCGGCGCAGGCGGTGAATGGCCGGGTCGAATTGGACGTCCAGGATACCGGGTCAGGTATTCCCGCCGAAGAGCTGCCCTACATTTTCGACCGTTTTCACCGCGCGGATAAATCCCGCCACTCTGAAAATGGAGAAAGCGGTCTCGGCCTGGCGATCGTCAAAGCGCTGGTCGATTCCCACGGTGGCCAGATCTGGGCTGAATCCAACCCTGGTCAGGGTACCACGATCCATCTGTCTTTCCCGATAGAAACCAAATCATAACTCAATCACATCTAAATCAATTTTGAATAAGTTCTCCCTATACTTCGCAGCATAGCGAATTTATTTCGAAGGAGAACTTCAGACATGAAACTACTCAAAAAACTCTGGTGGATCCTTGCGATCGTGGTCATTGCTGCCGGGGGATTTGTTTTTTACCAGAACGTTCAGGCCAAACAAACCGGGCAGAGCCAGGTGAGCCAGCAAACGGTAAAGGTAACGAAAGGTGAAATCAGTACAACTGTAAGCGCCACCGGATCGGTGCGGTCCAACCAGAATACCATTGTTAGTTGGACGGTAAGCGGAAAAGTGGGTAAGGTGCTCGTCAGCCTGGGGGATCAGGTCAAAGCAGATCAGATCCTGGCATCCCTTGACTCCACCAGCCTCCCTCAGACCGTGCTCAACGGTCAGCAGGATTTGATCGATGCCCGGCAGGCTCTCGAGAACCTGCAATCCTCCAAAGTGGATATCGCCCAGGCCCAGTCAGACTTGGTATCCGCGCAAACCGCATTGGAGGATGCCACGAAGTCCCGCGCCCAGCTCGATTACGCCCGCGGGACCCAGGGGACCATCGCCTCGGCGGAAGCCAACTACATCCTGGCCCAGAACAACGTCGACAAGCTGCAGAGGATCTACGATAACATGAGCAGCCGGCCCGAGAATGACCCTGGCCGTCTGAACGCCCTGGCCAACCTGGAAAACGCCAAAAAAGCTCGCGACAAGGCCCTGGCGACGGTGAACTGGTACAAGGGCAAGCCTTCCATTGAAGATATCGCCGCTGCAGATGCGGCTGTGGCTCTCGCCCAGGCGCAATATGATGACGCCTTGCGCACCTACAACCGCCTCAAAAATGGACCGACCGCTGCAGAGATCACTGCCGCCCAAAACAAGGTGACCGCGGCCCAGGCCCTGATCGACAGCGTCAATTTGACCGCACCCATTGACGGGGTGGTGACTTCTCTGGATATCCAGGCCGGTGATCTGGTCTCGAGCGGCACCCAGGCCGTACGCATCGATGACCTTTCGGGAATTTTTGTGGACCTCTCGGTCTCGGAAGTCGACATCAACAACATCCAGGCTGGCCAGGCTGCCGCGATCACCTTCGATGCCATCCCCAATCAGACCTACAGCGGTGAAGTCACCCGCGTCGGGCAGGTTGGCGAGAGCAGCTCTGGCTCGGTCAGCTATACCGTCACCGTCCAGATCAGCGATCCTGATGCGGCGATTAAGTCCGGCATGACCGCAGCCGCAAGCATCACCACCTCCACGGTCAGCGACGCCCTGCTCGTTCCCACCCGCTCGATCAAGACGGTCAACAAGCAGAAGGTTGTCTACGTCTCCTCCAACGGGCAGGTGACCCCGGTCAATGTGGAAACAGGCCTGACCTCTGATACCATGACCCAGATTGTCTCCGGCAACCTCAAAGAAGGCGAGTTGGTCCTCTCCAATCCCACCACGTCCACGACGACTGCCACCAATTCTGGCGGCGGGCCCGGTATCATTGGCATCCTCAGTGGTGGCGGTAGCCCGGCGGGCGGTGGCGCTCCTCCAGCAGGCGGACCTTCCGGCAATTCAGGAGGCTCTTCCTCGAGCGGCAGTTCCTCCGGGTCAAAATCCAATAAAGGTGGTAATTAGGTGCAATGATGGATACAAGTGTGATTGAAGCAACAGACCTGAAAAAGGTGTATAAGATGGGCGAGATCGAAGTGAATGCACTGGCAGGAGTATCGTTCGATGTCAAAAAAGGGGAGGTGGTCGCTATTATGGGGCCGTCCGGGTCAGGAAAATCGACCCTGATGAACATCCTCGGTTGCCTGGATCGCCCCACGGACGGGGAATATATCCTCGACGGCGAACCGGTCGCAAAGCTCAAGGACGATCAACTCGCTGAAATCCGCAACCGCAAGGTCGGTTTCGTTTTCCAGAGCTTCAACCTGCTCGCGCGCTCCACAGCCCTGGACAACGTCGAGCTCCCCTTGCGCTACGCAGGCGCCTCCGGGAAGGTGCGGCGAGAACGGGCCCGGGCGGCGTTGGAAGCGGTGGGCCTGACCGATCGAATGGATCACAAACCGACCGAGCTCTCCGGCGGCCAGCAGCAGCGCGTGGCCATCGCCCGCGCCCTGGTCAACGACCCGGCCATCCTGATGGCCGACGAGCCCACCGGTAACCTGGACTCGAAATCGGGCAAAGAAATCATGGAGCTGCTCCTCAAACTCAACCAGGAGCGCGGCACCACCCTGATCATCGTCACCCACGACCCTGCCATCGCCGCGCACACTCAACGCGTGATCCACCTCAGTGATGGTAGATTGGAGTATCTGCAATGAACATCGGCCAGTATTTTATCGAGGCGATCGAAAGCCTTACCAGCAATAAGCTTCGCTCCGGTCTGACCATCCTGGGCATCGTCATCGGGGTCGCCGCCGTGATCTCGATGATGGCGATTGGCCAGGGTGCGCAGAACTCGATCAGCAGCTCGATCAACAATATCGGCACCAACGTGCTCTTCATCTCTTCGGGGAATCGGAACCAAAACGTGCACATCAGTAATCCCAAGCCCCTCTTACTTTCGGACGTTACCGCCCTTTCAGATACCTCCCAGGTGCCCGATGTGGTTTATGTCACCGCCAGCCTGAGAATTAACGGGAACGTCAGCGCTGAAGGCCAGACTACCTCGACCGAGGTGATGGGGGTCAGCCCTGCCTACGCCACCGTCCGTAACCTGGCCGTTGCCGATGGTGAGTTCCTCACCGAAGCCAACGTAACTTCTCGCTCCGCGGTCGCCGTGATCGGCTCGGATGTAGCCACCAACCTTTTCAACACCACTCAAGACCTGGTTGGTAAGACGATCCGCATTCAGGGCCAGCAGTTCAAAGTGATTGGCGTTCTGGAGAGCAAAGGCGGCGGCGGTTTCGGCTCCCAGGACAATCAGATCCTGATCCCCATTACCACTGCGCAGAGCCGCCTGACCCATCGCGGGACTGCGAACGAGGTGGATCAGATCCTCGTTTCCGCGGTCTCCGCGGATAAGACCGATGCAGCAACAGCCGAGGTCACCGCCATCTTGCGCTCTCGCCATAAGCTCGCCGACGGCGCCGCGGATGACTTCACCATCCTCTCCCAATCTGATTTGCTCAGCACCGCATCCTCGATTACCGGCACCCTGACTCTCTTCCTCGGCGGGGTGGGTGGGATCTCGCTGCTGGTCGGTGGGATCGGGATCATGAACATCATGCTGGTCTCGGTCACCGAGCGTACCCGCGAGATCGGCCTCCGCAAAGCTCTCGGGGCGCGCAGGCGGGATATCCGCATCCAATTCCTGATGGAATCTTTGCTCTTGAGCCTTTTGGGAGGCGCGATTGGTGTCCTCCTCGCCTGGGGCATCTCGGCTATCATCGCCCAGGTGGCCTCCTCCTCGGGGACGGCAATCAACCCGGTAATCAGCATCAACGCCGTCCTTCTGGCCACACTTTTCTCCGCCGCGGTCGGCCTGTTCTTCGGCCTCTACCCGGCCAACCGGGCAAGCAACTTGCAGCCAGTAGAAGCGCTGAGGGCGGAATGAAATTCTTAAAACGATTCTGGTGGGTTTTTCTCATCGTTCTGGTAGTATTGGGTGGAGGGTACATCTACCTCCAATACCGGCAGATGCAGCAGTTCCAAAGCGCGGTGGCGGCGATGCAAACGGTCCGGGTGACCAAAGGTTCGATCGCGACCACAGTCGGGGCCACTGGCAGTGTCCGTGCCAGCCAGAGCGCCGTAGTAAACTGGACGCTCGAAGGGCAGGTCGGCAGCGTCCTTGTCGAGGAGGGTGATACGGTCAAAACCGGGCAGATCATTGCTTCCCTCTCCACGTCGAACCTTCCCGACAACGTGGTGAAAGCCCAGACCCAATTGACCACGGACCAGCAGGCCCTGGAGGACTTGAAAGCCTCCCAAGTCGACCTGGCTTCCGCTCAACAGGCCATCTCGACCGCCCAGAATGCCCTGACGAAGGCCAAGCAAAAACGCGCCTGGCTGGATTCACCAACCCGCGGGGACCAGGTCAGCATTACCGCTGCCCAGGCCAGCTACGACCTGGCTAAACAAGAATACGATCACCTTAAGGAATCCTATAACAAAGTATCTCGATTAGACCCGAGCGACCTCAAGAGGATCAATTCAGCAATCGCTCTTCAGCAAGCCCAGACCCAGTTGGATAAGACCTGGCGTGAGTTTAACTATCTCAAGGGCAAACCCACCGATGAGGAGATCGCTACCGCGCAGGCGGCCGTTGACCTGGCCCAGGCGCAGTATGACGACGCGGTGCGCGCGTACGAGCGATTCAAAAATGGCCCCACCGCCGCGGAGATCAGCGCGGCCGAGGCGAGGGTGGCTGCCGACCAGGGCGTGATCGACAGCGTCAACCTGAAAGCCCCCTTTGACGGGGTGGTGACCGAAGTAAATGCCTATGCTGGAGAATCCGTTTCTGCGGGCGACGCTGTGGTGCGCATCGATGATCTTTCCAAGGTCTATATCGATCTTACCGTCTCCGAGGTGGACATCAACAGCATCCAGGTCGGGCAGGCAGCCGAGATCACCTTCGACGCCATCCCCGGGAAAGCCTATACCGGCAAGATAGTCGAGGTTGGCGTGGTCGGTTCGAGCAGCTCGGGCTCGGTCAATTTCCCCGTGACCGTCCAGATCACCGATGCCGATCCATCCGTAAAAACAGGGATGACCGCTTCTGCGACAATCACCACTTCCACCCTGGAGGATATCCTCCTCGTCCAGACCAAATCGATCCAGACGGCCAATAACCAGAAGACCGTTTTCCTGGTCCGCGGCGGTCAGCCGCGCCCCGTGGCCGTGCAGACCGGAGCAACCTCTGACAGCCTGACCCAGATTGTCTCCGGCAGCCTTCAGGAAGGCGATCAGGTCCTGGCCAATCCCTCAACCCTGACGACTGCCGCAAACCGGCCGGCCGGGTTCTTCCTCTTTGGCCTGCTCGGCGGCGGCCCGCCCCCCGAAGGAGGCCCGGGTGGGGCAGGCGGACCCCCCAGCGGCGGCCCCGCCGGCGGGGGCGGCCCTCCATCCACTGGTCCAAACGGCGGCGCGGGTGGCGCTCCTGGAGGCTAGCTCCTCTCCTCGAAGATCGGCTCTCGGATCTCGGTTCTCGAACCCCTTGTTAAATCCGTGAAATCCGTACCATCCGTTAAATCCGTGTCCAAGTAAGCTTTTTCTAGAAATCGGATCAAGAAGGTTTCATTTCTCTACAATTAGTGATACAATTGTTCTATGTTCAATCCGCATGTTCACATTGGTTGGAAGGAGGGTTTACTCATGAGTGATCGTTCCAAAGTTATGGTGATGGTCGGTACGCGCAAAGGCGGTTTCATCTTCACCAGCGATCCGGATCGAAAAAAATGGTCGGTCAGTGACGTGCTCTTCAAAGGCTGGACCATGATGCACATGAACTGTGATCCTCGCGATGGACGGCTGCACGCTTCGGTGAGCCATTTCGTCTATGGCCCCACCACCCACTACTCGGATGACCTGGGCCAGTCCTGGACCCAGGCAAAGGTCGTCCCAAAATTGACCCGTCCTTCGATCTCCGGGCGGCCGGCCAGCACCCCTGAGGAAGCCTATACAGGCAAACCTATCCCCACCACCCAGGAAGAGGTGATCCAGGTCTGGAACATTACTCCAGGCCGGGTATCCGAGCCGGGCGTGCTCTATGCCGGTATCCAGCCTGCCTCTTTATTCAAATCGACCGACCGCGGCGAAAGTTGGTCGCTGATCGAGAGCCTATACGATCATTCCCAGCGTGGCCGTTGGCAGCCCGGTGGTGGCGGCCTTTGCCTCCATACCATTGTCCTCGATCCGAATAACGCTGACCGCATTTACGTGGCCATTTCCGCGGGCGGATTGTACCGCACAGATGACGGCGGCGCGACCTGGCAGCCTCGTAATCATGGCGTTCGCGTCGATTTTATGGGCGATATCCAATATCCGGAGTTTGGGCAGTGCGTCCACAAGGTCGACCTGCACCCTTCCCGCCCGGAGGTGCTCTACCAGCAGAACCACAATGGGGTTTACCGCAGCGACAACTGCGGCGACGATTGGATCGACATCGGCGAAGGGCGCCTGCCCAGCCGCTTTGGATTTCCCATTGCCGTCCATCCCCACGACCCGCGTACGATCTACATCGCCCTCGAGGAGAGTGACGAGTATCGCATGAGCGTGGACGGCCAGTTTTCCATCTGGCGCAGCCGGGATGGCGGAGAAAGCTGGGACCGCCGAACCCAGGGCCTGCCCCAAAATGCCCACCTTGTTGTCCTCCGCGATGCCATGACTTCCGATACCCTCGATCCCGCCGGCATTTACGCCGGGACCAATACGGGGCAGCTCTTCTACAGCCGCGACGACGGCGACACCTGGGAGCTCCTCGCCGATTACCTCCCGCCGATCGTCTCGGTCGAGGCGGTGGTCGTTTAATTCTCGATCTTAACCGATCATTTACAGATTCTTATTCATCCTTAATAATTAGATATATAAGATATACTTTGTCAGTAATATCTGCCGTGATGTGAAACCAATTTGTCGTCCAATTTTGGGGGGAACCTCAGAAGGAGGCTGTGAACACGGGCAAAATCTTCTAACTCACAGGTTCGTGGAAGGCCTGTGCCATTGCCCAGGCGTCAGACCGATCCCATCAATCAACTCTTATAGTGGAGGATAGTCATGAATATTATTGCGTTTTCCAAACGCACCAAAGCCAACGTCAATCACTCATTGCTTCGCTTCACATCCCTTTTCTTGCTCTTAACTTTTTTGGGGATACCTGCCCCCATCGCCGCCACGCCCGCGCTCGCGGCGCCTGGCGGATGCCAGCTCAACTCGGCCAAAGGCGATATTCAGCACGTGGTTTACCTCATTTTCGATAACGTCCATTTCTTACGGGACAATCCCAATGTTCCCTCCGACCTCGAACAGATGCCCAATCTGTTGAATTTTATCCGCGAGAATGGGACCCTGTTGACCAACGACCATACCGTCCTGATCTCGCACACCGCGAATGGAATCCTGACCGATCTGACTGGCCTGTACTCAGACCGACATGGACAGGCGGTATCCAACTCTTACCGTTATTTCAAGACAGATGGCACGACTGCCTCTTCATCCTCGTTCAAGTACTGGACCGACCTGGTGGATGATACCGGCAATCCTCCCGCCGATCCCCTCGCCAATATGGTCACCGGCGACAGCGGCGCGCCCAAGAACACACCCGCGCCGTGGGTTCCTTACACTCGCGCCGGTTGCGACTTTGGTGCCGTGGCGCTTGCCAATACCGTCCTGGAGAACACCGGCATTGGGCCGAACGGAGATATGACCAAGGTGTTTGGCGCCAATTCCTCTGAATGGCTTGAAGCGCAGGCTTCGAATGCCGCGCCAGCCGGAACTGCCGCTCGCAACCTCGCCCAGACCGATTTTGTCGGCCTGGCGGTTCACTGCGCCGCAGGCGGAGGCATGTGCGCGAACAATTCAAACGCGAGACCGGATCTCTTGCCCGATGAGTCGGGCGGCTATAACAACTTCCTTGGCCTGTTTGGCGCGAAGTATGTCAACCCCGCGATCACCGGCGGCAACGCGGTCGTCGATAAACTGAACGGCGACCCGGTCACCGACCAGTTCGGCCAGCCAGGTTTCCCTGGTTTTGATGGGCTCTTCGCCACGACGACCCTTTCTTATGTTGCCCTGATGCAAGAAGCCGGGATCCCGGTCACGTTCGGTTATATTTCCGACGCTCACGATCAGCACGGCGTCGCCGGCGAAATTCACACCACCCGCGGCCCGGGGGAAGCTGACTACGTCCAGCAGTTGAAGGATTACGATACCGCCTTTGGCCAGTTCTTCGACCGTCTGGCCGCCGATGGGATCAACAAAGGTAATACCCTTTTTGTCTTTACGGTTGAGGAAGGCGATCATTTCGTGGGCTCTCCACCGACCAACCCCGACTGCGATGGCGTGAATACGCCCTGCACCTACAGCCTGGTCGGCGAAGTCAACGGTAATCTGGCTGGTTTGATGGCTACGCAGCAGAGCATCACCACGCCTTTCACAGTCCATTCTGACATGGCCCCCACGATCTACATCACCGGCAACCCTGCCCGCACCGACGCGGTTACCCGTGATTTTGGCCGCGCCCTCGGCAACCTGACCGCGGTGAACCCATATACCGGGAATTCAGACAGGATTGCTGCAGCACTGGCTGACCCGGTGGAGATGAAAGCCCTCCACATGGTCACCGCCGATCCGCAGCGCACTCCCACGCTGACCCTGTTCGCCGCAGCCGACTACTTCCTCTTTGCGGGCGCTGCCAACTGTAACGCGCCCTGTATCTCCGTGCCAACCACCCCTCCGACCAGCACCTTCGCCTGGAACCACGGCGGAATCCAGCCCGAGATCGCCACCACCTGGCTGGGGATCGTTGGACCAGGGGTGCGCAATAACGGGGACGATGATGTCTGGGCAGATCATACCGATACCCGCCCGACCATGCTCGCCCTGGTCGGTCTCAAGGATTCCTATGTCCACGACGGGCGTGTGCTGATCGACCAGCTTCAAGCCTGGGCCGTTCCGCAGACCCTACGCGCTCACCGCGAGGCGATCCGCGATCTGGGCGAAATCTACAAACAATTGAACGCGCCCTTCGGTTCCTTCGGCATGGATACGCTCGTCGCTTCGACCAGAGCGATCAGGAGCGGCTCAGCCGCGAACGATAGATCCTATACCCTCATCGAAAACAGCATCGCGGCTCTCACCGGTAAGCGCGATCCACTGGCAGCGCAGATAAAAACCATCCTTGACGATGCTGCTTTTAACGGAAAACCTGCCAACCAGCTCCAGGTATTAAAGTTGATCGTGCAGGCCAAAATTCTCCTTGAACAGGCTCATGAGCTGAACCACTGACCCTTTTTCCAATCCTTTAATATCCAGGGCCGGCGACAATATTTCGCCGGCCCTGGCACGTTTCTGTTCATCGTCGGATCTGATCACCAGTTTGGTCGAGCGGGACGGCCGGGCCTTTAAGCAGGTCGGGAAGAAAGCGTCAGCGAGAGCACCCACACTTGTACCGGTTCGTTCCTGCCTTTCAGTGCATGCTGGCGAATCTCTGCCCCGGCGGGGTTGATCCCGGCTTTCAGGGCAGTAGTTTCGCTGACGTAGATCTCCCCAGGGCCGGCCAGCCCGGCGAGGCGAGCGCCGATGTTGGGTGTATCGCCCATCACGACCACGTCGGCCGCGCCTATATCGGTGCTGACCGCCCCGATATAGGCCACACCGGTATGGACGCCGATGCCGATCGAGATCCATGGGCCGTCGGGCGAGCCGTGCCCGGTGGCTTGCAGGATCTGGCGCGCGGCTTCGACGGCGACCCGGGGATGGTCCGGCCCCGCGTGGCCGGCGGTATAGAAAGCTGTGGCGGCGTCGCCGATCAATTTTTCGACCATGGCGTGGCTATTGAACAGGACCCGGGTGGCGGCGTTGTAAAAGCGGTTGATCAGGCGGCTGAACTCACCGGGGGACATGCGCTCGGCGAGCCGGGTCGAACCGCGCACGTCGGCAAAGAGGACGGTCGTCTCGACTTCTGCCCCGCCCGGGAATTCCTGGACGAAGCGCTCGCAC
>Ga0335070_10003527_pt1 | contig 18265 bp, 15 predicted proteins | sample Lox_Sample_13_FD_206722 | JGI IMG/M metagenome (GOLD analysis project Ga0335070, IMG submission 206722) | Soil microbial communities from Loxahatchee National Wildlife Refuge, Florida, United States - Lox_Sample_1.3 | ecosystem: Environmental > Terrestrial > Soil > Wetlands | place: USA...
TATCTCGCCGGACTCGGAGTGGACTACCACATCATCCAGCAGGACACCTACAGCGTGGTCAGGCGGGTGATTCCGCAGGGACGCACGATGTGCGGCCTGTGCTCGCGGCTGCGGCGCGGTGCGCTCTATCGCTTCGCCGCCGAGAACGGCATCACCAAGGTGGCGCTCGGCCATCATCGCGACGACATCGTGGAGACGCTGTTCCTCAACCTGTTCTTCGGTGGCCGCCTCAAGGCGATGGCGCCCAAACTCCTCTCGGAGGATGGCCGGCACATCGTCATCCGGCCACTGGCCTATGTGGCCGAGCGCGAGATCGAGCGCTACGCGCGCGCGCGCCAGTTCCCCATCATCCCCTGCAACCTGTGCGGCTCCCAGGACAACCTGCAGCGGCTCGAGATCAAACGCATGCTCGCCGACTGGGATCGGCGGTTTCCCGGCCGCACCGCCGCCATCTTCTCGGCGCTGCAGCGGGTCGAGCTCGAGCACCTGGCCGATACCCGGCACTTCGATTTCGCCGGACTCGACGGCCAGCGCCTGACCAGGATGACCGAGGCCGACGAGACTGAACTCGAAGGACGGCTCGACTCGCTCGCCATCCGCGCCTGAGGCAAGCGCTCACCGCATGAACGCCTCCGCCTCCGCACCCCCACCACCGCCGCTGCGCAATTCCTACTGGGTGGTTCCCGGCCTGGTCCTCGCAGGCGAGCACCCGGTGAGCCGATCCGGCGAGAAGACCCGGGATCGCCTCGAGCGCCTGCGCGCTGCGGGCATCGAATGCTTCATCGACCTGACACGACCCGGCGAGATGGCGCGCTACGACGAGCAGCTGCCGATGGCTGTGGAGTACCTGCGCAAGCCGATCGAGGATCACGGAGTGCCCCAGTCGCGCGCCGAGATGGCCGGCATCCTCGCCACGATCCGCCTGGCGCAGCAGGAAGGCCGGCCGGTCTACGTGCATTGCCGGGCGGGGATCGGGCGCACGGGGATGGTCATGGGATGTCTGCTGGTCGAGAGTGGTCTGTCGGGCGAGGAGGCGTTGCGGGAGCTCAACCGTCTGTGGCAACAATGCCGCCGCTCGCGCAGCTGGCCGTCCATTCCCGAGACCGACGAGCAGGTGGACTTCGTCCGGCAGTGGACCGCACCGGCGCGGATCGAAGCGGCGGCGCGGATCGAAGCGGCGGCGCGGACCGAAGCGGCGGCGCGGACCGAAGCGACGGCGCTGGTCGGGACAGATGACCCGCTGCTGGATCCCTCGACCCTGTCGGCGGCCAAGGGATTGCGTGACCGCTTCCTGGGCGCGCTAGTGGGTCTGGCCGTTGGGGATGCGCTGGCGGCGGCGACCCAGTTCCGCAGGCCCGGTACCTTCACGCCCGTGGGCGACCTGCTCGGCGGCGGTCCGTTCGATCTGCCGCGTGGTGGATGGTCCGACGACACGGCCATGACACTGTGTCTGGCCGAGAGTCTGCTCGAGTGCGACGGCTTCGATGCGCGCGACCAGGTCGAGAGGTACTCGCGCTGGCAGCAGGATGGCTATCTCTCGGCTACTGGCCAATGCGTCGGGATCACGGCCAGCACCGCGCGGGCGCTCGCGGTGGCCCGCTGGCGCCGCCACGTGTTTGCCGGCTCCCACGATCCGGACCAGCTCGATCCCGAGCCGCTGTCCCGGGTGGCCGCCGTGGCGCTGTTCCATTTCGCCACGCTCGAGGCCGACCTCAATGTCGCGGCGGACGCGGCACGCACCACCTGCCAGGCGCCCGGTGTGCTGGATGCCTGCCGCGAGCTGGCGCGCGCGTTGCGCGCGAGCCTCTCGGGGCAGGGCAAGGAACAGATTCTGGCCGGCGTGCCGCCCATCAAGGAGCACGCCACACGGGCGAATGCCACCGCGCCGGCCGCCCTGGCAGCCGCATTCTGGGCCTTCGGCTCCACCGGCAACTTCCGCGAGGCCGTGCTGCGAGCCGCCAACGTCGGCGGCAACTCCGATGTGGTCGCCTCGGTGTGTGGCCAGCTTGCCGGTTCGCACTATGGTGTCGCCGCCATCCCCGCTGCGTGGCGCAACAGCCTGATCCACAAGGACCTGATCGAAGGCTGCGCTGACCGCTTGCTGGCACACGCGTTGCTCGCCCTGGGCAACTGATTCCCGCACCTCCCGCGGCCGGGTTTGCCCCGGCCCCTCCGCTCCGATAGGCGCAGACAGGGCCGGGGGACTTTGGTACCTTGGCTTTTCGAGACTGCGGACAGCGCCTCATGGCGTTCGCGCGCAGCCGCTCCAACCATTGACGCTTGCAGGATCTGATCTTTGGCACAGGCCGCTCGAAAACGCAGCGCCTCAGCCAGGCGGGCCTCCCGTGCGAGTCACGCACGCCGCAGGCTCCCCTGGACGCGCTTGTCTGACGAACAGCTGCTGTCCATGCGGTTTTGCGATCTGGGCCTGTCGATCGACGGGTCGCCCCTGCGACGCAAGGTCGCGCGGTTGTACCGGGAACTCGACAGTCGCGGCGTTTCCGTGCGGCCGCATGTGTGGCTGTCCGAGGAGTGGTTCTCCCCGGACGGCGTGCCCGGCATCGCCGTTCCGTTCTACCTCGCTCACCCGCGTCTCGAGCGGCTCGAACGCCGCATCATGCGTGAAGTCGAGGGCGGCAATGCCCGATGGTTCATGCGCATCCTGCGTCACGAGGCCGGCCACGCGCTCGACAATGCCTACCGGCTGCGGCGACGCAAGCGCTGGCGCGAAGTCTTTGGACCCGCTTCACTCCAATACCCGCAGCGCTACAAGGCGCGGCCCGGAAGCCGCCGCTACGTACATCACCTGGGCGAGTGGTACGCGCAGGCGCATCCCACCGAGGACTTCGCCGAAACCTTCGCCGTCTGGCTCAAACCCAACTCCGACTGGCGGCGCAGCTACGCGCAGTGGCCGGCATTCCACAAGCTGAACGCGGTGGAGGAACTGGTGGCCAGCGTGCGTGGCAAGCGCGCCCCTGTGCGCAACCGCTTGCGCATCGAGCCGCTGGAGACCAACACACGCACCCTGGCGCAACACTACCGTCGCAAGCTGGCACGCCACCATCAGTTCCGCCGGGGGCTGACCGACGAACTCCTGCAGAGGATGTTCACGACGGAGCGCTCACGGCGCCGGCCGATGCGAGCCACCGCACTGCTGCGCGCCGAAAAGACGCGGCTCGTGGCTGCGGTCGGGCGCGAACTGGGCATGGCCAGCTACAGCGTGCACCAGATCCTGCGCATGCTCATCGAGCGTAGCGAGGCCCTGGGTCTGTACGTGCGCAATCGCCGTGACGCCATCCGCCATTCGCGCTGGTTGCTGGAGCGCACCGCGAGGCTGTACTCGCAGGGCGAGACTCCGCACCTTCCCGTATGAGAAAACTGCGCACGCTCGTCGTAGTGCATGCGAGCCTGGTGCCACCGGAAAAACTAGAGGGACACACCGATAAGGAAATCGAGGAGTGGCGTACCGAGTACGACGTCACCAGCACCCTGCGCAAGCGCGGGCACGACGTGCGCTGCATGGGGGTTCTCGACAGCCTGACCGAGCTGCGCAGTGCCATCACGGACTGGAAGCCGGATGTCGTTTTCAATCTGCTCGAGGAATTCAACGGCATCGTCACCTACGACCAGCATGTCGTCGCTTTCCTCGAGCTCATGCGTCAGCCCTACACCGGCTGCAATCCCCGTGGTCTGCTGCTGTCGCGCGACAAGCCTCTGTGCAAGCAGCTCCTCGCGTTCCACCGCATCCCGACACCGCAGTTCGCTGTGTTCCGTCGCGGCATGCGCATCCAGGTGCCACGCAAGCTGCGCTTTCCGCTGTTCGTGAAGTCCACCGTCGAGGATGCCTCCCTCGGCATTGCGCAGGCCTCGGTCGTGGAGGATGCCGCCCGGCTGAAGGAGCGAATCGACTTCGTGCACACCCAGATCGGATCGGATGCGCTGGTCGAGGAGTTCATCGAAGGACGTGAGCTGTACGTGGGTGTGCTCGGCAACGAACGCCTCACGCGCCTGCCCGTATGGGAAATGGTGTTCGGCTCGATGCCCGACTCGCAGGCGGCCATCGCCACGCGCAAGGTCAAGTGGGACAAGCGCTACCAGGCCAAGTACGGCATCACCACCCGCGCCGCCGCGGATCTGCCGGCCGGCGTGCTGGCCGGCCTCGACAAGCTGTCGCGGCGTATCTACCGCACCCTCGGCCTGTCCGGTTACGCGCGCATGGATTTCCGGGTGCGGCCCGACGGGCAGATCTTCGTGTTGGAAGCCAACGCCAATCCCAATCTCGAGGCGGCCGAGGACTTCGCCGAATCCGCGCGCGCCGCCGGAGTGGGTTACGATGAGCTGCTGGAGAAGATCATGGCGCTGGGTTCCTCCTACCGCGCGGAGTGGCGTGCGTTCTATGGTTAAGTGGCTGGTGGTGGTGACGTGTTGCTTTGCAGCGCAATGGCTCGCCGGCTGCGCCAGCAAGGAACCCTCGCCGGACGTGCAGCTCCAGGAGCTGGTGCAGCTGTTGCCCGGGCATTACGACAACTCCGCGCAGGCCAGGTCTGACAGCGAGCGTGGCATCCACCCCGTCCACGATGCACTCGTGCTGGACATCATCCCCATCGATGCCCCTATGATCGGTGACAACGTCTTCTATGTGCAGGAGAGCGCCTTCGGCGATCCCCGCCGCGTGACCGGGCAGAAGATCATGATGTTCGGCGTCGTGAAGAAGGAGATCGTGCAGACCGACTTCGCGCTGGCCGAGCCGTTCCGCTGGCGCAACGGCCAGCTCAACCCCGATCTGTTCAAGAGCCTCATGACCCAGGACGTGCATTCCAGCAAGGGGTGCAGCCTGCGCTGGAAGAAGGGCGAAGGGCACTTCAGCGCCAGCAACGAACCCAAGACCTGTCATGGCAGCGCCGGTGGCGCGGGCATGGCGCAGATCGAGTCGCGTGCGGAGCTGGGCCCGGAGGAGTACGCGACGGCCGAGCTGGCCTTCGACCGGCCCGGCCACCTGGTGCGCGGCCGCGAGGACGATCCGTTCTACAGGTTCCGCAAGCAGTCCCGCCAGGCCCAGGAAGGCGATTCGTCCGCCAGCGACTGAGGGCGGACAGGAGGCACCATGGGTGATCCGAAAGACCAACGGCCCGGCGCTCGTCCCCCGGCCGCGCCCGCGCGGCCCGCGGCGCCTGCCGCGCCCCCTGCCAGGTCCGCCGCACCGGGAACGCCCGCGCAATCCGGGCGGGAGGGCTCAGGTCGTGTCGTGCACGACGCGCGCGGCAATGCCGTGTGGCACTGGGTGAAGGAGACCGGCCGCATCGCTATCGAGAGCACCTCGCGCCTGCTGCGCAAACTCGAGCTGCCCGAGCTCAAGACCGAGGAGAAGAAAGACGAGGAGCTGCGCCTGGAGTCCGACCGGGACGCCGGTGGCGGTTACGATCCCTACAACCAGGGCAAGGGACCGAACCGCAAGCGCTGATCTACTGCTTCAGGTGCGCCTCCAGCCACCCCAGCACCGTTTGGTACCACTGCACCACGTTGTTGGGCTTGAGCACCCAGTGGTTCTCGTCGGGGAAGATCAGCAGTCTGCTTTCGATGCCGCGGCGCTGCAGCGCCGTGAATGCGGCGATGCCCTGGGTGGAAGGCACGCGGAAGTCGCGCTCGCCGTGCACGATCAGCATCGGCGTCTTCCACTTTGTCACGAAGTTCGCGGGATTGAACTGCTCGTAATTCTGCGGCACCTCGAAGTAGGGCCCGCCATTCTCCCACTCGTTGAACCACAGCTCCTCGGTCGAGTAATACATCGAGCGCTGCTCGAACACGCCGTCGTGGTTGACGAGGCAGCGGAAGCGGTCCGGCCAGTTGCCGGCGATCCACGCGATCATGAATCCGCCATACGACCCGCCGAGTGCGCAGGCGCGCTCCCCATCCAGCCACGCATACCGACCAACCGCGTTCTCCAGCCCCTTCTGCAGATCCACCAGCGGCTTGCCACCCCAGTCGCGCACGATGGAGTCGGTGAACGCCTGGCCATAGCCCGTGGAGCCGTGGAAGTCGATCATCACCACACCGTAGCCGCCACCGGCGAACGCCTGCGCATTCCAGCGGTAGTGCCAGATGTTGGCCATGCTGCCTTCGGGTCCTCCGTGGATGAGCAACGCCACCGGGTACTTGCGACCGGGCTCGAAGCCGTAGGGCTTCATCACATAGCCATACACGGTCTCCGCGTTTGCGCCCGCGAAGCTGAACTGCTCGAACTCGCTCAGGCTGCGTCGGCCCAGCAGCTCGGCGTTGACCTGTGTCAGGCGGCGCGGTGTCCCGCCGTTACGCCCGATCTCATACAGATCGGCGGGCGCGGCCAGATTGCCCCACGCGTACACGATCGAGTCCTTCAGGGCGGCAAAGGCGCTCACCTCGCCCGTGCCGACGATCCGGTGCGGCGTGCCCGTCGCCACCTCGACGGAGTACAGCGCCGTCTGTCCCACGTCCTGCACGGTGACCAGCAGGTTGCGGCCGTCAGGCATGGCGCGCAGGTGCAGAATCGATCGATCCCACGACAGCGTCAGCGGCCGCGCCTTCCCCGTGCGCGCCTCGCGCAATACGATGTGCAGACGATCCGATTCGGCCGTCGGTCGTTCCATGGCGAGGTACGCCAGGTCACCGTTCTTGAGGAACACCGGCTGCGTGTCCTCGGCGGTGTTCGAGCTCGTCAGGTTCTGGGGCTGCGCCGCGCGGTCCACCGGCACCTGATACAGATCGAAGTTGGTGGACCACGCCTCGGTCCGCCCCGCGATGCGAGCCGCGAACACCAGCGTCGTTCCATCCGGGCTGAACGCGTATTCATCGTCGTCACCGAAGGGCTTCGGCGGCACATCGGCATCGAGTTGCCGCGAGAGGTCCAGCGGGCTGTCGGCGTGTCCATCGGCGTTGATGCGCGCCGTGAAGATGTGTGAACGCGTGCCCATACCCCACGTGTCCCAGTGCCGGATGAACAGCCGGTCATACACGCGGCCGGTCGCCTTCGATTTCTCGCGGGCCGCCAGCTTTTCCTGCGTACATCGCAATTCCGTGCACTCTGGCAACACCTCCATCGTGACGGCGAGGCGGTCCCCGCTTGGCGAGACCTTCAGGCTGCCGACGTCCAGCGGGTAGTCGGTGACCCGCGAGGCCTCGCCGCCATCCAGCGACAGACGCCAGACCTGCGCGAGTCCGGAGCGCGTGGACAGGAAGTAGATCCAGCGCCCATCCGGCGACCAGCGCGGACTGAAATCATCGGCCTCGTTCTGCGTCAGGCGTCGGGGAGTGGATGTCTTCGCCGTCAGATCCACCAGCCAGAGATCCGTGCGGCCCTTGTTGGCTTCCATGTCGGTCTCGCGCAGGACATACACGACGTAACGGCCGTCCGGGGACACCTGCGGATCCGAGATGCGCTTCAGCCGCACCATGTCGTCCACCGTGAAGGGCCGGATCTGCGCCGGCAAGGTGCTGACTGCGGGCCGGGAGGCCGCGGCGCGCGCGCCGCTTGCCGCCTGCCCGGGGGCTGCAGCGCGCGTGGCGTCTGCAGCGTGGGTGGCATCTGCCGCTACCGCGTGTGCGCCGAGACTGAGCAAACTCAGGGCGAGCGCGAGGCACTGACGCACCGACAGGGTTCTGACCTGCTTCATCAGCCAACCTCCGAATGCGCGTGCGTCCAGGTTTCCTTCTCGCCGGCCGCGATCCAGTCCTGCAAATGCGGATCCTCGAGGGCAGTCGACACATAGCGCCTGGCGTCTTCCGACATCTGTTCCGCGTACGATCGGGGTCCATAACTGTTGAAGCGCAGCACCACCGGCGCATACATGGCGTCCGCCATGCTGTAGTCGCCGAACAGCCACGGACCGTGCTGGCCAAAGCGGCGGCGGCAGTCCAGCCAGATTTCCTGCACGCGCTCGAGGTCGGCCTGGAGCGCCGAGGTGATCGGGGTGTGCCGGTTGCGCGCCCGCGCGTTCATGGGCCACTGCGCACGCAGGGCGCTGAATCCAGAGTGCATCTCCGCGCTGACCGAGCGCGCCACGGCACGCGCGCTGCGATCGGTGGGCAGGCCGCGCCCGGCCAGCTCCACCAGGTACTCGCAGATGGCGAGCGAATCCCAGATCGACAGACCATCGTGCAGCAGCACCGGCACGCGCCCGGTGGGCCCGTACTGCGCGATCTGGCCCTTGAACTCGGGCGTGTCGAGCGTCAGCAGGGTCTCGCGAAAAGGCAGTCCGAGATGCCGCAGCAGCATCCACGGCCGCAACGACCACGAGGAGTAGTTCTTGTTGCCGATGATCAGATTCAGGTCCGACACGAGCTCTCCTGGGCGTCGCACCGCGTGACCGGCGTACAATCCCACAGCGGACTTCGGCGCAGGTGGGTCATGCGGGACACGGTGCGGGCAATCGCTTTCGATCTGGATAATACCCTGTGGGATGTCGAGCCGGTCATCGCGCGGGCCGAGGAACGCTGGATCGAGTGGATGCGCGAGCACTGTCCGCGGATTCCGCAACGCCTGTCGCTGGCGGACATGCGCCTGGCGCGCCAGCAGCTGGCGGCCCGCGAGCCGCATCGCGCTCATGACTTCACGTATCTGCGCATCGCCTCCCTCGCCGAGCATGCGCGCGAGTTCGGTTACGACGAGGACATCGCCGAGCGCGCCTTCGAGATCTTCTTCACCGCCCGCAACCAGATCGATCTGTTCGCGGACGTCCGCCCGGGCCTGCAACGCCTGCGCGCGCGTTTCCCGCTCGGCACGCTGAGCAATGGCAACGCCGACCTGGGGCGCATCGGACTGACGGAGTTCTTCTCGATCTCCCTCAACGCGCGCGGCGTCGGCGCCGCCAAACCCGATCGACGTTGTTTCGAACAGCTCGCGCGCGAACTGCAGGTGGAGCCGGAGCAGCTGCTGTATGTGGGCGACGATCCCATGCTGGATGTCGCCGCCGCCCGCGCGGTCGGTCTGCGCACCGCCTGGATGAACCGCAGCGCCGTCCTGTGGCCCTCCGACCTGCCGGCCGCCGACCTCAGCGTGCGCGACTGCCTCGAACTCGCCGCCCGCATGGGCGCCTGAGCGCAACCGCCACCAACTGTCGCCGGCCAGCACCGCGCCCGGCGCCGCGCGCCTCGCTCCCTTGACCACGCGCCCGATCTTTGCGGACACTACGTAGGTGCGGGCATCCATCCCGCGCCAGGCCGTGTTAGCAGAGTCACCCTCATAGTGCCAACACCCGCTACTGGTTCGCACTACGCGTGAAACCGATTCATTTGCCGCGCGTTACCTTGAAAAGGGAGCATCGGATCACGGAATGGCGCGACCTGCGGGAGTGAACTGCAAGCGCCGGCTGCCGATTCACTGAACAGGCGCATGCGCCTGAAGGAGAACCTCAGTCATGCCTGATGGCCTATCCGCCCAGCGTGTCGTACCCGTTGCGAACCTGCGGGAGTTCTTCAAGGACGAGCTCCACGGCGCGCTGGAGAAGCAGCACGTGGAAGTCGAGGACCAGACCGAACACTACGTCGTCAACCTGCTGACGCTGTTCTCGCGCGCGGAAGCACTGTACGAGAACACTCCCCAGGGCGCTCGCACCAAGCCACTGGTGGTCATGCTCTCCGAGGCGCTCGAAGCGCCCACGCGCGATGAGCGCAATCGCGGCCTGCAGCGCCTGGGGGATGTTTCCCTGTTCATCGCTGGATTCTTTGCACGCAGTTTTGCCCGCAAGCTGATCGACATCGACTATCACATCGCGATGGGCGGCCGCGCCTACGCGACGCTGTCGGACAGCCTGGCGCGCGGCCGGGGCCGGGTCCTCGGTGCCGTATTCGGCGAGCTCGCCGCGAAATTCCAGCCGATGGTGGATGCGCTCAACGCAGTCAGCGAGACGGCCTATACGCACACGGACGAGGACATCCTGCGTCTGTACGAGGTTTGGCTGAAGACCGGCAGCCGCCGCTGCTACGAAATCCTGCGGCGACTGGGTGTCGAACCCGCGCCGGGCGGAGTCAGCATCGCGCACTGATCCCATGCTGTTGAAGCGCCTGCAGGATCTGATCGGTGGCATCTACGACGTGAGCATCGCTCACAACGTCTACGACTTCCTCGTGACTGACCGCGCCTGTCTGCCCGCGTGCGCACAGGGCCGTGGCCCCACCGATGAGGAACTCATCGTCGCACAGCCGGCAGAGGGCGCTGGCGATGAGATCGCGATGGCCCTGTACCTGGATCCGCAGCTGCTGGCGCGACTGGAGAATGCGGATCCCATGCAGAGTCTTCACCACGGCAACGTGGCCGACTACTGGACTGCGCTCGAAGGGGTCAGCCACTTCCTGTACCTGGCCTGGAACGCCGGGCACGACAGGCCCGTCTCGTTGCTGGAGCTGGAGATGCAGGCCGAAGTGGACAAGTACGTGGCGAGCTTCTGGCTGATGCGCCGGCAGTTTCCGCGGCGCTTCCCGGCTGAACTGCTGCGGCTGCTGTTCCAGCGCACGCGCATCGATCCACAACTCGCCGCGGGGCGCGTGGAGCTGTATCGCGCCGCGTCCGGCTATGCCGAGCGCTTCTGCCAGCGGCTGGACCGCTCGCTGCGGCGAGCCTGGGGTCGTTCCGAGGCGGAGGTGCTGGCGGAGCTGCGCCGTTTCTACCGGCTCAGCAATGCGCGCAAGGTCGCGCACATCGAGCGCACCGCCTGAAAGGCTTCAGCTCTCGTCGCCGCCTTCTTCGCCGCCGTTACGCTTCTTCGCTTCCTCGAGCTCGCGCATCATCTTGATCCACGCCGACAGCCTGCGCAGGTCGGTCCGGGTCGTGCGGCCGCTGGCCTGGCGATCCGGGTCCGGAACGCGCATGTAGGGGTTATGCGTGTCTTCGTTCCTCAGCGCCAGCGAGCCGATGTCGAGGCCGCGCTGCGCGCCCGCCGCCGGAGTCGTCTCGATCTCCAGCTTCGGCCGCTCGTAGTCATCCGGCGCATCGTGCCACTGCACGCTGGCGTTGCCCTTGTGATCGTGCACGATCCGGCTCATGCGCCGGCGCGGGCCGGACGGCGTGGCATCGGGCGCGGCGCCCGGTTCGGATCGGTGTTTGAAGTCAGCCATGGATTACGTTTAATCGTGGCCGGCCTGAGCCGGCATCCCTACGGTAAGGCCGGCGGCGCGGCGATTCCCGGACCGCCGTCACGGATTGTCCGTGCCGTAACCCGGCGCGGCATCCGCCGGGAGCTGCTCCTGCGCATGCCGCGCCCGCAACAACCCGATCACCGACTTGGCATCGCGCAACGTGCCATCCAGGGCCCAGCGGCAGGCATCCTCGAACGGCACCCAGTGGATCTCGATGACCTCGGCCTGCTCATGAGCCTGCGGGGCCGGCCGCAGCCCCGTGGCCAGGAACAGATGCAACACCTCGCTGAACACGCCCGGTGAGCTCAAAACCGAGCCCAGGGAATGCCAGTGCGCGGCGCTCACGCCCGCTTCCTCCACCAGCTCGCGTTGCGCCGTGCTCAGCGGGGGTTCCGCCGGTTCGAGCTTGCCCGCGGGCAACTCCCACAACCAGCCGCCACCCACATACCGGTACTGGCGCAACAGGCACACGCGCTGACTGGCATCCACCGCCACGACCGCCGCGCCGCCCGGGTGCCGGACCACCTCCAGCTCGGCGCGATGGCCATTCGGCAGGATCACCTCGTCCGTGGTGACAGTGACCACGCGCCCGCGGAAATGCACGGACTGTTTTTCGGGCTTCATGGGGAACGCAGCGTACTGCGCGCCCCTCAAACCGTACAGCCGCGACGCGTTTCCGCCGCTGCATGGCCGTGGAATTCCGCCGCGTGAACACTAGACTACCGCGATGAGCCACTCCCGACTGATCCTCGTCACCGGCCTGCCGGGCACCGGCAAATCCACGCTGGCGCGCGCCCTGTCGCGCAGTCTGCGCCTGCCATTGCTGGCGAAGGATTCCATCAAGGAGCCGCTGATGCGGGTGCTGGCCTCGCGTGTGGTGCCCTCGCGGCAGCTCAGCGATGCGGCGTTCGCCATCCTGTTCGCCTGTGTCCAGGACTGTCTGGCCAGCGGAGCCGGCGTCGTGCTGGAGGGCAACTTCAGGTCCGGCGAACACGAGCCGGCCATCCGGGCCGCACTGCCGGATCCCGCGCCATCGATTGCGCAGATCCTGTGCCGGCTCCCGGAATCGCAGCGACAGTCCAGGCTCGCTCTGCGGCGGTCGGACAACACGCGCCATCCCGGCCATCAACCGGTTGACGAAGCCGCACGCCCGGCGGCGTGCGATGCGTTTCTCGAGCTGCCGGGCCAGCGCCTGACGCTCGATACCGGCGCGGCACCGGAGGCCGTGGAGCAACTGGCGCTCAGCGAGCTGACGGACTGGATGCGCGCCGATGTGCAGCGGAGAGCCGCGCATGCGTAAGCCGATACTGCCAACGCTGCTTGCCGCGGTTCTGCTCGGCATACAGCCGTCTGCCCGTGCCGTGGATGCCGACGCGCTGGCCGACATAGACATTCCGTATCAGAAATACGTGTTGCCCAACGGGCTCACGCTCATCGTTCACGAGGATCACAAGGCCCCCATCGTCGCGGTCAACATCTGGTACCACGTCGGCAGCAAGGACGAGCGTGTGGGCCGCACCGGGCTGGCGCATCTGTTCGAGCACCTGATGTTCTCCAGCTCCGAAAACCATCGCGACGAGTTCTTCCGTCCGCTGCTTGCACTGGGCGGCACCAGGATGAACGGCAACACCTGGCTGGACCGCACGACCTATTTCGAGAACGTGCCGGTGAATGCGCTCGATACGGCGCTGTGGCTCGAGTCCGACCGCATGGGGCACCTGCTCGGGGCCATCGACCAGAAGACACTCGACGAGCAGCGCGGCGTGGTGCAGAACGAAAAGCGCCAGGGCGAGAATCGGCCCTACGGCAAGGTGGACGAGCTGATCGCCGCCAGCACCTGGCCCGCCGGTCATCCCTACTCGTGGACCACCATCGGCTCCATGGACGATCTGAATTCGGCCTCGCTGGAGGACGTGAAGACCTGGTTCCGCACCTACTACGGCGCCGCCAACGCGGTGCTGGTCGTGGCCGGCGATGTGCGGCCTGATGAAGTACGCGCGAAAGTCGAACGCTACTTCGGCGACATCGCCCCCGGTCCGCTGCTGAAGCGCTCGCAGAGCTGGGTGGCGCGGATGATCGGGCAGAAGCGTGCGACGCTGCAGGACCATGTGCCGCAGCCGCGTGTTTACATGGTCTGGAACATTCCCGGATACAGCACGCGGGACTTCACCCTCATGCAACTCGCCGCGGAAGTGTTGGCAGGGGGGATCAACAGTCGCCTCTACAAGCGCCTCGTCTATACCGACCGGACTGCGACCAGCGTCAGCGTGGGCGTCGGTCCGTTCGAGATCGCCTCGCAGTTCCAGGTGATCGCAACGATCCGCCCCGACGGCGACCCGGAGGCCGTCGAGCGCGCCATCGACGAGGAACTGGCACGCTTCCTGAAGTCAGGTCCGACGAAAGACGAGCTTCGGCGCATCAAGGTCTCCACCTATGCCGGCTTCGTGCGCGCCGTGGAGCGGGTGGACGGCGCCGGCGGCAAGGCCGCGATACTCGGAGAGAGCCAGCTCTATGGCGGCTCGCCCGATTTCTACAAGCAGGCGCTGCGGTGGCTGCGTGAGGCGAGTGGTGACGATGTGCAGAATGCAGCGCGCACCTGGCTGTCGGACGGTGTGTTCGTCCTGAACGTCACGCCAGTCCCCGAATACCATGCCGCGACCACGGGGGTGGACCGAAGCAAACTGCCGGAAGTCGGCAGTGCACCGACCCTGACGCTGCCGCCGCTTCAGCGTGCGACACTTTCGAACGGTCTCAAGCTGGTACTCGCGGAACGCCATGCCGTACCGATCGTGCAGCTGAGCCTGATCGTCGATGCGGGTCACGCGGCCGACAGTCTCGCGACGCCCGGTACTTCCAATCTGGCACTCGCGATGATCACCGAAGGCACCCGCAGACGCGATGCGCTGCAGATCGCGGCGCGCGAGGAGGCATTGGGCGCGCAGATCAACGCGGCGTCGTCGCTGGACACCTCCTACATCGCGCTCAACGCCATCAGCAGCGAGCTGCCGGACTCGCTCGAGCTCTTCAGCGACGTACTGCTCAATCCGACCTTTCCGGCGAAGGAGCTCGTCCGTCTGAAAGAGCAGTCCATCGCGGCCATCCGGCAGCAGAAGGTGCAGCCGCGCGGCATCGCATCACGGCTGTTTCCTCGCCTGATCTATGGAGAAGGACACGCGTACTCCAATCCCTTTTCGGGCATCGGCTCGGAGGAAAGCGTTCGCTCGATGTCAGTCGAGGCGCTTCGATCGTTCTACCACCGCTGGGTGCGTCCGGATAACGCGACGCTGCTGATCGTCGGTGACACCACGCTCGCGGAGATCCAGCCACTGCTCGAACAGCGGCTCGCCGCCTGGCGTGCACCGGCCGAATCGTTGCCCGTGAAGCAGCTGCCGCCCGTGCCCCTTCAGACGCACCCGCGGATCTTTCTCGTCAACCGCTCCGGCGCCGAGCAATCTCTGCTGTTCGCCGTGCATCTGGCTCCGCCGCGTTCGGACCCGGACAACATTGCGTTCGAGACCGTGAACACCGTGCTCGGCGGCAACTTCGTCTCCCGCATCAACATGAACCTGCGCGAGGACAAGCACTGGTCATACGGCGCCAGCTCCGCGCTGATCAACGCCAAGGGTCAGCGGCCCTTCCTGGTCAGCGCCACCGTGCAGACGGACAAGACGGCCGAGTCCATGCAGGAGACGCTGAAGGAGCTGCGCGAGCTGCTGGGCACGCGCGCGCCCACCGATACGGAAATCCATCTGGCCAAGAACAATCTCGTGCTCACGCTGCCGGGAAGCAACGAGACTTCCGGTGAGGTGGCCAGCTCCTACGCCGACATCCTCACGTACGGGCTGCCGGACAGTTACCTGAACGATTTCGTCGGCAAGGTCGCCGCGCTCACCCCGGCGCAGCTGCAGGCGGCGGCGACCCGCCTGATCCACCCCGAAGCCCTGACCTGGATCGTCGTGGGGGATCTGGCCGTGATCGAGCCGGCCATCCGCAAGCTGGATTGGGGCGAGGTGCGCGTGCTCGATGCGGACGGCAACGTCCTGCGCTAGGAGTTTTTTCTCAAGTCGTGACTGTATGCAGTGACAGGCGCTGGCGGCGTTCCGTATATTCGGGCGCGGAACATGCCAACTACGTCACATCTCGAAAAGCTCAACGGGCCGCAGCGCAAGGCGGTGACCCACGGCGAGCCGCTCCCGGACAACAAAGGCTTCCGGGCCGGACCGCTGCTGGTGGTCGCGGGCGCCGGCACGGGCAAGACCGATACGCTGGCCCATCGGGTGGCGCACCTGGCCATTCACGGCGTGGACCCCGGGCGGATCCTGATGTTGACGTTCACTCGCCGGGCGGCGACCGAGATGCGCCGGCGTGCGCACGAGATCGCCAAGAAGGCCCTGAACGAAGCGCTCGGCGGCATCAGCCAGTCCATCAGCCAGCGGCTGAGCTGGTCGGGAACCTTCCATTCGGTGGGCAACCGGCTGCTGCGGCATTACGCCCGGCACCTCAAGCTCGATCCGCAGTTCAGCGTCGTCGATCGCGCCGACTCCGCCGACATGCTCGATGGCCTGCGCCAGGAGCTCGGCCTGGCCGGGAAGGAGCAGCGCTTCCCGCGCAAGGAAACCTGCCTGCAGATCTATTCCTACCGCGTCAACACCCAGAAGACGCTCAAGGAAACCCTCGAGCAGCAGTACCCGTGGTGCGCTCAGTGGGAGAGCGAGCTGACGCGGTTGTATCGGGCCTACGTCGAACAGAAGCAGCGCGCCTCCATCCTCGACTACGACGACCTGCTGCTGTACTGGCACGTGATGATGTCCGAGCCGCGACTGGCCCAGCACGTGGGTGCCCATTTCGATCACATCCTGGTGGACGAGTATCAGGACACCAACAAGCTGCAGGCGCAGATCCTCCACGGACTGAAGCCGGACGGATTCGGCCTCACCGTGGTGGGCGACGATGCGCAGGCCATCTACTCCTTCCGGGCCGCCGCCGTGGACAACATCCTGGGTTTCCCGGACCGCTTCCAGCCGCGCGCCGAAGTGGTGACCCTGGCACAGAACTACCGCTCCACCCAGCAGGTGCTCGACGTCTCCAACGCAGTGATGGCGGATGCGCCGCGTCAGTACCGCAAGCACCTGCTGTCCATCCGTGGTCAGGGGGCGCGTCCCAGGATCGTGACCGTGGATGATTTGCAGACGCAGGCTGAATACGTCTGCACCGAAATCCTGCGCCGTCGCGAAGCCAACGTGCCGCTGAAGCGCCAGGCGGTGCTTTTCCGCAGCTCGAGCCACAGCGACATTCTCGAAGTGGAACTGGGCAAGCGGAAGATCCCGTACGTGAAGTACGGCGGACTGAAATTCCTGGAAGCCAGCCACATCAAGGACCTGATGGCGGTGCTGCGCTGGGCGGATAACCCCCGCAACACGCTGGCCGCGTTCCGCGTCGTGCAGTTGCTGCCGGGCATGGGGCCGGCCAATGCGCGCAAGGCGGTGGAACACCTGGAAGCCAACGGCAACGCGTTCAGCGCGCTCAAGAGCTTTGCCGCACCTCAGGCGGCACAGCATGCCTTCGAGAGGTTGTGCGATCTGCTGGCCGCACTCGCCGATCCGCAACGCCAGTGGCAGGGTCAGGTGCACCAGGCCCGCGAGTGGTACCGGCCGCATTTCGAACGCCTGTACGAACACTTCCACACGCGCCTGGGTGATCTGGATCAGCTCGAGCTGCTCTCCGGAGGGTATCCCTCGCGCGAGCGCTTCCTGACGGAGCTGACACTCGATCCACCCAACGCCACCAGCGATCTGGCCGGCCAGCCGCTGCTGGATGAGGACTACCTGACCCTCAGCACCATCCATTCCGCCAAGGGCATGGAGTGGGACACGGTCTACCTGCTGAATGTCGTGGACGGCAGTTTCCCGTCCGAGTTCGCGACCGGCCGTCCGGAACTCATCGAGGAGGAGCGCCGGCTGCTGTACGTGGCGCTGACTCGCGCGCAGAACGATCTGCTGCTGATGGCGCCGCTGAAGTTCCACCTGACCAACCAGTCGCGGCAGGGCGATGCGCACGTCTACGGTGGCCGCAGCCGCTTCCTGACCGAGAGAGTGCTCAAGCAACTCGAGGCAGTGATGTTCCAGGGTTCGGGTGCAATGGGCGATGCCCAGTTGCAGAGCACCGCCGAGGGTTCCACGCTGGATGTCAGTGCGCGCCTGAAGGAGATGTGGTAGCGGTCGAGCGCGGTCTCGCTGCGCTGCGTTACTTTTTCGGCTTGATGAACTTCAGCGTGAAGCGATCGCTCTCGCCGATCGCGGCATATTTATCCCGGTCCTTGTCACCCAGCCGGTAACTGGGCGGCAACGTCCACACTCCCTGCTCGTAGTCCCTGCTGTCACGCGGGTTGGCGTTGACCTGCGATTCACCCACCAGCCTGAACCCCTGGCCTTCGATCAGCCGGATCGCGTAGTCCTCGTTGACGTAGCCGCTCTTGGCCTGCGGATCCTGTGGCATTGCCTGATTGCCGCGATGCTCGACCACGCCCAGCACGCCACCCGGCTTGAGCGCGCGATACATCGTGGCGAAGGCCCGGGTCGCCGCATCACGCGCCATCCAGTTATGGATGTTGCGAAAGGTAACCACCAGGTCCACCGACCCCGCGGGCACCACATCGCCGCCATCGGCCGGAAAGGTCACGACCTCGACGCGATCGTACAACTCGGGATGCTCGGCGAGCTTGCTCCGGTAGCTCGACAGACGCTCCGTGACGTACTTGCTGCCCGGATCCGCCGCGATCACCGCGGCGTAGTAATGGCCGCGTTCGCGCACCAGGGGCGCAATGATCTCCGTGTACCAGCCGGGCTCCGGCCACACCTCCAGCACCCGCATCTCCGGGCGGATGCCGAAGAACAGCAGCGTCTCCTTGGGATGCCGGTACCGGTCGCGCGCGCGGTTCTCCTCTGAGCGGTGCCCGCCGGCCAGCACCGTGTCCAGCGACGCCGCGGTGCTCTCGCGAGTGCTGGTGGTCGAACAACTGACCGCCAGCAATCCGGCGGCGAGCAACGCCGCCGCGACCGGCAGCAGGGTGGAAATCTTGTTGGCCATGGGCAGCGGGTCCGTCAGTCCGGCTTTTTTGACGCGCTGCCAGAGCGTACACCATGTGGACGGGAGCTCCACA